>ERZ1107006.697-NODE-697-length-32141-cov-3.897899_pt1 | contig 32141 bp, 25 predicted proteins | sample MGYA00403696_ERZ1107006 | MGnify/ENA primary metagenome ERZ1107006 (study PRJEB35170, sample SAMEA104062441) | human gut metagenome | biome: human gut; feature: human-associated habitat; material: faeces | place: Denmark | collected 2012-08-13 ...
CAAGCGCGAGCACGCCAACCGCAAGGGTCGCTCCATGGAGATTGAGCGCCTCATCGGCCGTAGCCTGCGCACCGTCGTCAACATGAAGGCGCTTGGAGAGTACACCGTCACCGTCGACTGTGACGTGATTCAGGCAGACGGCGGCACGCGTACGGCGAGCATTACCGGCGCCTGGGTGGCGCTGCACGATGCCCTTGCCATGTGGGTCGAGGCGGGTAAGCTCGAGCGCATTCCGCTCACGGGCCAGGTCGCCGCGATTTCCATGGGCGTTGTCGACGGCAACACCCTGCTCGACCTGGATTATTCCGAGGACAGTCACGCCGAGGTCGACATGAACCTTGTCGCCACCGATACCGGTGAGATGATCGAGCTCCAGGGCACTGGCGAGCAGGCGCCCTTCGACCGCAAGCGCCTCAATTCCCTGCTCGATTTGGGCGACAAGGGCATTGCCGAGCTCATCGAGCTCCAGCGCCAAGCCCTCGCCTAACCTGCCAAAAAGGGATGTTAATTTTGACAGGTTTTATCTGCGGAAACGCCGGTAGATAAGGTTGATGCCACGTGAAAGGGGAGACGCCGAAGGACCTGTCCCTTTTACGTGACTTCACTATACAGACAAGGAGACCATTCATGGCACTTGAGAAGATCGACATCGACACCCTTGACCCGGCGTCGACCATCGTCGTGGCAACGGGCAACGCCCACAAGCTCACCGAGATCGAGGCCATTTTGGGCAAGGTTATGCCCGAGGTTCGCTTTGTGGCGCTCGGCCAGCTGGGCGATTTTGAGGACTCCGAGGAAAACGGCACGACGTTTTTGGAGAACGCCATCATCAAGGCGCAGGCTGCCGTCGAAGAGACGGGGCTCATGGCCATTGCCGACGATTCGGGCCTGGTCGTCGACGCGCTGGACGGTGAGCCTGGTGTGTATAGCGCGCGCTACGCGGGCGTTCACGGCGACGATGCCGCCAACAATGCCAAGCTGCTCGTGAATCTGGAGGGCGTGGCCGACGAGGACCGCACTGCGCGCTTTATGAGCGTCGTCGCGCTCATCGACACGGACGGTTTGGTCACCTATGGTGAGGGCGCCTGCGAGGGCGTTATCGCGCACGAGGGCCGCGGCGATCACGGCTTTGGCTACGACCCGCTGTTCCTGCCGGTCGACACGCCGGGCAAGACCATGGCCGAGCTGACGGCGGACGAGAAGAACGCCATCAGCCATCGATTCCATGCGCTCGAGCACCTATCCGCCAAACTGACGGGCGAGGAGTAGGCCGTGCGTGCGGTGGTGCAGCGCGTGCTCAACGCCGGCGTGACGGTCGACGGCGAGTGCGTGGGCAAAATTGGGCGCGGCTATCTGGTGCTACTGGGCGTGGGCCACGACGACACGCGCGCCGAGGCCGATAAGCTGTGGGGCAAGCTCCGGGGCTTGCGCATTAACGAGGACGAGAACGGCAAGACCAACCTGGCACTTGCCGATGTCGACGGCGAGGTTCTCGTGGTGTCGCAGTTCACGCTGTTCGCCGATTGCCGTCACGGCCGCCGTCCATCGTTTACGGATGCTGGCGCCCCCGATGTCGCCAACGAGCTCTACGAGTACTTCCTGACGCTCGTTCGCCAAGACGTCGAGCACGTAGCGCATGGCATCTTCGGCGCCGACATGAAGGTCGACCTCGTCAACGACGGTCCATTCACCATCGTTCTGGACACAGATAATCTGTAAGTAGTCAATTTGGGACGGGGCTTATTTAGCTACTTGCGTATGGCCACAACAGGGTGCTATAATATTAGAGTTTTGTCTATCTTAGGGGTATTATCCCCTTTTTGAATTGCACCTTCTGGAGGCCCTGTTCATGGAAGAGATGGAAGTCAATCACGTCGACGACATCCACGAGAAGCTGACCGATATGGTGGGCGATCGCGTTAAGGTGAAGGCCAACATGGGCCGCACCCGCGTCGTCGAGCGCATGGGCACCATCAAGAGCGTCCATCCGGCAGTCTTTATCGTCGAGGTCGACGAGCGCCGTGGCCGCAAGTCGCGTCAGTCCTACCAGTATATTGATGTTCTCACCGGCCAGGTCGAGCTGTTCGACCCCGAGAGCGGCGAGCACATTTTTACCCCGCTCGGCAATCAGCTCGAGGAGCACTAGCGGTGACCGATTGGTCCCTGACCCTTTCCGCGCCGGCAAAGATCAACCTCTATCTGGGGGTTCATACCGAGCGCGACGACCGCGGCTACCATAAGGTCGATTCCCTGATGGCAGCCGTCGGTCTTGTCGATACCGTTACGGTTACGCCGGCACAGGCACTGACCGTCCAGACGATTCCGGCATCCGACTTTTCCATGCAAAAGAATACGGCGTATCGTGCGGCCGCTGCTATGGCCGAGCATTATGGTCGCGAAGCCAATGTCTGCATCACGATCGAGAAGCGCATCCCGTTGTGTGCCGGCCTGGGCGGTCCTTCGACGGATGCCGCGGCGGTCATTGTCGCCTTGGCAGAGAGTTGGGGCATCGACCGTGCCGATCCTGCGTTGGACAACATCGCGCGCGGCATTGGCGCTGACGTTCCCTTCTTTTTGCATGCCAGCCCTGCATTTTACGTGGGTGGGGGAGACTTGCTGGCAACCGAGTACCCCGCACTACCCGCGACACCCGTCGTGCTGGTCAAGCCGCGCGAGGCAAGCGTTTCAACAATTGAAGCCTATCGACGTTTTGACGAGACCCCAGCGCCTGCAGACAAGCCCGGAGCGATTGCATCTGCCCTTCGTTCGGGAGATGCAGAGGCGGCCTACGCACTCGTCCACAACAACCTGGGTGTCATTTCCGCGCAGATGGAGCCGCGGATTCAAACGGTGCTCGACTGGCTTCGTTCGCAGAACGGTACCGTTGCCGTAAACGTGTGCGGTTCGGGTGCCTGCTCGTTTGCTCTCTGTGATACCGCCGCCACGGCAGTCAATCTTGCGGCAGCCGCTCAACAAAACGGCTGGTGGGCTTATGCAACGGAGCTCGTTTCCGACACGGTTCGCATTGAAGCGCCAAAGAAGTAAAAATTTCTCTGGCACACGACGGAAATCTTTGTTACTATAGTCGAGCTAACGGGTTGTGGCTCAGTTTGGTAGAGCACTGCGTTCGGGACGCAGGGGTCGCTGGTTCAAATCCAGTCAACCCGACCAGAGCATGAGGAGGGACCGCTTCTTGCGGTCCCTTTTTTTAGCTATTGTTGTGATACCGCGATACCCGCGGTATACTCATTCGAGCTTGTCTCGCTGTATTGTGGAGGTCTACATGTTTGGACTGAGGGCTCCTGAGCTCATCATTATTCTCGTTGTTGTCCTGATTATCTTTGGGCCTAAGAACCTGCCGAAGCTCGGTAAGTCCCTCGGCTCTACCGTCAAGAATATCCGCGAGGGTATGGAGGGCGACGATAAGGGCGAAACCAAGCAGGCCGAGGACGTTGTGGTCGAGGGGTCCAAGGAGGACAAGGAGATCGCAGAGCTCGAGGCCAAGCTCGCTGCTGCCAAGCAAAAGAAGGCAGAGGACAGCGACGCGGACGCAGAGTAGTCCCATCCCTTTGGGGTGAGCACCTGACCGGCTTGCCCGCAGGCTAGCCGGTCTTTTTCGTTTTTGTTGACAGTTGATCGTTACATCATAGTTGGGGAGATATCCGTATGGACGCAAGCCAGATCGTACTGACCGCTGAGGGCCGCCAGAAGCTCGTCGAGGAGCTCGCTTGGCGTGAGGGCGATTACGCCAAGGAGATCGTCGAGGACATCAAGGAAGCCCGCGCGTTCGGCGACCTTTCGGAGAACTCCGAGTACGATGCCGCCAAGGACAAGCAGGCCCAGAATGCTGCTCGCATCGCCGAGATTCAGGCTATTCTCGCCAACGCCCAGGTTGCTGCCACCACGGGTGATCTGACCGTCTCCATCGGTTCCACCGTTTCGTTGATTGATCCCAACGGTGAGGTCATGGAGGTCACGCTTGTCGGTACCACCGAGACCAACTCGCTCGAGCACAAGATTTCCAACGAGTCTCCGGTCGGCCACGCCATCATTGGTCATGGCGAGGGCGACTCCGTCGAGGTCGTTACGCCTTCCGGCAAGACTCGCGTCTACACCATCGCCAAGATCGCACGCTAGACCACGGTCCCGCGTAAAGGTATGTTTTCGCTCCCTGGGACCGAATCCTGGGGAGCGTTTTAGTTTGAGGAGCTAACTATGGCAGAAAACCAGAACGCCGCCGATCAGGCATCGACGCTCAACGACGAGCGTGCCACCCGCCTGGCCAAGCGTGCCTCCCTGTTCGAGGCGGGCCAGAACCCGTATCCCGAGCACTCCGAGATTGAGGACTACGTCGTCGACATCGAGACTAAGTACGCCGAGCTCACCGATGGCGAGGACACCGAGGACGTCGTGAAGATCGGCGGCCGTGTGGTTGCCAAGCGCGGTCAGGGCAAGATTATGTTCATCGTCGTGCGCGACGCGACCGGCGAGATCCAGCTGTTCTGCCGCATCAACGATATGGACGAGGCCGCCTGGAACACGCTCAAGGCACTCGACCTGGGCGATATCCTGGGCGTGACCGGCGTAGTCGTGCGCACCAAGCGTGGCCAGCTTTCCGTTGCCCCCAAGAGTGCGACGCTGCTGTCCAAGGCCGTTCGCCCGCTGCCCGAGAAGTTCCACGGTCTCTCCGACAAGGAGACCCGCTATCGTCAGCGCTATGTCGACCTGATCGCCAACGACGACGTTCGCGAGACCTTCCGCAAGCGCTCGCAGATCCTCTCTACGTTCCGCCGCTTTATGGAGTCCGATGGCTACATGGAGGTTGAGACCCCCATCCTGCAGACCATCCAGGGCGGAGCTACTGCCAAGCCGTTCATCACGCACTTCAACGCGCTCGATCAGGAGTGCTACCTGCGTATCGCCACCGAGCTGCACCTCAAGCGCTGCATCGTCGGCGGCTTTGAACGCGTGTTCGAAATCGGTCGCATCTTCCGCAACGAGGGCATGGACCTTACCCACAATCCCGAGTTCACCACGATGGAGGCCTACCGCGCCTTCTCCGACCTCGAGGGCATGAAGGTGCTCGCCCAGGGCGTCATCAAGGCTGCCAACAAGGCCATCGGCAACCCCGAGGTCATCGAGTACCAGGGTCAGACCATCGATCTTTCCGGTGAGTGGGCAAGCCGTCCCATGACTGATATTGTCTCTGACGTGCTCGGCAAGAAAGTCACCATCGATACGCCGGTCGAGGAGCTTGCCGCCGCCGCGCGCGAGAAGGGCCTGGAGATCAAGCCCGAGTGGACTGCCGGCAAGATCATCGCCGAGATCTATGACGAGCTGGGCGAGGACACCATCGTCAACCCGACCTTCGTGTGCGATTACCCCATCGAGGTTAGCCCGCTTGCCAAGCGCTTTGAGGATGACCCGCGCCTGACCCATCGCTTTGAGCTGGTCATCGCCGGCCACGAGTACGCGAACGCGTTCTCCGAGCTCAACGACCCGGTCGACCAGGCCGAGCGCTTCGCTGCCCAGATGGCCGAGAAGGCCGGCGGCGACGACGAGGCCATGGAGTACGACGAGGACTACGTGCGCGCCCTTGAGTACGGTATGCCTCCCGCGGGCGGCATTGGCATCGGTATCGATCGCGTGGTCATGCTGCTCACCAACCAGGCTTCCATCCGCGACGTGCTGCTGTTCCCGCACATGAAGCCCGAGAAGGGTTTCCAGTCCGGTGCCGCTGCTGCCAAGGCTGCCGAGGCCGGCAACGCCGCGAGCCCCTTCGTCAAGCCGCTCAAGCCCACGGTTGATTATTCCAAGATTGCCGTCGAGCCGCTGTTTGAGGAGTTCGTCGACTTTGATACCTTCTCCAAGAGCGACTTCCGCGCCGTGAAGGTCAAGGCATGCGAGGCCGTCAAGAAGTCCAAGAAGCTGCTGAACTTTACGCTCGATGACGGTACCGGCACCGACCGTACCATTCTCTCCGGCATCCATGAATACTATGAGCCCGAGGACCTGGTCGGCAAGACCCTGCTCGCCATCACCAACCTGCCTCCGCGCAAGATGATGGGTATCCCCAGCTGCGGCATGCTCATCAGCGCCATCCACGAGGAGGAGGGCGAGGAGCGTCTCAACCTGATTCAGCTCGACGCCTCCATCCCTGCCGGCGCAAAGATGTACTAACTAGTTACGCGGTTCTACGAACCGCGTAACGGGCCGACGCTGCGCGGGCCGCATTTGGACAATCTGACGTTCAACTTCAAGGGCGCGACCAGAAGGTCTGCGCCCTTTCGTTTCACGTCACCTTGTCTCAAATGCGACCCGCTCGCTGGCGTTGCCAAAACATCGGCGTTACCTTGGTCCATAGTCATTGGGGACGTTCTTAAACGACTAGTCGTTGGGGACGTTCTTAAACGACTAGTCATTCAAGAACGTCCCCAATGACTACCCAATGGCTATTGCGCACATGGCTCGCATGACAGCCGTCTCTTTTATGTTTCCTTTAGCCGTCGCTGTCTAGGATGGGGGTTAGTCGATAGGAAGGGAGCACCGGGATGGACGATGCGAGCGAGCGCGCGATTGAAGAGGACATGCTCGATCAGTTCAACTACTTTGATGATGAGGACGAGGAGCTGATTGACCGTCGCGAGCCAGCGCCGCTTGATTCCTTTGATCTGGTCGATGAAGAGACTGATGAGATTGAGGACGAATCAACGGAGCCCCCACAGTCTTCGCGCCTTAACTCGCTGCTTTCGAGAGCCCCCATGCACCACGGTGTTCGTGCCGGCGCGCTCCATATGAAAACTGACTGGCACCAGATCGTGACGGCAGGCGATGAGCTTGCCGTCGATGCGCCGCTCACCGATAAATCATCCATCATCTGCCGCACCGGTATGCTTATGCTCGCGAGCGGAACGGGTGCCTGGCGTGTACGCGATACCATGAATCGTGTCGCCGCCGTACTCGGTGTGACCATCCACGTTGACTTAAGTCTCCTGTCGTTTGAGTGTACTTGCATCGAAGATGGCCACTGCTTTAATGAGGTCGTCAGCTTGCCCACAACGGGCGTCAATACCCATCGCATTTGGATGATGGAGAGTTTCCTCAAGGAAATCGAGACCTATGGTCGTCGCTTCACGGTGCACGAGTATCACGAGATGCTCAAGACCGTTGAGAGTTCAAAACCTGATTACGCGCCTTGGCAACAGGGCCTTGCGGCGGCCTGCGCCTGTGGCGCCTTTGTCTTTTTACTTGGTGGCGGTCCTATTGAGATGGCATGCGCGTTCGTAGGCGCGGGTGTCGGCAACTTTGCCCGCTCCCATATTCTCAAGCAGGGCCTTGGTCAGTTCAGCGCGCTGACGACCGGCGTTGCGCTCGCTTGCGTTTCGTATCTGCTGGCATTGCTCGGCCTTGGCCAGGTCATACCGGGGGCAATGTCGCACCAAGAAGGCTATATCGGCGCCATGCTCTTTGTGATTCCCGGCTTTCCGCTCATTACGGCAGGCCTCGACATCGCTAAGCTCGACATGCGAAGCGGTATCGAACGTCTGTCATATGCCGTATCGATTATTGTGATGGCGACGCTCGTAGGTTGGATGGTTGCCGAGTGTGTTGGCCTGGCGCCGGACGACTTTGCGCCGCTCGGCCTTTCGCCGCTTGCTCTTACGCTCCTGCGCGTGGTGATGAGCTTCGTTGGCGTATTCGGCTTCTCGGTGATGTTCAACAGCCCGGTAAAGATGGCCGCGGCAGCTGGGCTGATCGGCGCCGTGTCCAATACCCTGCGTCTGACCCTTGTCGATGCGCCGACGATGATTCCCTTCCTGGGCCTCAGCATGGGAATGCCTCCCGAGGCAGCAGCGTTTATCGGCGCGCTGGTATCGGGTCTGCTGGCAAGCTTGGCCGAAGTCAAGCTCACCTACCCGCGTATCGCTCTCACGGTGCCTTCGATTGTCATTATGGTGCCGGGTTTGTATCTGTATCGCTCGATGTATTACATGTGCACCTTCGACACAGTCAATATGCTCGGCTGGTTTGTGCGCGCAGTGCTCATCGTGGCGTTTTTGCCCGTTGGCTTGGGCGTGGCGAGAACGCTTACCGACCCTCGCTGGCGCCACACCAGCTAATTGGTGCAAGGGGGACAGGTTACTTTGCACCAAATGAGTTGCGGTGAAATAGGGACTGAATTGCTGCTTAAAGGGTCAAAACAGTCCGTATTCCACCGCAACTTATGGGGTCGGAGGATTATCGGTGCCCTGTATCTTCACAAACTCAACGCTTACGAAGCGCGGGGTTTTCGTAGTCGTTGGTGACGTTCTTAAACGACTGGTCGTTGGGGATGGTCTTGGGTCTGGCGCATTGGCGATTAAGGCCCTCCTATCCGATTGATTAGGGGAGAAAGAATCCTAGTTTCCTGCGGTTCTCGGTTAAATTAGCTTGAGACTGTATCTTCGCTCTTTGTCTGCCGACGACATGTTGCATTTAAACCCCTTGTCAGTCTTCTTGGCAGACCACTCGCCGCTGCCCAATATCCTCTCCAACTGGGCATCGAATTCAACCTGGTAGATAAACCCCTTATCGCGAGGCTCCTTCAGTCTCTTCATTCTGTCCTCAGTCTGGTTTATGAGTCCCCTTCCGTTCGGTTTTATTGACATAAGCATATGAAGCCGTCTCCTGTATTTGTTGAGCAACAAATACAGGATGCATGAGTTCATTCTGTGAAGTGCCATTTTCTCAGCATGTGTCCAAGAGATATTTCCCCATCATACTTATAGAATTCAAAAAATCACTCTGTATTGTGGAGGTTTACATGTTTGGACTGAAGGGTCCTGAATTCATTATCATTCTCGTTCCGTTGGCTGTCTGTGCCATCGCGTCCGGCAATATCGCGAGCAAGAAGGGCTACAGCTACAGCGCCTATGCCCTTCTCGGGCTTATCACGGGTTTAATCGGTGTAATCGTGGCGGCAGTGCTCCCCGACAAGAGGGGCGGAGATGCCGATACTCTCCTGAAGTACAAGGAGCTCCTTGAGAAGGGGGTTATCACCCAAGAGGAGTTCGACAAGAAGAAGAGCGAACTTATCAAGTAGCGCTGTCCGCAGAAGGAGAATGCCATAACGAACTCGCCCCGCATCAGACTTGTTTAGGCTTATTTATGCGTGAAGGATGGTTCAGAGATGGGCAATGCTGCCTAGAGGGATATATAAAGAATAAGGGAAAGCCGCATACGACACCTTTGGTCTATCGCCGACGCGGCTCCTGGTCCTCCTCGAAGACCGGCCCCCGTCCCCAAGGATCGTTTTCACCGTGTATCTTCATAAACTCAACGCTTACGAAGCGCGGGGTTTTCGTGCTAGGCTGGTTCCACCACATAAGTAGTCGCAGACGCACGTATCACGGGCGGGCGAGATGAAGTCCCAACAGCTCCATCTTGCCCGCCCGTTTTTGTTGCGTGATGCCGCGGCGTAACACGGAAAGGACCATGCCCTTTATGCCTATCAACAAACGAGAGAGCCTGCTGTTCACCTTTATCATGTGCTTTTGCATGGTGCTCTGGATGAGCATCTACAACGTTGCCCTGCAGCACGGGGCCATCAACGGCGAGGTCGTTGCCGCTGCGTGGCTCGGCTTCCCCGTTGCCTATATCTTTGCCGTGTGCTGCGACCGGTTCGTCGCCAGCCCGCTCGCCAAGGGTTTCGCCTTTAAGTACTTGGTCACTCCGGGCAAGAGCTCGCCGCTCGCCATGACGCTCGCCGTCAGCTCCTGCATGGTCGTTCCCATGGTCATCATCATGTCGCTGTACGGTGCCTGCGAGGGTCTGACGCACATGCCCGGCGGCATCCTTGCGAACCTGTATTCCGTGCCCGCGATCTGGATGATCAACATCCCGCATAATTTTGTGATGGCGCTGCCGTGGAACCTTTTGGTAGCCGGTCCGATTTCCCACTTCGTCTTCCGTCGCGCCTTCCCTGTGGGGACGGTTTTCGAGGAGGAGCATGCCGAGCTCTTGGAGCAGGCTATGGCTCCTGAGTGCGAGTAGCTCGCTTAGGGATCTGCTGAGCGCGGGCGACTTGCTTGGTTGGAGCCCTAAGCGTGGATAGCTCGCTCGGCGACATCGCGGGCGTGAGCGGTGCGCATGACCGGAGGGCCCGTGCTGCTCCGTTGCCCGACGTGCTGGCGCGCAGAACAATCTGTTGGTGCATTCGGCGGCTGCTGAAGCGTTTCGGCAGCCGCTTTTTATACGGAGTTTAAATACAACAGTCTGTTGTATTACGTAGAGTGGTATATCTCTAGCAGGAAAAATGCGAGAGACGGAGCATTATGGCGTTGCTAGTAGGACTGGACGTAGGGTCGACGACGACCAAAGTTTACGCGATGCACGAGGATATGACCGAGGCGTGGTGGGGATATCGCCGCCACGGGGCGTGTCAGACAGCGAGCGTGCGCGCCATGCTCGGCGAGCTCGCCGAGCGCTTTCCCCATGAGTCGCTGCGCGTTGCGGTGACCGGCTCGGGTGCGCGCGATATCGCGACCGCGCTGGCCGCCTCGTACGTTCAGGAGGTGGTCGCCAACGCGCTCGCGATCAGCAGGTTCTATCCGCAGACGCGCTGCGCCATCGAGCTGGGCGGCCAAGACGCCAAGACGATCTTCTTCCGCACCAACGATAAGGGAGACATCGAGGTTGCCGACATGCGCATGAACGGCTCGTGCGCAGGCGGTACCGGTGCATTTATCGACGAGATGGCAAAGCTCATGGGGGTCGGCACCGAATCGGGCGAGTTCGAGCAGCTCGCAAGCCGGGGAACGACCGTCCACGAGGTCTCGGGCCGCTGCGGCGTGTACGCAAAGACCGATATCCAGCCGCTGCTCAACGAGGGCATTCCTACCACCGACCTGGCGCTTTCGGCGCTTCACGCGGTCGCCCGCCAAACGATCGGCGGTCTGGCCCAGGGTATCGACATCGAGCCGCCGGTAATCTTCGAGGGCGGTACGCTCGCCTACAACCCCACGCTGGTCCGCGTGTTCCGGGAGCAACTGAATCTATCGGACGATCAGGTTATCGTCCCGCGCGATCCGCAGATCATGGTCGCGCGCGGTGCCGCCCTGTCGCTGACCGACATGTTCGCATCGTCCCAACCGATCGACCTTCCCGACGCTTTTGTCCGGCTGGATAAGCTCGAGACGGTCGCGCCCGCAAGCGGGGAGGGACGTCTTGCCCAGCCCTTTTTTGCCACACCTGCCGAGCAGGCGGATTTTACGGCACGCCATGGCAAAGAGACGCCGGCAAAGGGTCCGGATGCGTATGCGCCCGGAGAGACGGTGCGTGTGACGCTCGGTATCGATTCGGGGAGCACGACGACCAAGCTCGCCCTGGTCGATGAGGCGGGTGAGCTTGTCGATTCGTTCTACGCGTCTAATAACGGCAGACCGCTCGACGTCGCCCAACAGGGTCTTGTCAGCTTGAAGAACCGCTGGGAGACAGCGGGAGTCACGCTTGCGATCGATGCCGTGGGCACCACGGGATACGGCGAGGAGCTTTTCGCGCGCGCGTTCCACGCCGACTACCATACGGTCGAGACGGTCGCGCACGCCCGCGCCGCGTGCGCATGCGTTCCCGATGCGACCTTCGTGCTCGACATCGGCGGGCAGGATATGAAGGCCATCTGGCTCAACCACGGCGTGCTGACCGATATCGTCGTCAACGAGGCGTGCTCTGCGGGCTGCGGCTCGTTCCTCGAGGGTTTTGCCAAAAACCTCGGAATAGCCGTTGAGGATATCGCGACCGAGGCATTTTCGTCCAAAGCCCCCGCCGTTCTCGGCAGCCGCTGCACGGTGTTCATGAACAGCAGCGTCGTTTCCGAGCAGCGGCGCGGTAAGGGTCCGGGCGACATCATGGCCGGTCTCTGCCGTTCGATTATCGAGAACGTGTTCACCAAGGTCATTCGCGTTTCAAATCTCAACCGTCTGGGCGACAAAGTCGTCGTCCAGGGCGGCACGTTCCGAAACGACGCGGTGCTGCGCGCATTCGAGCAGTATCTGGGCAAACCCGTCACGCGTGCGCCCCACCCGGGGCTGATGGGCGCTATCGGTATCGCCCTGCTCGCGCGCGAGGAATGCCGCAAGGGCGACGCCGGCACGTCGTTTATCGGGCTCGATGCCGTGGAGCGCTTCGAGCATCGCGAGTTCGGCGGCGTTACCTGCCGTCGGTGCAACAACCGCTGCCAGCGCGCGGTCGTGGCGTTTGGCGACGGCTCGCTTTACGTCACGGGCAATCGCTGCCCGCGCGGCGGCGCCATCTCATGGGATGAGCTCGTGCGCAAGGTTCCCGCGGCGGAGGAGCTGCGTCCGCAGGGTGCTTGCGAGGCACAGGCGCCCGGCACGGGGCGCGACCGGACCGCGGCTGCCCCCAATCTCTTTGTCGACCGCGAGAAGCTGCTGTTCGAGTCGTACCCCACGGTTCTCGTCTGCGGGGGGCGCGATGTCACGATCGGCATTCCCCGTGTGCTTGAGTTCTGGGACACCATGCCGTTCTGGTCGACGTTCTTCAGCACGCTCGGCTTTAAGGTGCGCGTCTCGGGACGCAGCACCAAGGCGATGTACGAGCGCGGTCTGGCGCACGTCACATCCGACACCGTGTGCTTCCCGGCCAAGCTCGTCCACGGGCACATCCGCAATCTCGTCGACGCTGGCGTCGACCGCATCTTCATGCCCATCATCACGACGGTGCCCACCGAAAACACCGCCTCTACCAGCGAGTGGATGTGCGCCGTCGTAAAGGGATACCCCTACGTGATGCGCAATTCCGATAACCCGGAGGAGCGTTTCGGCGTTCCGTTCGATACGCCGCTGTTCCACTGGTACGACGAGGGCGACCGAAACCGCCAGCTCAAGGCGTGGTGCAAGGAGACCTTCGATATCGATGCCGACCTGGTTGCCAAGGCGACCGAGCAGGCGGACCGCGCGCAGCAGACGTTTGAGAACCAGCTGCAGCTGCGCGGCAGGCAGGTGCTCGAGAACGTGCGCGAGGACGGCGGCTACGCGGTGGTGATCGCTTCGCGCCCGTACCACAACGACCCGCTGGTCAACCACGGGCTGCCCAAGCTCTTCTCTGAGCGCGGCATCCCCGTGCTGACGCCCGATGCGGTGCCGGGGGTCTGCAACGTCGATCTTTCCAACAGCCGCATCGACATCGTGAACAACTACCATGCGCGCATGCTGTCGTGCGCGGTCATCGTCGCATCGACGCCCGAGCTCGAGCTCGTGCAGATGGGCAGCTTCGGCTGCGGCCACGATGCGTATCTCACCGACGAGATCGCGCGCATGATGGGCGAGATGGGCTCCAAGGTTCCGATGATGATCAAGCTCGATGAGAGCGACGTCGCCGGTCCCATGGGCATTCGCGTGCGTTCGTTTATCGAGTCGGTCAACCGTCGTCGCGCGGAGGAGCGTGCCGAGGGCGCCCGGGTGCACGCGGTCCATCCGCTCGACGACCCGTATAAGGTCAAGTACACCAAGCGCGACCGGCACGACAAGATCGCGCTGGTCCCCAACACCTCCCATGCGTTCTGCAGGCTCATGACCGCGGCGATGCGCAATCAGGGCGTGCGCGCCGAGGCCCTTGATATCGGGCGCGAGGATGCCATCCGCCTGGGCAAACGCTATGTGCACAACGACATCTGCTTCCCCGCGCAAATCGTGATCGGCGAGGCGCTCGCGGCACTCGAGAGCGGTAAGTACGACCCGCACGACGTCGCCGTGGTGACTGGCAAGTATATCGGCGACTGCCGCCTGACGCACTACATGCCCCTGCTGCGCCGCGCGCTCGACGACGCGGGATACGACTATGTCCCGGTGCTCACCAACGACGACGTCGATGCCCACAATGCGCATCCGGGCTTCAAGCTCGGCCTTGGCCCGAGCATCCAGATCGCCTACGGTCTTCCCATGATCGATACCCTCGAGGCCATGCTTAGGCGCATCCGTCCCTACGAGCTCGAGAAGGGCGCGGCGGACGCTGCGTTCGACCGCGCGCTCGATGAGGTTATCGAGGGCATGGAGCGCTCCGGGCTGAGAGGCCAGGCGACGGGCTTCAAACGCGCGCTTGCGATCATGGACGCCGTTCCGTACGACCGCTCGAACCTGCATCCGACCGTTCTCATCGTGGGCGAGTACCTGCTCAATTTCCATCTCGGCGCCAACCACGAGATCGAGCGCTACCTCGAGGACAACGGGCTCGAGGTCATCGAGGCGCGCATGACCGACGTGATCCGCAAGACCTATTTCTACAAGCATGCGCAGTCGCGCGAGTTCCACGTCGACCTGTCGCTGCCCGAAAAGGCCTGGTACGCCACGGCGGACAACCTGTTCGAGCTCGCGCACGACCGTTGCGACCGCCTGGGCGCGGCGAGCCCGCTCTACGAGCCGCCGACGCGCATGCCCGAGCTCGTGCGCGCGAGCGATAAGATCCTGCACCATACGTTCGATGCGGGCGAGGGCGTGCTGATTCCGGCGGAGATCCTCGAGCACGCCAAGCGCGGCTGCCGCAACTTCGTGATCCTGCAGCCGTTCGGGTGTCTGCCCAACCATGTCGTGGGGCGCGGGCTCATCCATGCGCTCAAGGAGCAGTATCCCACGGCGCAGTTCCTGCCGCTCGACTACGATCCCGACGTGAGCTTCGCCAACGTGGAGAACCGTCTTCAGATGCTCATCATGAACGCCAAGGCGCAGGGGTGCGGTGAGGCGCATGGCGAGACCGCGTAAGGACGCCGATGCGCCCGATGCACGCACCCGTATCATCGAGGCGTTTTGGGAGCTCATCGAGAACAACAGCATCTTCGAGCTGTCGGTTGGCGAGGTGACCCGTGCCGCCCAGTGCAATCGCGGAACGTTTTACTACTATTTTCACGATTTCGATGAACTCGTCGCCATCGCCATAGCCCAGCTGCTGCAGGATAACGAGCTTATCACCGATGCCCTCTGGCATTTTTCGAGCGAGGGCGACCTTTCGGCGTTCGACCGGCGCGACGTCCGCTGCCTGCTGCGGCGCATCGTCATCACCATGAGGGCGGGTGCCGCCGAGCAGGTCGTGCAGGGCATCCATACGATCATCATCGACCGCGTGAGAGAGATCGTCCACCCCGACGGAGAAGAGCTCAAGGCAGATTCGAGCTTTGCGGTGGGCTTTCTGGTCTCGGGCATCATGGGCTTTGTGATGGCGGTCGGCTTTGCCCGGGAGGGCGGCGAGGAGATAGACCTCGAGCAGCTGGGGGACAGCGCGTGCGCGTACCTGAGGGCGGTCGCCATGCAGACGGTTGAAACGGTCGCGCAAGTCGAGGGCGTCGATACATCCGAGCTGCTCGAACGCGTCTCCAAGGAGGCCGATGCCTATCGCGCATCGCGTGCGACGAGTCCCGACGTGGTGAAAGACGTCTAGGGTTTCTCTTGCGGGGCGCCCGTCGCGCATCGCGCGGTGAGTCCCGCGATGCGGTCATAACCTGCATTCATGTGAGCCGGGTTTATAGATATTCCTCCAGCTGTTAACATAGACGACCTGTGGGTAAAGAGACAAAAGCGCCGCCGACGGGCGGGCGTTTTGATTTCGATGAACTCATGTAAGGAAACGAGCATGTTAGATAGATTTACCGATCGAGCGCGCAAGGTCATGTCGATGGCCAAACAGGAGGCGCTCGATCTTCATTCAAATAAGGTGGGCACCGAGCACCTGCTGCTCGCGCTTGCCAAGGAGGACGAGGGCATTGCCGCCGAGGCGCTGCGTTCGCTCGACATCTCCTACGATGACATCATGGATACTCTCAAAGAGGTCCAGACCACGGTTCCCGAGCCCAGTGAGGAGACCGAGGCGGCCAAGCTCGCCTTTACGCCGCTCGTCATTAGCGTGATGGAGCGTTCATTCCGTGTGGCGCGTGAGAACAACCAGACCTACGTGTCGACCGAGCACTTGCTGATCGGCATCGTCGAAGAGGGCAACGGCATGGCCATGGACATCCTCATGCGCCTGGGTGTGTCGTCTGCTTCCATCAAGAAGGCCATCGAGAAGCTTACCGCCAAGGACCAGGACAAGAAGCGTCCGCTCGCCGGCGCCGGTGCTGGTCGTCCCGGTGCGGGCCTGCCGTTCTTTAGCGGCTCGGATGCCTCTCAGCAAAAGGGGAGTGGCACCGACACGCTCAAGCAGTTCGCGACCAACCTCACGCAGAAGGCGCGCGACGGCGAGCTCGACCCTGTGATTGGTCGCGAAAAGGAAGTCCAGCGTATGATGGAAATTCTTTCGCGCCGCACCAAGAACAACCCGCTCATTCTGGGCGACCCCGGCGTGGGCAAGACGGCTATCGTCGAGGGCCTGGCTCAGCAGATTGCAGCCGGCAACGTGCCCGAGAACCTCATGAACCAGAATATCTGGACGCTCGACCTGCCGGGCCTCGTGGCGGGTGCCAAGTATCGCGGCGAGTTTGAGGAGCGCCTCAAGAACGTGATCCAGGAGGCCACCGAAGCCGATGACGTCATCCTGTTTATCGACGAGATGCACACCATCATCGGTGCCGGTTCTGCCGAGGGTTCCATCGACGCGAGCTCCATGCTCAAGCCCGTGCTTGCGCGCGGTGCCTTCCAGATTATCGGCGCCACCACGGCCGAGGAATTCCGCAAGTACCTCACCAAGGACCCGGCCTTCGAGCGTCGCTTCCAGACCATTGATGTCGAGGAGCCGAGCGTCGAGGACACGGTCAAGATCCTGACCGCGCTCAAGCCGCGCTACGAGGAGCACCACCATGTGCGCTATACGCAGGGTGCTATCGAGGCCGCCGCGAACCTTTCCAACCGCTACATCCAGGATCGCTTTCTGCCCGATAAGGCTATCGACCTCATTGACGAGGCCGGTGCCCGCGCTCGCATCGCCGCGAATCGCGCGCCCGAGCCGGTGCGTGAGGCCGAGCATCGCGTGGAGGAGCTTAAGGCCGCCGCGCAGGAGGCCACCGAGAGCGACGACATGAACAAGGCCGCCGAGATCACCGAGCAGCAGAAGGCCGCCGAGATTGAGCTCGCCGAGGCCAAGGCCGCCTGGACCGCCGAGCTCGACGCCAGCCCGCTCACCATCGATGTCTCCCAGATCGCTGACATCGTGTCCGTGACTTCGGGCGTGCCGGTGTCTTCGCTTACCGAGAGCGAGAGCCGTCGCCTGCTGCAAGCCGAAAGCGTGCTCAAGACGCGCATCATCGGTCAGGATGAGGCTGTCGAGGCAGTTGCCAAGGCCGTGCGCCGCAGCCGCTCGCCGCTCAAGGATCCGCGTCGCCCCGGCGGCAGCTTTATCTTCCTGGGTCCCACCGGCACGGGCAAGACCGAGCTCGCCAAGACGCTCGCCGAGTACCTCTTTGGCAGCAAGGATGCGCTCATCAGCTTCGACATGTCCGAGTTCGGTAGCGAGTTCGAGGTCTCCAAGCTCATCGGTAGCCCTCCGGGTTACGTCGGTCACGACGAGGGTGGCCAGCTCACCAAGGCCGTTCGTCGCCATCCGTACTCGGTCGTGCTGTTCGACGAGATCGAGAAGGCGCACCCCGATATCTTCAACATCTTGCTGCAGGTGCTGGAGGAGGGCCGTCTGACCGATAGCCAGGGCAAGACGGTCGACTTCCGCAACACCGTGATCATCATGACGTCTAACGTGGGCGCCCGCGAGATTGCGCAGGATGCAAGCGTTGGCTTTGGCACCACCGGCGAGCAGGGCCTCACCTCGAGTGAGATCCGCGGCCGCGCGATGGGCGAGCTCAAGCGCCTGTTCCGCCCTGAGCTGCTCAACCGTATCGACGACATTGTGGTGTTTCAGAAGCTCTCGGGCGAGAATCTCACCAAGATCGCGCACCTGCTGGTGGACGATCTGCGTCAGCGTTTGATTGCCAACGGTATGAACATCAAGCTCACCGATGCGGCCTATGACAAGATCGTGGCCGAGGGTACCGACCTCACCAACGGTGCGCGTCCGCTGCGCCGTGCTATTCAAAAGCTCATCGAGGACCCGCTGTCCGAGGAGCTTCTGGCCGGCGAGTGGGGCGAGGGCGATACCGTCCTGTGCGACGTGGCCGATGGCAAGTTTGTCTTTGGCCACGGCACGGGCGAGATCCCGGCACCGCGTCCGGCGGGCACGCTCGGTGGCGATACCGCTCCGGCGGCACCGCACACCGGCAACGCCGCGCCCGTGAGCGGCGGCGTGACCTCGGGCCCCGGCGGCATGATGCAAGCCGGTTCCGGCGCGCTGTAGGGATTAAACATACCTTGTATAACGGGGGCGTTTCCGATAAGGAGGCGCCCCCGTTTCTATTGAAATGTGCTTCAATCTGCCGTGCTATACTGAAATTGAGATTCAGTATAGCAAAGGAGTTGATATGCCTACATCAATACTCGACACGCGGCCAGTTCAGATGAACGTGCGTATAGATCGCCAGCTCAAAGAGGCAGGAGACGCCGTACTGACTCATATTGGCATGACGCCGTCACAAGCTGTGAGGGAGCTGTGGCAGTACTTGACCGAGAACGGTCATATGCCCGTCGCAAAAAAGAATGATGACGAAGTCCTGCCTGACGACATACGATCGAAGGCGAGTTCGTCCCGCGTCTCGGAAGGGGCTGCGTTAATTTCGAATTTTTATGAGCGGTTCTCGATTCAGAGGCCGAGCCCCGATGAAGCCTTTGATTACGACGAGTTATACGATCAAATGATGATCGAGAGATTCAGCGATTGGATCGAATTATGAGCGGCGTCGGAACGAAACGTGTGCTCAAGCTGTTGATCGACACGAACGTCTGGCTAGATTACTTTCTCGCTCGTACGAATGCGACCAGGCCGATAGTCGAGCTCCTTTCTCGCGCGGCGGAAGCGGAGGATATCGTCCTCTTCTCGTCCTCCCTGTCTGTCAAAGACGTCTATTACATTCTGGGAAGGACGATGAAGGCCGACGCCCGCCGTGAGGGGGCTCTCACTCCCGAAGTCATCGCCGGTGCCGACGAGACAGCATGGGCGTGTGTTCGCCTGATTCGGCAAAAGTCGATTATTGCCTCGGTCGGTGCAGACGAGGTCTTCGACTCCTTTGTGTTCAAGTATCATCACAACGACTTTGAGGACGACCTGATGCTGGGCGTCGCCAATCGCATTGATGCCGATTACGTCGTGACGGAGGACAAAAATCTCATCAAACATACCAATGGTGTATGCATTAATGTTCAACAGGCGTTGAAGTTGGTTGAAGGGTCCAACGTCCCTTCGGCACGGCCCGTCTAACATGCTTTATCTTGATAAAGTGGCGTTTCCTCGCCGTTAGCCGATGATGCGAGGGCGCTCGGCGTTTTCGACTGGTTTATGCACGCAAAGTCTGGGAATATACAAGTCGCATGTCTTACTGTCTAACCAGTTGCGCCAAGGAGGCACCATGGACTACAAGATTACCGGCTACGAGCCCGCCCAGCTGTTCCATTTCTTTGAGGAGGTCAGCGCGATCCCCCGTGGGTCTGGCAACGAGAAGGGCATCAGCGATTTCCTGGTTGCGTTTGCCAAGGAGCGCGGCCTCGATGTGTATCAGGACGAGGTCTACAACGTTATCATTCGCAAGCCCGCATCTGCCGGTGCCGAGAATGCCCCGACCGTGATGCTGCAGGGCCACATCGATATGGTGTGCGACAAGTTGGGCTCCGTTGAGCACGACTTTACGACCGATGGTATCGACCTGGTCGTCAAGGACGGCGTCCTCACCGCTAACGGTACCACTCTGGGCGCCGACAACGGTATTGCCGTCGCTCTGATGCTCACTGTTCTCGATGACGATTCGATCGTTCACCCCGCCCTCGAGTGCGTATTCACCACTGACGAGGAGACTGGCCTGGTCGGCGCCGAGACGCTCGACAAGTCCCAGATTAGCGCCCGCACCATGATTAACCTTGACTCCGAGGAAGAGGGCGTTGCTACCGTCAGCTGCGCCGGCGGTGTCGTCGTTACCTACACCTGCCCGATCGCGCGCGAGTACAAGACCGGTAGCACCCTCACGCTCGACATCTCCGGCCTGCTGGGTGGCCACTCCGGCAGCGATATCAACCTGGAGCGCGGCAACGGCAACCTCATCATGGCCCGCATCATCGACCGCCTGATGGTTGCCGGCGAGCCCGCCATCGTTAGCTTTAACGGCGGCACCAAGGACAACGCCATCAACCGTGAGTGCAAGGCTGTTCTGGTCTACGCCGACCACGCTGCCGCCGAGGCCGCGGCCCAGATCGCAAAGGGCATCATCGCCGACGTCACTGCCGAGCTCGAGGTCTTCGACCCCGGCTTTACCTGCACCGTTGAGATTGCCGACGACGCCGAGGTCGAGGCCATGGACCAGAAGTCCGCGCTTGCCCTCATCCGCGCTCTGCGTCTTGCCCCCAATGGTGTGATCCGCCGCAACGTCGCCACCGACGGCTCCGTCGAGGTTTCCTCCAACATCGGTGTGGTTGCCACCTCTGACGACCAGGTCAAGATCATGCTGTCCCCGCGCTCCTCGATCACCTCGCTGCAGAACGAGTTCAAGGACCGCCTGCAGACGCTGGCCGATGTCCTGGGCTTCGACGCCAAGTTTGAGTTTGAGTATCCCGGCTGGAGCTATGCCGAGCATTCGCCGGTCCGCGACATCTTTGTCGAGAGCTATCGCGAGCTCTTTGGCTCCGAGCTGAGCATCGAGTCCATTCACGCCGGCCTTGAGTGCGGTCTGTTTGCCGAGGCCCTGCACGGCCTGGACGCCATCGCCGTGGGCCCGACGCTCTCCGATGTCCACACCCCGGACGAGAGCATGGAGCTCGCTTCTGCCGAGCGCTTCTACGAGCTGCTCATCGACGTGCTCAAGCGCCTCGCCGCGTGAAGGTTGCGCTAGCAGCAGTCCGAGCCACGTGCTAGCGGATTGCAAATGACATTACGAGAGGGGGTACCCGGTCTTTTGCGACAGGTGTCCCCTCTCTTCTTTTAAGAAATGGGAAATTGATTGGCGTCTAGCCCATATCCGCCCTGATGAGGTCGAGGGTTCGCTGGCAGTTTTCGCGGACGGGGCCGAGCATATGATCGCGCAGGTCCGCCATGCCGGGCAGGTCGGCGTATTCGTCCATGACCTCTTCCATGCAAATGGGTACCTCGTAGGCGAGGTCCATCATGGTCGCAAAGCAAAACTTCTCGGATAGCCCGGCATCGGTGAGTGCCGCCTCCAGCGCGGGGTCGCCCATACCGTGGTATCGGCGGATAGCGCCTGGACCGATGCGCCCCACACGATTTTCGCCGCCAACGCTCATGGCGAGGCGCGCTCGGCGGCGCATGCGCTCATATGCCAAACCCGACGCGACATCGTACATGGGTGCGAGCGCCGCGTTTGTGCCTTTGCCAAGGATGAGCGAGTAGTTTTTAGCGTGTGCGTCAGGCGCTCCGATAATGGCGTTATAGAACAACATATAGGTAAAAAGCACAAGATTCATGTGGTGGGGGACTGTGTTAATCAGTCGTTCTTGGATGTCTCGTGTAGTTGGTCCTCCGTCGGCGGTGTATTTCTGGCTTGGCAATACACCGAGCGCCTGGCAAAAGTCCTCCTGATGCAGCCTTTCGATATTTCCGCTGCTATTGACCATTCTGTCGTACCGTTCAACGACGAGCGCGGCTTCGTCTTCAAATGTGCAATAGGAGACGTTGGCAGTTGGAATGCCAACACGCCGAGCCGTTTTCATGCAGACGAATTCGTTTAAGGCCTGATGTTTGAACCCAACGACACCATTTTTGAAGATATGGGTAGTGGGGGATGACCCTAGACATTCGCACCATTGGCCATCATGCCAAGCTAGTGCAAATTTGCCTTGATTGCCGCCCAGGGACCAGCTTTCGTTGGAGCCCATCCATGTCTCTCTTTCGTCATCGCGAATTGCTTTGAGCTTGTGAGCGATTTGAGAATTGGTAAGCGGGCGGTATGCCGAGACCCTGCCGCGGGCGGCGTCTAATTGATCGGCTCGACAAAACTGAACGGCCCCCGCGCAGTCAAGACCGATATGGCACAAGAGGGCGACGGGGTTGTTGGATGCAACATCATGATCGGTGGCAATAGCGCGACGCTGCTCTTGACTGTCGGGCAAAAGGCCAAATAGGAACGGGCGGACGATGTTATGGCCATATGTGCGATTGGAAAGCGGCATTGTTAACGATAGCGGTGCTCCGCGATAGGTTGGGGCGTATACAAAGCTGCAGAGTCCATGCTCGTCTTGCCGGAGAGTGCCGGCGATTTCGCCACAAATGAGGGTCGCAAGCTCCATTTCTGCCATTTATTTCACAACCTTACAGCCAAAGGAGAGGTCTGAAGTGCCGGAAAGGCCTTGCTCGGCTGCGATTTGGGCCAGCAAGGCACCATAGAAAGCTGGCGTTCCTTGTCGAGCGGGTCGCCTGCCCACGCTTGGCTTTGGCAGGGCATTCGAGTTCGCGATAGGGAGGTCCGCTATCGTCATCGGATGTTCGGAGGGTGATGCGATGGAGTCGTTATCGCTTTGCGCAAAGAGACCTATGCCGAGTGCGTTAAAGACGGTCAGCAACTTGTCGAGCCGAATGCCCGTGGCATCTCCCAGCTCGAGCGATGCGAGCAGGCGCTCCGAAACACCAGCCTTTTTAGCGAGGGCGGCACGGGTGAGACCCTGAGCCTCGCGTGCCTGGCGCACGTAGATGCCAGCTTGGCGCGGTGTGGTGATGGGAAGGGTATCCACGGTGATCTCCTAACGTGCAGACTTTTGCATATCAGTATGACATGCAAAAGTCTGCACGAAAAGGCCTCATACAAAACTCTGCATGAGGCCTTGTGCTGGCGTTGAGTTTTGAGCGATTGTGTTTGGCACTACAGCGCCAAAATCCCCAGATGCTCAAGCAAGATCTTAAGCCCGATGAGGACGAGTACGACGCCACCCACGATGGCGGCGGGTTTTTCGTAGCGCGCGCCAAAGGTGTGGCCGATCGCTACGCCGGCAACGGAGAAGAGAAAGGTCGTGATGCCAATGAGCGACACGGCAGGAACGATATCGACCGAGAGCGCGGCAAACGAGATACCCACGGCGAGCGCGTCAATCGAGGTGGCGATGGCAAGGATTAGGTACTCGCCCAAGTCGATCTTTTCGGCATCCTTGACGTCGCCTTCGTCCTCATCCTCGTCTTCGGTAAAGGCCTCCCACAGCATTTTGCCGCCGATGAAGGCCAAAAGGATAAAGGCAATCCAATGGTCGATGGGTCCGATGATGCCCATGAATTGACTGCCGAGCGCCCATCCGATTATGGGCATGCCGGCCTGAAAACCGCCAAAGAACAGGCCGAGCACCACGGCGACTTTAAGGTTGATTTTCTTCATGCCAAGGCCTTTGCAGATGGAAACGGCAAAGGCGTCCATCGAAAGGCCAACGGCGAGCAACACGAGCTCTGCGAGTCCCATAGTCTGGCTCCCTCTCTGCGGGCGGGCCCGCGTGTACCTCTTGGGGGAGTAACAAAAAAGACCCGTGGCGTACGCGTTACGCGCACAGCCACGAGTCTCGTTCATTAAGGCAAGCCAGGCCGCATCGGCCAGTGTGTTGACTTGCCGCGCCACCGGAGGCGAACCCGATCACGCGACTACTCCCTCATTTATGCGAATCCCGATGCTACCACATAAGCAGCTCATTTGGATTGGGGCTCTCAGCTGTGTTCGCTCATTCTGTAAGCATCGGATTTTGCGGGCGTCACAGGGGCAAACCGTGAGAAACTTATTGACGTTTATGGAGCGTATACGATGGGAGCGATGCCTTGGATAAGAACGAGCTGCAAAAGCGTATGGAACAGGCCATCCGCCTGACGGCACCTGGCCAGCCGATCCGCACCGCCCTTGACATGATCATTGCCGGTCACCTGGGCGCCCTTATCTGCGTCGGCGACACCGAAAACGTACTCGCTGCCGGCAACGACGGCTTCCCGCTCAACATTTCGTTCACCTCGAACCGTCTGTTCGAGCTCTCCAAGATGGACGGTGCTATCGTTATCGACGGCGACCTCACCCAGATCCTGCGCGCCAACTTCCACCTCAATCCCGATCCCTCGCTTGCCACGAGCGAGACGGGCATGCGTCACCGCACCGCCGCTCGCATGTCGGTGCTCACCGATGCCATCGTGATCTCGGTCTCGGCCCGTCGTGCCGTCGTTAACGTGTACGTCCACGGTAAGAGCTACGAGATTCAGCCTGTCACCACCATCATGAGCTCGGTCAACCAGCTCGTCGCCACGCTTCAGACCACCCGTCAGTCGCTCGACCGCTCCCTGCTGCGTCTGACGGCCCTCGAGCTCGATGACTACGTTACGCTCGCCGACATCACCGGCATTTTCTCGAGTTTCGAGATCATGCAACAGGCAAAGACCGAGCTTAAGGATTGTATCGTCAAGCTGGGCAACCAGGGCAAGCTCGTGCAGATGCAGCTCGAGCAGCTCGCTGGCTCCAGCATGGATACCGAATACGACCTGATGATCCGCGACTATGCGAGCGATTCCTCCGAGGCAAACGCCGAGAAGATTCGCGCCGAGCTTAGCCGCATGACGCCTAAGGACTTGTCCGACCCACAGCATGTGGCGGCGGTTCTGGGTTACGACGACCTGGACGAGGACTCCGTCATGACGCCGCTGGGCCTGCGCACGCTTTCGCGCGTGTCCGTCGTGCGCGACGGCGTGGCCGAGAAAATCGTCGACGAGTACGGCTCGCTGCAGGAACTCATGGACGACATCAGCGAGGATCCGGAGCGCTTGGGCGACTTTGGCGTCAACAACCCTGCCATTCTTGCGGACTCGCTGTACCGCATGAAGGGCACCAAACAGGGGAACGCATAATGGCGCCCGTATGCGCCGTGGTCGTTGCCGGTGGCAGCGGCCAGCGCTTTGGTAACCCCGGTGGCAAGCAACTCGTCAATGTAGCGGGCCGTCCGCTTATGAGCTGGTCCATCCGCGCATTTGACCGTAGCGATAAGGTCGGCCAAATCGTCGTGGTTTGCCCTGCCGAGCGCCGTGCCGAGATGCGCCGCCTGGCCATCGACCCGTTTGACTATGACACGCCCATCAGCTTTGCCGATGCCGGCGATACTCGTCAGGATTCCACCCGCGCCGGCGTGCACGCGGTGCCGGCGGGTTTCGAATATGTCGCTATCCACGACGGCGCCCGTCCGCTCATTACCACCGAGGCTATCGACCATGCTATCGACGTGCTCGTGAACGACCGTGCTCTCGACGGTGTCGTGTGCGGTCAGCCCGCGATCGACACGCTCAAGATCGTCGACGGCGATAATATCGTCGAGACGCCGCCACGTGAGCTCTACTGGGCAGCGCAGACGCCGCAGATCTTTAGCGTCGATGCTATGAAGCGCGCTCACGCCGCTGCTATCGCCGAGGGCTTTATCGGTACCGACGATTCATCGCTGGTCGAGCGCATGGGCGGACGCGTCCGCTGCGTCCAGAGCCCGCGCGACAACCTTAAGGTGACGGTGCCCGAGGACCTGCGTCCCGTAACCGCGATTCTGCTTGGCCGCATGGCCGAGGGAGAGGACCTTCTCCATGTTCAGTAACCTGCGCATTGGCCATGGCTACGACGTTCACCGTCTGGTGGAGGGGCGTCGATGTATTATCGGCGGTGTCGACATTCCCTACGAGCGCGGCCTGCTGGGCCACTCGGATGCCGATGTGCTCGCGCACGCCTTGGCCGACGCCATTCTGGGCGCCTGCCGCGGGGGAGACATTGGCAAGCTATTCCCCGATACCGACCCCGCCTATGAGGGTGCTGATTCGATGGTGCTGCTTGCCCGCGTGATGGACTATGCGCGCGAGCTGGGCTTTGAGTTTGTCGATGCCGATTGCACCATTGCCTGTCAGCAGCCTAAGATCACCCCGCACCGCGATGCCATGCGCGCCAACCTTGCCCATGCCCTGGGCGTTGACGTCGAAAACGTGGGCGTCGCCGCTACCACGACCGAAAAGCTCGGTTGGGAAGGCCAAGGCGAGGGGATCGGCGCCTGGGCCGTCTGCCTGCTACAGAAAACCGTTAAGGAGTAACGAATGCGTATCTACAACAGCGCTACCCATAAAAAGGAAGAGTTCCAGCCCATCGAGTCCGGCAAGGTCCGCATGTACGTGTGCGGCCCCACGGTCTACGACAACATCCACATCGGCAATGCCCGCACGTTCATCAGCTTCGATGTGATTCGTCGTTGGCTCATCGCGAGCGGCTATGAGGTCACGTTCGCCCAGAACCTCACCGATGTCGACGACAAGATCATCAAGCGCGCCAACGAGCAGGGCCGCACGGCCGCCGAGGTCGCGACGGAGTTCTCGGACAAGTTCATCGGCGTCATGCGCGCCGCCAACGTGCTCGATCCCGATGTGCGCCCCCGCGCCACCAAGGAAATCGGCCCCATGATCGCCATGATCAAGACGCTTATCGAGCAGGGCCACGCTTACGCCGCCGATAACGGCGACGTGTACTTTGCTGTGCGCAGCGATTCCAACTATGGTCAGGTCTCGGGCCGCAACATCGACGACCTTATGGTTGGCGCGCGCATCGAGGAGAACGAGGACAAGAACGACCCGCTCGACTTTGCCCTGTGGAAGGCCGCCAAGCCCGGCGAGCCCAGCTGGCCGAGTCCCTGGGGCGAGGGCCGTCCCGGTTGGCACACCGAGTGCGCTGCCATGGTGCATCGCTACCTGGGCACCCCGATCGACATCCACGGCGGCGGCTCCGACCTTGCCTTCCCGCATCACGAGAACGAGTGCGCCCAGGCCACCTGCGCCTGGCACCAGGGCTTCTCCAACACCTGGATGCACACAGGCATGCTGCTGGTTGACGGCGAGAAGATGTCCAAGTCGCTCGGAAACTTCTTTACGCTGGCCGAGGTGCTCGAGCAGCACTCTGCCGCGGCCCTGCGCCTGTTGATGCTGCAGACGAGCTATCGCTCGCCGCTCGACTTTTCTTGGGAGCGCCTGGAGGGTGCCGAGAATTCGCTCACGCGTATTGCCGGTACGGTCGAGAACCTTCGTTGGGCTGCGAACCATGCGACGGCCGATGCCGATGCGGCTGCCGCCGAGGCGTTTGCCGCCAAGGCCGCCGAGACCCGCGCCGCCTTTAAGGAGTGCATGGACGACGACTTTAACACCGCCGGTGCCATGGGTGCTGTCTTTGGCTTTGTCACCGAGTGCAATCAGTATCTGGAGCAGGCAGGCGATGCTGCCGACAAGGCCGCAGTCCTGGCTGCCGCCGATACGCTGGCCGAGCTGCTCGATACGTTTGGCGTTGAGCTTCCCGAGCCCAAGGTCGAGTTGCCGCTGGGCCTGCTGGGCGTTGCCGCCGGTTTGGTTGCCTACACGGGCGACGACGTGGACGAGGCCGCTGCCAAGATTCTCGAGGCTCGTGCCGAGGCTCGTGGCGCCAAGAACTGGGATCTGGCAGATGCCATCCGCGATCAGCTCAAGGACCTGGGCCTGACGATTGAAGATACCGCCGCCGGCACCCGTATTAAGAGTCTCTAGTATTTGTCGACCGTTCGAGGTGCGGCAGATTGCCTTGAAAGAGGAGGGCATAGACCTGGTGGTCATGCCCGACGATTGAAAGGCAAGGTGCCGTGGCTCGGACGGTCGATTCTTGTTCGTTATCTATTTAAGGAGGTCGCTTTATGGCCGACAATCGCAAGCGTGCACCGCGTGGAGGCAAACAGGCTGCTTCTGGCTCGCGTTCGATTCGCCGTAGCGACCGCGCTGCCGCTTCCAAGGGGCAGCGAGATCGCAACCGCGACGCTGTCCAGGCTCCCAAGGGCGAGTTTATCGAAGGTCGCCGTGCTGCCGCCGAGGCGCTGCGCACCGGTTTTCCCATCAAGTGCGCGCTCATTGCCGAGGGCGGGGAGCGCGATGCCGCACTGTCGCGTCTGGTCGATGACCTCAACGCCGCGGGTGTCCGCATTAAGTACGTGCCGCGTGCACAGCTCGATGCGCTGTCGAGCCATGGCGCTCACCAGGGCATCGCGCTCGAGGTGGGCAACTTCCCCTATGCCGATGTCGCCGATATCCTCGACCGCGCAGGCGAGGGTCCGGCACTTGTCGTGGTGCTCGACCATGTGACCGACGACGGTAACTTTGGCGCTATCGTGCGCTCCGCCGAGGTCGTGGGCGCCGCGGGCGTCATCATCGCCAACAAGCGCGCCGCCGGCGTGACCGTGGGCAGCTACAAGACCTCTGCCGGCGCCGTCATGCACCTGCCCATTGCGCAGGTTCCCAATATCGCCCGTGCACTCGATGACCTCAAGGCCGCTGGCTTTTGGGTGGGCGGTGCCTCTGAGCACGCCGAAGGCAGTTGCTGGGATGCTCCCTTCGAGGGTCGCGTGGCGCTCGTCATGGGGTCCGAGGGCGATGGCATCTCGCGCCTGGTGCTCGAGAAATGCGACTTTTTGACCAAGCTTCCCCAGCGCGGCATGACCGAGAGCCTTAATGTTGCCCAGGCGACCACGGCGCTGTGCTTTGAGTGGCTGCGCCGCAACGCCGGCGAGCTCATGGGGGAGGAGTAGCGCATGTCCAAGAAGAACCGTGCCAAGTCCAAGGCCAAGCGCTTTGGCGAAGGCTCGGCCAAGCCGATTGTCTCGGCCGCGACCTATGGCGTGGGCGGCAATGCGTTTGCGCAGGCCATCGCCGATCCGGTTTCGACGGTACACTCCAACAAGCCCGAGCTGCTGGTGATCGACGGTTACAACGTGATCCACTGCACGCCGCGCTACGAAAAGCTCGTGTACGACCATTCCGACGATCCGTATTCCAGCGACGTTCACGATATGGCGCGCACGGCGCTCATCAACGACGTTGCCGCGTTTGCCCAGGGCCGCTACGAGGCCGTAATCGTGTTTGACGGTGCGGGCAATATCTCCAGCGAGCGCCCCAACCTGCCGGCCCGTGGCGTGCGCATCGAGTTTTCGCCGACGGGCGTCTCTGCCGACACCGTGGTGCAGAAGCTCTGCATCGAGGCACGCGAGGAAGGCCGCGCATGCTCCGTGGTGTCGAGCGACGGAACGATCCAGGCCGTCGTCATGGGCAAGGGTGTTACGCGCATCTCGAGCCGCATGCTGGTGGACGAGATCAAACAGATCGATAACGACGTTCACGAGGCAGAGGAAGCTCCGCAGATCAAGATGACTCTGGGCAGTCGTCTGAGCCCCGATGCCCTGGCCAAGCTCAAAGCCCTGCGCGGCCGGTAGGTAGACCTTCTATGGGGGCTGCTTTCTCGATTGACCAACCAACCGGTTTGCAATCAATGGGTTGCGGGTTGGCATCGTCAGAACGAATAGTTTTTGGTTCTGGCGAACAGATAAAACTATTCGTTCTGACGAAGAGTTTTGAGATGTGGTCGGTCAAAGGGTCTGTTGCACCCCGTCCGCAATTCCTTTATCCTTAACAGGCTTCGCGCGAAAGCGCCAAGTGTGCCAGTGTGGCGCAACGGTAGCGCAACTGATTTGTAATCAGTGGGTTGCAGGTTCGATTCCTGTCACTGGCTCCATGAGTTTTCGCAGGTCGGGGGCCGTATGGCTCCCGATTTTGCATTTTCATGCAACAGCTCATGCAACAAACATGCAACAATTAAATCGGAATTGCATTTATGTGTGTTTTGTGACCGATGTCCAATGTCCATAAATGCGTGCAACGAAGCAGGAAAAGCAAAGCTTACAGTTGCTCTGTCTCCATTAGAGTTTTGGGCTTGGTTTCTCCAGCTGGGATAGGGCGGAAAGTGACCAAGGTGCCGAGAGCTCCGATGCTGCTTCTCGAAAGACTGCGCGCCGTGCACGACTCTCTTTCCTGTAGCCCATGGGTATTACTATGGTCTAGATTTAATTCGGCGCGAGAAGCCAAGAGCGACAAGGACTTCCCGTCGTTTGTGAGCAAGGCGGTTGAAAGGACTCATGATGATTAATAGCGTAGAGGACCCAACGGTTGCCAATATTCTGTCGACCGATATGCTAAAAATCTATGACATTCCTCGTTACCAGCGCGAATACACTTGGAATTAGCGCGATTGGGCGAATCTCTATGACGATATCACCCAAAACGATGCCGGATACTTCCTGGGCTCGTTTATTGTCGTGAACGGGACTGTGAATTCCAAGATGGATACCATTCACTATGAAGTCATCGATGGCCAGCAACGCCTGACGACGCTCAGCCTTCTCCTTGCTGCCATCTACGCTCGCGTTATGGAGCATAAGGATTCTATCGACGATGACCTGATGCTGGACGATGTCCGCCCTCTGCGCAATCGCCTTATCCTGAAATCCGACAAGTCGAGGACGCGCGTTATTCCTCAGGTTCAGAATCATAACCTTGAGGATTACCGCTGGATCTTGAAGGAACATATCGGTTTAGACGTCGTTATGCAAAAGCCGAAGTTCCTCGGTCTGAGAAAGATGTCTAAGGCATTCAACTATTTTTACGATCGATTGGGCGAGGAAGTTGAAGACGGGAGCGGGATCGAATGTGTTCATGCCCTGCTTGATATTTGCAAGCTGGTGTGCTCCGCAGTCGTGGTCCAGATTACCGTCGATAGCCATGCGGACGCCTATACCCTGTTCGCGTCCCTTAACAACCGCGGTGTCCCCTTGAGCGCCGTTGACCTCATCAAAAACATGCTTCTTGGCAAGGTTGCCGGGGTGGATGACGGACGGCTCGACTATTACTTTGAACGCTGGCAGGAAGTGCTCCGCAATCTCGGCGATGACTACAAGACGCAGGAGCGCTTCTTCCGCCAGAACTACGATGCCTTCCGCCGGGAGGTAAATAAGCCATTTATCGGCGAATCAGGTTCCCAACTCCCCCTCGGTTCCGTTGCCACGCGTTCCAACCTTCTGAAAATCTACGAGAAGCGGATGGAAGCCGATGACGGCGCCCTTAAGGTGTTGGACGAGCTGACCGAGAATTCCGCACTCTACTCGAAGATCATTGGGCTCGATCAAGAGAGCCCGGATTCCGAGCTTTCGCATCAGCTTTTGGAGCTTTCGAGAGCGCAGGGCGTCGCATCTTACCTGATGCTGCTGTTCCTTTTCAAGAAGCAGGACCAGTTGGAGCTAAAAGATGAAACCCTCGCGCTTCTTGTTAAGCTCCTTGTCTGCTTCTTTGTCCGACGCAACCTTACCGATACGCCTCCCACGCGTGACCTGGAGAGGCTCTTCATCAGTATTTGCGAGAGCCTCGAAAGCGAGGGTCTCAAGGGCATTGCGGCCGCGGAATGCATCAAGAAGCGCCTCGTCGACGTGTCTGCCAGTGACGCTTCCTTCAAAGAACGTCTTGAAGGGCCGATTTACGATGTCAATCCCGATATGACGCGCTACATCCTGACCGTTATTGCATCACCGAGCGTTACGAAGGAGATGAAGCCACTTTGGGATCGATATGACTCCGGAAACTACGTTTGGACAATCGAGCACATCTTTCCCCAAGGTAAGAACATTCCCGACGAATGGGTGAAGATGGTTGCGGACGGCGACGTTTCCAGGGCGATTGAGGTGCAGGAGAAGCAGGTTCATACGCTTGGAAATCTGACTATCACCGGATATAACTCAAAGCTGAGCAACATGCCCTTTGTGACCAAGCGAGACCGCAAGGATGCGAACGGGGCGAACGTCGGATACCGCAACGGGTTGAACCTGAACGACGAGTTGGTAAACACGGATACCTGGACCGGCGAGCAGATTCAGGAGCGCACAGACAAGCTCGTTGGACTCACCTTGAAAGCTTTTGACTTTGACGAGATTGAGTTCTAGTGACCGCCAGCCAATATCTTGGGGACATTCGGCCCAAACGATTCAATCTCAATCTGTAACATCTAGACCGGTATTTCTCTTCAAGCTGTTACAGATTGAGATGTTAAGACGGGTTGGCGGGTAATATCTCGATCTGTAACACGAAGAGGCTGAAAACCTTTCTTACTGTTACAGAATGAGACGGAAGTCGGGGCTACTGCGTAGTATCTCGATTTGTAACAGATAGGGGAGAAAATAATCTCTAGATGTTACAGATTGAGACAAAGGCCGGACCGGTCCCAGTCATCCTGGTCGAGCGAGGATTTCCGGACATACGAGCGT
>ERZ1107006.755-NODE-755-length-30781-cov-5.449033_pt1 | contig 30781 bp, 31 predicted proteins | sample MGYA00403696_ERZ1107006 | MGnify/ENA primary metagenome ERZ1107006 (study PRJEB35170, sample SAMEA104062441) | human gut metagenome | biome: human gut; feature: human-associated habitat; material: faeces | place: Denmark | collected 2012-08-13 ...
GCAGCTAGCAATACTTCGTGGTTTAACCTCTTAGATCCCCACCTTAGCTAGCCCACTAGCCTTAGCTAGCCCACTAGCCTTAGCTAGCCCACTAGCCTTAGCTAACCCTAGCTTACTACTCTTTCTAGTCATGAAAGCAGGAACTACAGGCCACTTAACATTCCTAGGGAACCCTGCTTGCTCAGGGATATCTCTGAGTGCCTGTCGGTACACCTTAATCGCCTCAAGAGCCTCAGGAGCAATCTCAGGATAATCAGGGAGGACGTAGTAGTCAGTATCAGAGAGCAAAGCGTCTCGCTTTCTACGAATCATGTCCGCCCACTGGTTATCAGTCCACTCATCACGAGGATCGTACTCTTCAAGAGTGACCTTCAAGTCTAAGCTATCGAAATCCTCTTGAGTTTTAGGTTCGCCATAGCACTTGTACTCATTCTTCCAAACGGCCTGACGTAAGGTGTGGAGAGAATTATATTTTTGTTTGTTATAAACATATCGTGTAGTCATAGGTATAGTGTCCTAATTATTCCCAAGCCGAAACTAAACTAGCAAAAACAATATTGGAATTGTGAAAAGTAAGAACAACGATGTTGTGTGCCTTAAACGTTGGTGCTGTACCATTAGCCCACGACAGTTCTACACCGCTTATAGGTGTAAAAGTGATGGAAGATGCATTAAAAACGTATAACAGCTTTGTAGCTCCCTTTCCCTCCTCCCCCGCGTTAATCCCGATCGTGACTGGGCGAGAGGGTGTACCGGGGTTGACCACAAGAATACTTGGGGAGTCTAAGCCGATAGAACCCCCGGAACTTAGTGGGTGTTGCGTCTCATAGACAGAAATGGTTCCCCCATCTCCGCCTCTAGGAATTAAGTTCGAGGCATCAGGGATACTCGGAGTACCCGTAAGTTGACTATAGGGTACTTTAGCGGTAGATGCTAAAGCATTAGCAGTGTCCGCAGTACCCGCAGTCTGCGCTTTACCTGTAGCATCTAACTTACCTGCCAATCCTGTCGTAAGGGCACTATTGGTAGCATAGTCGCCTGTAGGTTGCTTCTTAGCTAACTCTGTATCAACATAAGTCTTATCAGCTTTACCGGAGATATCCACAGGAGCCGGAATATCACTCACATTAGCAAGCTTAGTAGAGGCACCTGCAGTTCCACTAAGGACATGCAGATGCTTGGTATCCGTAGCATACGCTAGTACACCATTGTGCCCTGCATAGCCCTTGATTTGGGCTTCAGTGCCCGTAATTTGTTTTCGTTCCTTAATAGCCATATTAAGAACCTAAATCTCCATAATCAATGAAACCATTAAAGGTCGTAATATCCAACTTCTTAGCAAGGCCTGCATTAACAGTAGTCGTATCAGCTTTAGCACTGAGTTTACTGTTCACATCAGCAGTCTTTGCGTAAGGGGCTAGTGTCGTAGTAAGATCCGTAATCTGAGACACGGTATGCGTATGACTAGCAGGAGCCTTACCTGCCAACGCAGTATCAAGCCCAGTAATCTGTGTCGTAGTGTGCGTATGCGAGAGGTTAGCTTTCTTAGCTAGTTCAGCAGTAAGAGTGCTACCAAGAACATACACGGAGAGATCAGGAGTACCCGTAACCTCAGTGTACGCGATACTGTTCTTACTAGCCAACGTACCAAGCGTAGGCTTGTTCTTGATAAACGCCTTAGACGTACTGTCAGTCTCAGCCCAGTCAGAGTTAATCTGGCCACTAGCGGCTTGGTCGGCATAACCCTTAGCGAGATCAGCTTGTTTCTTGGCTTCAACTTCAGAAGCCTTAGCGTTAGTCTCAGAGGTACCCGCCGCAGTCTTAGACAAAGCCGCATTATCCTCAGAGAGCTTAGCCGCCTTAGCACTATTGCTAGCCGCAGTAGCCTGAGCAGTAGAGGTGCTTGCACTATTAGCCGCATTGGTGGCACTAGCCTTAGCCTTAGTGGCATCAGCGTTAGCCGCAGTAGCACTATCCTCAGCCTCGCTAGCCTTCGTCGTAGCAAGGGTTGCCTGCTGTGTAGCGATGGTAGCCTGAGCTTTAGCTAAGTTAACCTGCTTGGTGCCTTCAGTGGTGACACTACCAACTTGCTTAGTGCCCTCAGCAGTAACTGCATTAACGCTAGTCGTCTGTTGAGCCTTCACAGCATTAACACTGGTAGTACCCTGAGCACTCACAAGACCAACCTGCTTTCCCCCTTCACCAGTGATTTTACCAAGCTCAGTAGAAGCGGTATCTGTGATGGTTTTTACTTGTTTAGCACCCTCGGTCGTGATTTCATTAAGGGTGGTAGCACCTTCAGTAGCGCTTTCCTTAGCCTTATTAGCATAATACTTAGAAGAGTATTCAGAGCCATCCACAGTACCCGTAGTCTTGTTAGCCCAATCCTTAGCAAGATCTCTAGCAGAAATTGCGTCTGCCTTTAGGCCCTCCATGGTGGTGATTGTTTCAGGAATCTTGTTGATTTCCGTAGCAACCTTCTTAACATCTTCAATGTTAGAGCCTACCTGCCTAACTTCAGTAATGTTGTCTGACACGTTCTTGATGTTACCACCAGTAATAATAGGAAGGGCACCCCCAGTATTACCTAGATCACCATAGTCCTCAAAGATGGAGGTACTAAGGGAACCCTCAAGGTCATTACCAACGATGTTAATGTTATTGATGCTTCTAGAATCAGTAACTACATGGTCAATGTTTTCAGCTACGATATGGATCTCATCAGCAACAGGAACAACGACCCCTGCAATCTCTTCTACTCTATCTGCGTTAGCCTTAGCAGAGACTTCAGAAGCCTTAGCGTTCTCCTCAGAGACCTTAGCGTTCCTCTCAGACACTTTAGCTTCATCAGCCTTTTGAGTAGCAATTACAGCATTATCATAAGCATTCTTCTCAGAGGTTTTAATACTGGTTTGTAGCTGTTGAGCCTCTTCAAGGATTGCTTGGTTCTCTGTCTTGACAGCATCAGCATGCTTAGCCGCAGATACTGCAGTATCCGCAGAAGCCTTAGCAGAGACTTCAGAAGCCTTAGCGTTCTCCTCAGAGACCTTAGCCTTAACTTCAGAAGCCTTAGCGTTCGTCTCAGAGACCTTAGCGGCATCCCTAGCGGCCTCAGCATCTAGCTTAGCCTGATAGGCGCCCTTAGCATCAGTCTTATAGACACCATAGGTCATAGCATCAGAATCAGCTTCAGGAGTACCTACATTGATGATACGTTTACCCTTAGCGTCCCAGTTTCCCTCTCGGTTGACACTAAGGGAATCCTCAAGGATATCTCGGCCTTCTTCAGCGATATGAAATGTCTGCACCTGAGACGTATCCAAGTCAGTAGCCTTAAGAATGGAGGCATCCTTAAAGGTGACTACTCGTTCAGTAGCTGAGGTATGTCTTCGGATTGTTAAGGATTCTCCTGATGCAGGAGCTACCTTAAGTCTAATCGTAGTTTTATCTAGGAAGTAATAGTCACTGCCGGTATCACCATAGTCACCCCCAGTAAGAGTAGTGCCAGTGCCTAATCGTACAGTAACGAAAGACTTCTTTAGATAATCAAAGGGGACGGTAAAGTCAGTAGTAGTACCGTCCCCTTCGTAAATGATAATAGTGGAAGCCATTATTGGTTGTCTGTAATAAAGTTAATCATTGTTTGTTGTAGATAGGGGGCATTTGGAGTAATAGCTTTAATGCTCCTTCCAAAGCTCTTAGCAATCCTCTCACGTTCTCTGTTAGTGTAGAGTGATTTGTTCATGAACTTAGTCTCTGCAAGGTTTCTAGCGTCTGCCTGAAGATTCCATAGACCACTAATGGTACTATAGGCAGGCAGCAACTGTCTAGCCCACTCATCTAAGTCAAAGTGCTTAGCAAAGTCCTTTCTATTGACATCCTCAAAGGTAGTAGTAGATTTAATGCCTGTATTGAACCCTGCCATATTAGCAATTAGAGCAGGCATAGCAAAGACACTAGATCTCATGATACCATTAAGACCTACCATAGCTAACTCTTTAGCGCCCATCTTATTCCAAGAATCAACCCCTAAAGAATACTTAAGGTAATTCTTGCGTTGCTCATCGTTCATACCAGACAGAGCTAAACAAGACTGACCAATGTAACCTGCAGTACCTAAAGCACCTGACAGAGCAACCGTAAGGAACTGCCCTAATGCATCCCCTTCAGCGGCTCTTAAGGCACTCTTTGCTAACCTCTTGTTGTACGAACGAATAGCAAAAGATTTGAACTGAGTAAGAAGGTTCATCCAAGGAGACTTTTGATTGCCTCTCCATAGGAAGGTATCTGTTAAGTTATCTCTTTGGATAACCTCACTAGCTACGTAGTCCCCAAGTCTTCTGAGGGTCATGAGATTATTCATATCCCTTTCGATCAAATCAAAGTATTCCTGATCTTTGATCTTAATGCCCCCCTCAGGGGTAACTTCAGTAGAGTTCTTAAGAGCCTTCACTAAGTTAGAGAATCTTTTATCTGCCTTAAGGCCTAATCGGTTCAACACAGAATCACTAAGGAACATACCTCTCTTACCTCCTTCATGAGCATATCTCACAAGGTCTCCTAAGAAGTCCCCCCGTGCAGTGCTCACAATAGAGTTCTGAGAGTGTGCTAGATATCTTGTGAAAGGAGAGTTACCAGCGGCATATGCAGTACCTGCAACAACCTTAGCCATCCCTACATGCAGAGGGTCAGTCTTGTTTCGAGTGAATCTTTCAATATTTCTATTGTTGATTTCTCTCCAAGTCTGTCGTCTCTGTAGTTCATTGCCAAACACCTGATTGAGGATAGCGTGCCTATCATCGGCAGTGTAGACACCCTTAGACCAATCTGCTAACTTACGTTCTACCCCGGGAATACTCTTGATAATGAAAGAAGCCCCAAATCCTTTAATAGCTTCAGCAGTCTCAAAGTGATTCAAGAAACCCATAAAGGCATTCTTAGTGAAGAACGTAAGGTTCCTAGCAACATCATAGAATGCAGATGCTACAGTGTCCCCCTCATTAGGGTCTCTCATAGAGCGGCCATAGTAATCAGCAAAGTATGCCCTTAGTGCCTCTGTCTGCTCATTCTTAGTCTTTAGGTTAATCTCAGATTTACCTAGGTCATTCAAAAGATCATCAAAGTATCTTTCAGCATCCTTGTAGCTAGTGACTCCGAACACTTTATTAAGACCTAAATCCCCTGAGACCCTTAAGGTATACCCTTGCATAGTATCAAAGGAATCAGCCTGTAGTTTGTCTACAGAGAAACCATCAGTGTCCTCAATAGTGAACTTCCAAGGCAATCTGCTCTTTTGATAGTTATAACTAAAGCCCCCATCAGCATCATTAAGGAAGCCTTTGCGGATCCCCTCGCCTTGATCAAGATGACCTAAGGCATCACTATTGGCTTCTTTAGTTACCCATTCTTCAAACGTAGGAACACTCTTAGGAACTTTATTAGGGGCACCCTCTGCAAGCTTCTCTGCAGGTTTGACAATAGTATCATCATAAATCTTTTGGAACTGCTTAAGAACTTTAGGATCATCAAGAGACCGCAACAAGAGATTAGCAATCTTCTCTTTAGCAAGCTTGATGTTGCCTAATCTTGAGGCTGAACCAAAGGAATCAACAAAGTCTGCAGCCTTTTTAAAGGAGACAGTGTGAGGGAAGTAGTCTTCGACACCTTTAATCATCTTGCCGTTGACAAGAGCACCTCCATAGAAATTATAGAATCCTTGGTACTCTTTAACAGCATTCTGAAAGTTCTTTGAGGAATCTAAAGGTGTTTCAATGCCTTCAACCTTTTGTTTAATCAGGTGGTCAAGGTCTTCATAAGAGTACTGATTGTTGTACTCATTGAATAACTTTTGACGATAATCAAAGTACGAATCGCTGTACTCTCTGCCTTTGTCTCTATAGAAATTTCTATATTCTTCTGCAGTGAACTTATCAGTGCTGAACTGCTGACCTGTAGATCTGTCGCCTCGCTCAGATTTACCTAAGCGATCCCAAACGTTCTCCTTAAATGCCTTAGATCCTAATGTATCCGGTAGTTTGTCTATAGCACCTTGAACAGTGATTGATGGGAGCTTTGATTCAATCTTAGTGAGAAGATCATTAATGATACCTTTAGGGGCCTCCTTAGTGATTGCCTTCTCACCCTTCTCAGCAAAGTTCTTTACTTGAATTGTGGCACGTCTCGAAACATCCCCAAGAGGTTCACCAATGCTTTTCTTAGCTCCCCCTAAGAGATTAGCAGCTCCTTCTATAGTGCCCCCAAAGGCCATCCCGATTCCGAAGTCCATGAAAGCATTGTTGTCATCCCCCATAGACCAATTATCAAGCTGACCTGAGACTACCCCAGAGACTGCCCCTAGTCCAACTCTAGCAACTAAAGAACCTCCCCCTACAGGTGTATATGACAAAGGATCACCTGCCATAGAACCTGCACCTGACAATAGGTTATTCCATATGGAGGCATAAGACTGCTTCTTACGATAGTCATCTACCTCCTTCATGAGTGCTACATTCAAGTCAAACTGTGCTTTGTTCTGAGCACCCCAAAGAGCACTATTGTATCTATCTAGGTTATAATCAAACAACTCTAATATAGAGGTACGCTCGGCATCTGTAGGAGTATATGCAGGGGGACTAAAGAAATCATAGTTACCCCCAAGATACTTTTGGACTTCTTTAGGTGCCCATGTATTCCAAAAGCCCCCTACAAAGCCTACATCAGTATCAGCTTCCTCTTCTTTTCTCTTTTGTTCTTCCTGTTGATGGGCATTGAATTCAGCCTTTTGATACTCAGTAAAAGTGCTTACTTGATCAACACCTGACAAGGAATTCAAAGCTTTATCTGAAGAGGAGACAAAAGGGTTTCTAGTGGTTACTTCGTTGTCTGCCATGTATCAATACCTTCAATTCTCTCGTTCCACTTTCGATTAGCCTCATGAGCCTTAATAATCCACTGCTGTCCATAAGTCTTAGCAGGATTCTTAGCACGTTCATCAATGTAACTCTTGTAGCTGTCATTAATGAACTTATTGTCTACTCTAAACTTAACACGGCCATTAGTGATATCATAGACGTCTAAGGTATCTGTCTGAGGGTTATACCCAACAATAACGTCCTTATCAACAGTCCATTTGTTCTTCTCAAAGGCAGCAGTAAGCAGTTTCCCAGTGTACTCCTGAACATCACTAAAGGAAGCGTTAGGGACACTAAAGAGACTATTGGGGATATAGGCACCCATCATTTTGACATTAGATTCTTCCATATCCTTCTTAGCTTTGTCTATAGCATCGCCAATATCTTCATTGAAGTATGAGTAGCTTAAAGCTTTGTTCAATGCTACAGTCTTAGAGTACTTATCATTGAACGAGATATCAAGATCATTAGAGATATTATCCTGCATAGCCTGAATGGTGTGTCTGCCATCAGCCGTAGAAGATAACTCTTGATATCTTGAGGCAGCCCTAATGCAGTCCTCATAGGAGGAACCTGTTGAGATGCTATTCACTAAGGCTCTAACTAAGTTCTGCTCATAAGGTTTCATATCCCCGAAAGCTAACTCAAAGCTATCTGGGTGAGCCTTATAGAGAGACAGAACCATATCTAACTGTTGGGGAGCTTTTACATTAGCTACCTTAGATTCAGTTAACTTACGAACATCCCCAGTGAGGACACTCATCACTTTCTTAGCTTCTGCACTAAGATAAGCCTTAGCAGGATTATAGCCACCTGATGGGTTTGAAGCAATCTTAAAGATATCCTCAGTAGTGTAGGCACCTGATTCAACATTACTAGCAAAGATCTTATCTATGTCTTTACTAGACAAATCAAGGATATCAGGTTTATAGACAACCCCGCCAGTCTTCAGGGCATCTAAATAAAGGTTAACGTTCTGTAAGTTAGCGGCATCTTTAGCTTGCCTTTCGGCATCCCTATTAGCCTGAGCAACCAATCTAGCAGCCTGATCTCTTGCTCTTTGGCCTGCCTGAATGAGCCACTTATAGCGGTCACTAAGGGCACCCCCAGAACTCTGGGCTTCCCACTGAGCCATCTCATCAATGGTCTGGTAGTTACCCTCATTAACGAATGCTTCTACTCGTCTATGGTCTTCACCCCAGACTTCAGCATCTCTAGTCCACATAGTGGCTCTAGCTTGTGCCTTAGCTTTGCCCCAAGCAAGCTCACCCATGATGTTCTTCAGGCTCTCCCCTTTCTTAGCATAAGGAGGAGTGTAGTCACCCAACTGTTCGAGCAACTGAACACCATCGGATCTGCTAGCCACCATAGTGAGCATGTTGTCAATGAGCTTCTTCTGCTGATCAGGTGTATAGTGAACACCTACAGTATCGTAGATCTGATCAAAGACACCTACAATGCTCTTATAGTTAGCATTAGGATCATTAACGATAGCACTAAAGTTAGCTGATTCTGCTAAGATGGACGCCTGAGTTTTCTCATTGTTGTCTACTGCCTGAGCTTTAGCAATGAACCCTACACGACCCTGAGGAGAAGTCTCATAGAAGCCCCTGCGGAAGTACTCATCAGAATCATCGTACCCAAAGGCTTCCAACATATCACTCTTAGATTCTTGGAAGTATCTAAAAGCCTCAGCATCAATCTGCTCAGGAGACATATCCTTAAGCAGATTCTTGTCGATAACCTCTCTCTCAAAGTCCTGCTTAGCAATGGAGTAAGCCATCTTGCCATGCATGTACTTGAGACGAGCCATAGCAATAGGATCATCTTGGAAGGGTACCGCATGAGCCTGAAGATCTCTTTGGTATTCCTCAAGAGAATGCTGTTGCAGATACTCATCAACAAGCTTATTCTTTCTATCAGTCTCAACCTTAAAGTAATCCTCAGTAGCCTTACCGATTCCCCTAAAGGCATGCATTAAGGATTCAGCCCAGTTACGTTCTTCAGGCTGAACAGACTTCTCAGGGATATTTAAAGAAGCACCCCTATATTCCCCTAGCTTAGCTAAGCCAGAATTGAAGTGCCTCCAAGCCCCCATCTCGTTAGCAATGGATGAAGTACCTGCTGTATTCTTATAAGCCATTAGTAGTAATAACCTCCATAGGAACCTCGTCTACCTCCATTGAATCCTTGGTTCAGTGCTCCTGTTGCATTCTGCAGATAATCAAGGAAGTTAAACATGCCTTGGTTCTGTGTCTTCATAGTGCTGTAGTTAGCCATAAAGTTACTCATAAAGCTACCTCCGGTACCTGCAGTAGAAGCAGAGGTAGTAACACCTGCTGTAGAGGTACCTAAAGCACTGGCACCTGCGGCACCAGAGAGACCTGCAGAGCCCCCAACACTAGAGGTACCCGCAAGAACTGTCTCTCCGCCTACAGTGCCTGCAATAGAACCACCGGTACCACCTGCGGCTCCACCTGCGGCACCCGCAAGGGCACTGCCTGCACCTGCAGTGAACGCACCAATAGCTGCACCTTTAGCAGAGGTATCAAGGAATTCCATAAGGTAACTAATGCCCCCCTTATATTGGCTCTTGAGTTGATCTCTGGCTTGTTCTACAGAGTTCTTCATCTGGACATATAGAGCATCCTTTTGAGATCTAATGTTAGTTACATCAGTCTCATAGGCATCCTTAAGAGCAGTCTTTTGTCGAAGCACCGCACCTGAGATTGATCTTTTGATTTGTCCTGCAGTTCGCCCTTCGTAACCTGTCTCAGCTAGAGAAGCTTCAACTGTAGCGTTATTCTGCAAGGCGTTATAAGACAACTGAAATAAGTTGCTCACAGCATTATCATAGGCACTCTGCTCTTGTCTAGTCAATTGGTTCTGATTCCAATTGTAGTTCATCTGAGCATAGTACATCTGTTTCTTGAATGCTTTAGTGAGAGATCTGTTGTACTTTGATTTCTGCCACAGGGAACTGCCACCACCTGCAACTGCACCGATTACTGCACCTGCAGCAATTATTCCTGACATAGTTCCTCTCTATTGTTAGTTAATAACTGCCACTCATCAGTAAACTCTTTCTCTGCTTCCTCTACAGTAGATGCGTTACTAGCAAAGAACATTGTAATGTAGGTGTCCTCAAAGGCACTAAAGACCTGCCTGCGGCCATCCATACCTTTCAATACAGAATAGCCAGAGATCTCCTCTAGGTGATCCCCTACGACAACCTTACAGTCCCCACTAACGATAACCACTGTAGGAATCTTAATGAAAGCACCTGCACCAATCTCACCCTTTCTCAATAGAATGGTTCTAACGTAACAGCCTGCCCACAGGAAATGCTCTACTTCAATAGGTGCCTCAGGCAGAGACAGAGTAGCCATAACAAGACCTTTACCAATCTCTTGCTCCATAGGCGCCATACTAGGCAGAGCACCTACCATAGCTTTCTTAAGAGTTAATCCCTTTCTCACGTCTGACTATTCCTCCGAATATAATATCCTTCCCAACCACCAGAGATAAGGTTCACAGGCAACGGATTATCTGAAGTAACTGTAATCTTAACCTCAGTACTATTGTCCTGCACAGGGAACTTAAACTTACCTGTTGCTACTCTATAGGATCCTAAGACTAATGGAGATTCACTTAAGACCTTAGATGTACAAGTGTACTTAAAGTGCTTATTCTTGACATCATTGTCTACAGACACATCAAAGGTACCAGAGTTACTATAGTTAAACCAATAGTATCTCAGTTGTAATCTGCCTTCATCTTCAGAGATTGTAGCACCATCCGAAGTAGTTTTCTTAATCGTTGGTCTAGACAATACGACATCAAATTCATATTGTCTGCCTACGAAGTAAGCCATACCTCTGAGATCCCCAGTTACCTTAAAGACACCATTATCATCCCAAGAGGATACCTGATGATAGTAGCCATCAGTACCAACTAGACAATACGTAGCTGAGCCAATCTTAGGAACAGCACCATAGACATCCTTTAGGGAGACCTCGGTATAGTCATTGTAGTCACTGTACTTATTAGTAGCAGGGATGACATAGCGTACCTTACGATCCATAAAGTATCTTACAGGCTCATCAGAGAAGTCTACTGCCTGACCTGTAAGCCTGCTCTTCTCTAAGAACAGTCCGCCATCAGTGTTAATAAGGAAGTAGATTTCAGAGCCTACGAACTCTGCAAGTAAGACCTGAGTACCTTCATATCGGAACGTCCATTTGCACCATGACTGCTGCATACTCTGGGAATTCTGAATGATGTACTTAAAGATCCATACAGTGTTAGGATGAGTACGTGAACATAGTGTGATTACATTGTCTGAAGTATTACCAGAGAGCCTAAAGATTCCCTTAGGAATATACGTAGGAACATGTGCAGCTACGTCCTCAGCATCCTTAAGATCAGCTACGTCCTGTACTGTATAGTATCTCATAAGAGAGCAATAGTTAACTCTGTTAGAGATAAAGAAAATACTTTGTCCTACACCTAAAGGCTGAGCATCATCACTGTAATCAAAGGAAGTGATTTGATCAACCTTAGCACTCTTAGGGGTCATTACGCCATCGCTAGAGAGAACAAATTGTCCCTCTCTAGAGAACAACATTAGTTCCCTGCTGAATGGTACTGCATGTGTTAGAATACAGACTTTGTTTGAAGATACAGCAAGGTCAATTGGATCAGTATCAGCAATAGTAGCTGCTGATCTAAACCAGAAATTAAAGAAATCAGCAGAAGCACTGAGGATAACATTTTCACCACTGATGAACCCTAAGCGATTTCTGTAGAAGAACATATCATTCAGCGTTTCCCCTACGAAGCTAGGCATAGGATTGCTGTCCTCATCACCTACTGCTCTATCAGTCCATGTAAGTCTCTTGAAGTGGAAGGAGCCATCAGATTCTCTTACGAGAGCATGAGGCATACTAGAGTAATCAAATTGATACTGAATGTTTGGTGCGGCACACTCTAGCCACGCATTCTTACCTTCATTGTAGTTAACATAGTAGTCATCATCATCTGAGTTAGATTCACCCTTAATGCGCATGATGTAACCATCAGGAGCAGCAGGGGGAAGCTTAGAGACACTGTTAACGTAACCCTTCAAGACATATGCATTAGTGTTGCCAAAGCCATCCTTAACAACAACATTAGGCATATCCCAGCCAGACTTAGATTGGATGGAAACTACGGAATCACCAAAGACAGCAAAGTTATAAGCACTGAAGTTGAAATCAGGATTCTTAGCGAACCCCATAGAGGCTCTGCCACCAAGCTGTCCTAATAGCCAATCATAGGTAGTGGCTCCATTATCAGCACTCTGAGAACCTGTAGCTAAGTCTACAAGTTTCTCTGCAATGTACGCAGAGGTAGTCTGTACAGCCTGCTTAGCTTCACCACCATCAGGGGTAATGACACCACACATAAAGGTACTGCCCATAAAGAGAGCATAGGTCTTAGCATAGGAGGCATTCTTAATGTACGCTAGTGCAGTGTCCTGACCCTTTTGAGGGGTAGTAGAACTAGACATACCAATGGTTTTACTACGGTTCAGAATGAACGTATAGTCTGCAACAGTGACTGCTCTAAATTCATCATTAGCGTCCGTGACATTAAGATAACTAGCATCATTGTCAATAACAACTTTCTTTTCATTACCTTCAAAATCCCATACCTTTAGAGACCCGCTGGACATACCTAAGATATACTGCTCAGTCTCGTCTCTGTTAATGACATGATACTTAGTAGTGAGTGGATCTACTCTGTCCCCAAGTCTCTTAATGTGAACTGTAGGAGGTCTCTTTTGCAGGCCATCGATTTCACTAGAGAAACCATTGATCTGCTCCTCTACCTGATCAGCAAACCTAATGATAACCGGTTGCTGAGATACGCCACCCTTATAGGATACCGTTGATTGCGATACTAATGGCATCCCTATTAGCTCCTCTGGATATACTGAGAAATGTATTGGTCATCATTAAGGATATTATAGTTACCCGTAGTTAGATCATAGTCAATGATATCTGCATAGGCACTAGATTCCTCAGTCATCAGATGCGTATTCAGGTCATCTGAAGTAAGATATCTCATCTGGAAGATTCTAGCTGCACGACAAGTAATGAACTTACGGAATACCTCAGGTAACTCCTCAAAGTCTAATCCTCTAACCAGAGTATCTAAAGTCAAACCCTCAGGGAACTCATTGGTCTGCGAAAGAATGTCGAAAAAATAGCCGGATCGTCTGATCAACTTATAACCACTGCTGACAAACCTAAGATAATTATTAGGGCAGGGAACTAAGTTAGTATCAGCGTCCGGCAATAAAGCTACTGAATCTTCAATATTAAAGTCCCATCCTCTTGATTGAATCTCTTTAGAGACACTATCGAGAATCCTCACTGCATTCAGAACGTCTACATTCAGTTCATCTTCAAGTGAGTTGACAGGACTAGAGCCTACAGCAGATAAAATCTCATTCACTGCATCTAGTTTGTTAGAAGGAGTGACAATCATAATTTATCCTTTGTAGTAGTATATTATAGTTGTTATTATGTATTATTTGGGAGCTGCAGGGATCTTAGGCTTCCTAGAGACTACCTTAGGTTTGACTTCAGTTGGGGCTTTAATCAAACCTAATTTAATCTTTTCTTCTACAGTCAAACGGGAGCCTTTCTTAGAACCCCCGTTGACATAGAAATAGGAATCCTTAATGTCGGATTCCGAGTACATTACGCACCAACCTGAGCAGTCTTAACGAAGAGACCCACGGCTTCAGGACGAAGGCCACCGTGACCCACAGCCATCTTAGCGATGATCTGATCAGCCTGATATTCAGCTCTGCGAGCACGTTCCATAGCGAGATCCTTCAGCTTAAGGGCACCCACAGCGGAACGGTGGAACGCAATACCCTGAAGGACAGCCGTAGAGATCTGTTCCTTAAGAGCATGCTTACCATCAACGCCATTGTTCAGGAAGTTCGGGGTTTCCACAATCTGGAAGCCACAGACATTCTGAAGTCGACCCGTATTCGGATCAAAGATAGCAGCAAAGTTAGCAGCATCCGGCATAAGGGCACGGCAGATAGCCGAATAACCTTCGGGGGAGACAAGGAAATAACGGTCACCTGCCGGAACCCAATTCTTCGTAAACTGAGCACGGGCATCAATCAGACCCTGCAGGAGGATGTTGCCATACTCCACAGTCGTAGCTTCATCGAGACCCGTAACATACTCAAATGCCTTGCCCGTACCCGGATTTTCAAGAGTAGCATTATCAGGGATGTTCTCAGGCATACCCGCGGTAGTCTTAGCACCCGTGTTAGCAAGTTCATTGATAGAGGCACAGTCGAAAGCCTGAGCAAGAGCTTCACCAAGCTGCTTCGAGTATTCCGTACGAACATCATAGTGATTCATTGCATCATCGATATCCGTGATAAGAGCATCAGCCGTGAGGAGACCATCGATAGCAATCACTCGCTCCGTGTTCTCCATCTTCTTACGCTGATCATCTAAGGAGTTACCCGGGGTAAGATACTTAGCATGAGTACGACCCATCACTGCGAAGCTAGCAGAACGACCGTGCGGAATAGTACGAACAATCTGTTTGTCCATCATGACCGAGGTTCTCGTGAAAGCCGTAAGGACTTCACCAGAGAAGATCTTCATGAACAGCTCATCACGATCACCAGCACTCAGATTCTGACCGGGATTAGAAATAGAATTAGCGGTTAACGCAGCCATTTTATTATATTCTTATTGTAGTTATATTATTGTTATTAGGAAATGTTTTTATTATGGGCACGTTACACCTGAGTATAGTACATCTTCATTTCGATAGCTCTAGTGTAACTGGGGTCAGCACCATAGCGGGGGTCACTCATAGCCTCCACTACTTCCTGCTTACTTGAGAAGCCCTTATAGCCACCCGTAGTAACCCCACCACCCATAATAGTAGGATTACGTGTTCCTTGCTTAGCAATCATCTTAGCTTTCATACCCTCAAACATAAGAGTAACAGCTTCAAGATTGTTGTTGTCAATAGCTCGATTAAAGGAACTCAGAACCTTATTAGAGAGGTTTCCTTGTGCCCACTCAATAACCTTGTTGTACGCCTGTTCTCCACCTGCTGAATTATAGACAGCATTAGTGAACTCACTCTCAAGGTTCTGTCGTGATTCAATGAAACCCTCAATGACCTCTGAAGGATAACCTGCCTGAGCAAGGTCAGCCATAGTCTTACTAGACAAGGCCCCATACTCATTGTATTCCTTAATGGCCTGATTGAAGTCCACACCTTTAGCCTTAAGATCCTTACCAAGAGCATCTAAGGTCTTCGTGTGCTTCTCAATCTTATCATTAAGGGCAACCTGAGGTTCGCCCTGAGGTTCTGCCGTAGGTTCTGCCTGAGGCTCCTCCTGAGGTTCCTCTACAGGGACAGCATCACCCTCCTTAAGAAGCCCTGAGGCTTCATCTCCATCAAGAGAGAGTTGCTGAGTACCAGAGATCATAATATCGACACCATTGTCGACACTAAGACCATCACTATTCAAGTTTGTTGTTTCTTCGCTCACCTGTTACACCCCCTGTTCCTGTTGAGCTTTGTTGTTATCTACTGCCATCTGAGCCTGAGCATCAATACCCTGCTGGGCAGCATACTGTTCCATCATTGCCTGCTGTTCCTTAGCAACCTGTTCAGGAGACTTAACGAGACCCGTAGCATCAATCTGAGCACTCGTGAAGATACGCATAGCTAAGTTCTGCTGATTGATCATCTGCATGATATCAGGGAACTGAGCAAGTACCTGAAGTGCCTGAGACAAGTTAGCAAAGTCATGACCACGACCCAAAGCATCAACACCAGTGATGACCGTAGGTTCAATCGTAGCGAACTTCTCAGAGATAGTCGGAAGGCTGCCATTAGACTGCATCTGATTGAAGATACAGGACACTAAAGGCAACTGAAGTTCCTGAGACAGGAGACTATAGACACCCCCTAAGGTATCCTCAAGTTCCTGAGCAATGTATCTGATCTCCTCTGCTGTCACTCTATCTCTTGTGATTTGAGCAGTAGTGCTAGACAACATGAAGCAATAAGACAATCTCTGTTCGATACCCTGAGATACCGCATAGCAGCCCTGAAGGTCAGTCTGTTTGTTTGTCTGCATTGCAACAACATCGTCCTGTCGACCTCTAACGAAAGCCCCATTCTCAGCTTTAGTAAGAGCCTTAATGTTAGTCTGACATGAAGGAGACACTAGGTACAATACCTTAGCACAAATCATAGCCATATCGTTAATGGCATGCTGAAGGTTCTCTAAAGAGATCAAGTCACCAAGGTAATCTTCAACAAAAGATCGACCATAGGATTCCCCGTCTTTCTTAGTGAATCTCACAGGGATCCAAGGACATTTGCCATAGGGATACGTCTGTTCTGATCCGGGGATAATGGTATTATTTACTTCCTGATAGGATTCCCAAGTGGAACCCTCTAAGGTATCCCCACGGACAAGATAGGTATGAGTGTAGATGTTAACCTTCTCAGAACGATTAACTTCATTACCTGCATTGCCTAAGAGACTTAAGACACTCGGAGGGATAGTCCCCTGAGCTAAAGTATCTCTAGCGACAATCTGAAGTACATTGCCGATAGCATCTCTTTCAACTACAAAGTTTCTGAGAGTGTAGCACTTCATGCCACCCTCTAGAGGAGGCAGAAAGAGCAACGCATTGCCAGCAATCAGGAGCTGCTTAATGCACTCAAAGAGAGTAGGTCTAAGACCATTGTGCTCCATGTACTTCACCATAGCAGCCTCCATCATAGACAAGCCGTACTCTATGGTATCCTTAACCTGATCATTGCCAGATGCCTGTAGTGCCTCATTAGATGCAGTATCTAACCCAAGTCTGAAGAAAGGCTGACCCGGGGGAAGCAAAGATAACAACAACTTAGATGCTAAGTTATTGAGACCTCTAGCCCCAATAGAATTATAAGGTGTCGTATAGGCAGTGCCACCATCATCAGATTCCTTAGGGAACAACTGAGGGATAGTATAGGTAGCATTCTTCTCTGCTCTCTGGGTATACTGATCTCTGTCCGTAGACAATCTTTCGTATACCTTTTGTGCACCTTCAGCAGTTTGCTTATCTAGTTTAGTTTCTGCCATTATTACACAATATTACGTCCCGCACCACTGGCACCAGTCATGTTAACCTTAAGAGACTTCTTGCCTCTCTTCTTTCCTTTAGTTAACTGTTGCTTCTCTGATTCTGACTCAGTAGTGTTAGTCGTATCTGCATCCACAAACCCTAACTCAGGAGCAGGAACAGGCGCTACAGTAGTCGCTTGATCATGGTTACTGTGGCCACCAATAAGGCCACCAGTGACTACCTTAATTATTTTCTTAAAGGGTTTAGTGATTTTACTGAAAAATCCCATTAATATCCTCTTTACTTAAATAATAGCAATTATAAATACGGAATCCTTTAGAGACATAACTATTCTTTAACATAGGAGCACACCAATCATTGACACTCCCAGTTTGAATATAGTCACACTCATCATTCTTTAGACAATCAATTAAATAATCAGACAATGCTCTAGCAATGCCTGCTCCTCTTTTAAATGAGACTGTCCATTCTTCATTAAGGATTCTTTGCTTATTAGAATACCAAGGGTAACCATAGGATAACAAACAGCATCCCACTAGTTCATCTGCAGATTGACTATAGAAACCAATAATACGATAATCATATTGGTTATTATTCAATACTACATCTTTAACAAAAGACCTAATATAGTCTTTATCTAAGTTTCTTATGAAGGATAAATTATTAGGATTATCTATAATAGATTCCATACATTTATCTAGAGCCTCCATAGCTGTCTTTAAGTCTACAATAGGTTTAACATAAAGTTTACCTATAGACCCCCTATAGTCCCCCATAGTATTCATTCCTTATTAATTTTTACATCACATTAGTGCCTACACCCTTAGCTTTATCTAAGGATACCTTAAGACCTTTCTTACCCTTTCTAGCTTTCTGTTCCTCAGTCTCCTGAGCTCCTAACTCAGGTTCCTGTGGTTCAACTACAGGGTTATCTAAGGCAGGTGCCTGAACTTTCACTTCAGGAGTCTTAGGCTTTGAGAAGAGTGAACCCATCTATTCTCCATTATCTTCAATATGGTTCTGTTCTTTGAACTTGTTTTCAAGGAAGTCAAGTACATCCTGTACACCACCACAGTAATCAATGGTGGGCTTATAACGGATCATCTTGCGGATATCAAAGATCTCTTTAAGTCCATCTAAGAGCTCCTTTGGGACAGCTGGAAAGTTGTCAAAAAGGGGAGCATCAGGGTCACTTTTGGTAGTGTCTTTAATATCAATTTTCATAGAATCATTTTTCATGATTGTCTATCTCCTAAGGAGTGTGATTTTATTCTCAACTATGAGTTGTCTTTATAGGGAGTATTTTATCAGGGGTCCAAAGGGTATCTTTAGTGTCCCCAGAGCGAAGAATATAGGCTACTCTAGCTTGCAACAGAGCATCCTCTTCAGTGAGGCCTGCCTTCTTATAGGTGTTGACTACAGTCTCCCATAGTTTATCCTGAGGTACATCCTTAAGGATCCTCTCAGCTCTCACTGAACCTACCCCCGGACAACCTTTATAACCATCAGCAGTGTCTCCTACGAGTGTCTGAAACATATGCCAATAGTTAGCTTTAGCTGTATCAATTAAATAGATTTCATCTTCATTCACTCTATAAAAATGAGAAGGAATAGTTTTGAAATCCTTATCCATTGACACAATTAAGGTGGTATCTAAAGTGCTGTTAATGCCAATTACATCATCAGCCTCTAAAGACTCACTAGATTTAGAATCATAGTTATTTCTAATCCATTCCACTAAAGCATTATAACAAGTAGGCTTTCTTTTATCTTGTCTATTGCTTTTATAGTCTGGCATTAGATGTTTTCTAAAGTTGTCATTAGGGTCACTAAAGACAAACGAATAGTCATTCATTTCGACATTATGGTTTGTCTTTAGTATACCTTTAATACCACCAATAATCTCTTCAAATTGATCTATTGCGTCATCCAAATAAGCATGACAAGTATATAGACCATCTCCCCAATAGATATCCTTTTGGACAGCTGAAGAGGCTTTATAGGCTAATAGGTCTCCGTCTATCAGCCCAATGTATTCTTTAGTAGCGCTCATAGGATGATGCAAGCTCAGTGCCAGAACGAGTAAGCAGCCATCGATTGCCTGCCTGTCGAATGTACTTATTGATTGACGTAATGTGACCTCGAGAGGCCATCTCTGAAATCATTCGTGCATTGAATCGACAATAGTCAGACTGAAGTTTAGGATGAACTTCACCAATGTAAGCAAGAGCACTGCAGTAGTTACTCATCTCAGCGTTACGCTTGTGAACAATAACCTCCCCAGTACTCTTCTCTTCTGTATAGAAATACTTAGGCATCTTCACGGTTCTCTCCCTCTTCATCATCCTCAGTAGTTACATCCGAAGTCACACTATAGCCAAGCTTTAGGAGCAAGTCATGAATGATCTCTTCAGGAGACCAATCCTTCCAAGTCTCAGGCTCTGGCTCATAGTTAAGAATAATCTTGCCGTTGAGGGAGACTACAGCCCCATAAGCAGGGACAGTCCCATACTCATCATGTTTAACCTTCCACTTCCACGCAATGTGAATGTGATTAAGAGGTTCCTTAGGAGCCTTATAGTCACGCAGCAGTGCTGCCTTAGTTTCTTTAGTCATACCAGTGTTTTCCATAGTAGTAATTAATGACAAGCTGCCCAGTTACAGCCAATCTTTCCTTCTGTATCAAGTTGACAACGGAACCCAAAGAATTCCTGAGTTTGTCTCATGGATTCTTGAGCAATCCTTACACAGTCCTCTGCGATTTCCTTAGTGCGACAAGCTATCTGACACTCATCATGAATCCACGCCATCATAGCAAAATCTCCGTCCCAGCTGTGCCTATAGCCAGCCTTACGCATGTTCTCTTCTACAAGACACACCCATTTCTTACAAATGAGAGCACCTGCAGATTGCAATAGGGTATTCAAAGCTGAGTGCTCAGAGCGCACATAGATGACACGTCTGTCCAAACCTAAGACACAATGAGTGATCTCAAGAGAAGGGCTATCAGGATGGTCTCTCTTACGCCACTTCACTTTATGAGTACCACCTACCCACTCTGATGAGGAGATAAGACAATTAGAGATATCACTAATAAGCTCTTTAAGTGCCGGCAGAGACTTAAGGAACTTTTCTTTAAGTGCCTTTCCTTCTGCTACACTGCCTCCAACAATCTCACCAATCTTTTCATTCCCTGCTCCATACCTTGTATTCAGCTAGGGTCGCTAATCCTAGCCCGGGATAAAACCCTGCTCATAGTCGCCTATGAGAGTAGACTATCTCATTCTCTATTTCTAGAGAGGCACCGCTTCGAACCGCTTGGTTCTACTCCCTTTCGGGATAGTCGTTACACTTCCTTCTAGCTAGAATAAGAGGCTTTGCTTCTTCTCTTGTGTAGTTTCCTTTGAAGCTATTTCTCCAAATCTTTCTACACTCAGGACAGAATTCTTTATTGTATGTCTTGGTAGCAAAAGACTCACCACAGAACCAACAAGTTCTAATCCACTCTTTAACATTGAGTTTCTTATGACACTCATGCTCCTTTTGGTGGCATGCTTTACAGAGCAACTCATAGTTTTCTAGAGTATTGTTCTTTCTATTGTGATCCTTGTGATGGACTACCCAAGAATAACGTCCTGCGTTCTTTAGGTCTTTACCACAACGCTCACAATACCTGACAGCTTCTTTAATCTTAGCTCCTTCTCGCCTAAAGAAACCAATCCCATATTTATATTGGGAATCTTCAGTATATTTATCGTGGTTTGACCTATTAGCCATCTTATTTCCTATCTAAAAGTTTAGCACGGTATTGACTCATAGAGTTCGTCTACCGTTTTCAATGCCTTTTACTTCCTCCTATCAAAGGAAGCCATAAATAAACGTCTTGGCGTTGTCTCTTGTTGCAAGCCCTGCCATCTTTTGGTTATGCGTATGGATATCCCCTGAGAGGATCTCCTTTACATAAGCCCCCTCATCATAAGGAGATAGGAAGTGCCCAAGGCAGCGGAGCTCAAGCCCAGAAGCATCAATACCAGCTTCATACCAACCTTGTGGAACAGTGAATAGTTCTCTGCAAACCTCCCCGTAGGGGGCTCTATTGGCAGGAACTTGTGCAACATTAGGATAGCTATGAGTTGCACGGCCAGTGACAGCCCCATTAGGGTTAACGGAACCATGAATACGGATGTAGCCATCAGGATCCTCCTTCATTAACTTTAGCCACGCATTGCTTCCCTCAGCAAGCTGGCCAATACGTTTATTCAACAAGAGAAGCTCTAGGATCTTGCTAGTCATTGGGATATTCATAGCAGTCTTTAGTGTCTCTTCGTCTACCTTAGGCAATCCCGTATCGGTCACCTCTTGTGGTTCCCAACCTTGCTCAATGAGAACCTTAGCAATCTGTTGTCGACTATTGGGATTAAAGGTTTCATAAACAGGATACTGTACACCTGCTTTAATACCTTTCTTAGCGTTGTCTCTCTTGTAGACCTTATAGCCAGTCAATAGAGGAGGGACACTATCCTGAAGCTCTTTAGTCAACTCATCTCTTCGACCTGCAAGCTTACTGTACAACGCTACAGCTTTATCTTTATCAAAGACAAAACCATTACGCTCCTGCTTAGCCATAACCCATGCAATATCGTGCTCAAGCTGTACGGCCCCCCAAGGATACCCTTTGCCTAATAGTTTATCAAAGAGCATCTTAGTGACAACTACGTCCTGATAGTTGTACTTGTACATCTCTTCTGAGAAGCTGTCCCAAGCCTCCTCCTGTTCCCCGTAGGTGCCCTTTAGTTCACGCATGCGATAGCCATAGGCTTTCAATGAATGGGAACCAAAGAGATCCTTGGGAAGCCTCCCAGAACGAATTAAGCCCATATCGAGATCTTTAATGTTACTCCAAACTAGACGAGCATAGACAAGTGTATCGATAACACAATCCCTAGGATCAAATACAAAGTCTTTACCTGATAGTCGCTTAAGACAAGGGACATCGTACTTGATACCATTGTGAAATACCAAGTTATAACCGCTAGTACCATATACATTAAGAGCATCAATGTATTCATCGAGATCCTTATATCCTTTGTACTCCTGAGAGGCACTATCGTAGATCCATGCGCACCAGAATTTAGTTACGGTATCCAAGAGACCATTGGTTTCGATATCAGTAATGATGTGTTTGTCGTATAGTTGAAGCATTTTCTATATCCTTCTATAGCTTTGCCAAGATTATTGTATCAAGAAACTACTAGAATGGGCAGTCACCTAAGTCATCCTCAAATGGGCAATCGTAGTCCTTTAGTCGGCCTGTTTCGGGATCATAATAGAGATAACCACCTATACCAGTCAAACCACTGAAACGATTCTTAAGTACTCTAATGGCCATGACATTAGGATTATCTCCCTGTTGATTCCTCTCTAGTCCAATCACCATATCTGCAAGCTGAGCGATAGCACCGGAACCCCTAAGTTGACTTAAAGACACCTGAGCTCCTTCTTCGTGGCCTTTCTTATCGGGGCGCTTAAGGTGACTAACGACATACATAGTACACCCTGTTTCTTCAACAAGGGATCTAAGGTTTGTCATTAGTTTGTCAATAGCTTTACGCTCCCCGCCATCGTCACTATTGTCCATACCAGAGACAACAATAGAGATATGGTCTAGGAAGATTCTCTTGCATCCTAAAGCTACGATCATGTATCTAAGCTTACTAAGCAGATTCCCAGAATCAAGTGATCCAAAGTGATCATAGAGGAAGAACTTTCCGTTGCCAATCGTGGCATCAAAAGCACTCTTGAGTTCTTCTTTAGAAACACTATCGGGATCCACGCTGATAATGAGACGTCTATTAAGAAATATGGACATAAGTTCAAGTCCCGTCTTTGCTGTAGACTCCTCAAGAGCGACAACGCCACAAGTCTCGCCTTTAGAGACACCAAAGAAATATTCAAGCTCTCTGAGTAGAGTGGATTTTCCCATACCTGATCCTGAGGTAATGACATAAAGCTCACCGTGTCTAGCACCGTTTGTCTTGCTTTGGAGAGCTTGAAAAGGATAGGCCACACTGTCTTTAAGACTATCAAGACCTTCCACACACTTCTCATAGAGATCTTGACCTGAAACAATTCCATCAGGTCTGTAAGGCTTAGCGTTCCATATGGCCGATACAAGGTCACTTGATCTCCCAGCCTTAAGACACTCATTAGGATCCTTAAGAGGTAGATTAGCAATGTACGCTTTACCCAATGGGAGAATCTTTGCACAATCTTCACATGCTTTACGTCCCGGATCATCCATATCAAACATTAGGATGATCTCTTCAAAGTTATTTAGATACTCTAGGTTAGCTTCAATGGCTTTCCTAGCAGCCTGAGCCCCATTAGGGATGGACACAACAGGCCACTTATTGCCTTGAACCTGAGAGACAGTGAGTGCATCCACTTCACCCTCAGTGATTACTAGTTTCTTACCACTAGACCACAACTGAGAACCATAGAGGCACCCTGAGATCTTCCCTAGTACAGCAAAAGACTTATCAGGGAATCTAAGCTTTTGTCCTACAAGAGAACCCTTGTCATCATAGTAGCAAGCCACTTGACAAGGGTTACCCTTATACTCCCCAACGTAGTACTTAAGTTTAGAACAAGTGTCTTTAGTGATACCTCGGGCAGGTAATGCAGAAATCTGTAGTTCCTCTAAAGGAATCATATTGGATGCTGTCATCTTTACCCCCTTGGGTTTGTCCAAAGATCCATCAGGTCTAAAATAAGTGGTACAGCTATAGCAATACCTATGACCATCACTAAAAACAGCAAGAGCATCACTAGAGCCGCAATTAGGACAAGGCTCATGACGCAGAAAGGTTGATTCCATGATCTAGCATATAGCGTGCACTTTGGAAATTACGAAGGTTATAGTAAAAGGCATCACCCTCAAAGATACCCCTGCACTGATGTTCAAATGGTGTCATATGCCCATTCTCAATAAGGTGCTTAGCAAGCTTAAGATCCTTTAGGATATCTGGGGCAGACCCATCGTGATTGAGATAAGACACTCGGGCACAGCGTGCAGCTGAAATAAGCTTAAGCATCCGTCTATCCTCGATAGCTGTTATCTCATCAATGTTGACATAAGGAAGCGTACAGCCACCAAGTGTGTTGACGTAGATGTAATCTGCAGCGTTGTCCATAGACAGCTTGATAGCCTTAGCAAGATCCTGAATCTCTGGGTCAGCATCATGTGCCAATCGGAGCTTAAAGAAGTTGTCCCACTCAGTAGCAGTGACAATAACCTTGATCTTAGTGAACGGCTCAAGGATGCGATTGATGTGCTGCTTATGAAACCCCTTGTCAATCATCTTATGAGCAACCTCGATTGCCTTAAATGCAGCATCTTGCCACTCTTCACAAAAGATATCATAGTCATCATCACTCACAAGCTCCTTACCTTGCATACCTCTGCAATTCTTATAGACATGCAAAGGGTTCCAAGGTTCATTCAAGATGTTCTGAATTGTCTTCTCTACAGGAACTGCACGTGAACTAGAGGCACATTTTGAGAACATCCTGTGGGTCATGAATTCACTATGGATGAAACGAGGATACTCCAATTCAAACGTATAGAGGTTATTCAAGCGTGCACGAAGGATAGCTTTAGAGTTACCTACGCAATAGACCTTAGAGATAGGATCATCACTCATCTTCATCATCCTCCTCATCTTCGTCATCAGAGTCATCTTCAGAATCTAGGAATGCCTCATACTCATATTCCCACTTCTCTTTCTGATTGCTATGGAGTTCATCACGGTATGAATCCCCATCAGGAAAATTCCAGTCTGATTTACGTTCAATAGGTTCCATGATTTGGTTTCCTTTAGTGTGTTTACTATGGTAGGCGATAGGGGATTCGAACCCCTAAGGATTTCTCCGAGAGATTTTAAGTCTCTTGTGTCTACCCATTTCACCAATCGCCTGAGTATTTGGAGCGTCCATGAGGAATCGAACCTCTCACCTCCTTCCAACTTTTTAGGTACAGCTTTAGAAGAACTGTGTTGGGAATGGACGCATAATTAGTTACTTCTTTTTAGAGTATTCAGTTTAATAAAAGCCTCTAGTCTCGTGTTGAGGTCTCTGAGTAGTCCAATGCCTTCTCTATGAAGTCCTGCACTCTCTGAGAGTAACTGTCTACACGCTTCGACTGACTTTGCATTAGCTCCTGAGGCATCCCTGAGGAGCTTTCTATCGGTGCTACTGAGGTTGTACTGCAACCGATTAACATGTTTAGTAATGGCAGCCAAGTCAGCAGCATCAGAAGCTTTACTTTTAATGATAAGGCTAATTGTTTCATCTTTCCTAGCTGTTAGCTCCTTTAGTTTGACTTCATTCTGAGCTTGAATAGCTACAAGTTCTTCAGTGTGCTTATTGCTTTCATATTTCCTGCCACCAATGACACCTGTAATGAAAGCTAAGACTACTGCTAGTATGGCTACCTTCTCCCACATAGTTTATTCTTCTCTCTAGTAATGGAGATTATATTGTTAAGCGATACGAACTAAGTCACCTTTAGTAAACTCAAGTGTCCCATTGGCTTCCTTAAGATCAGCTTGAGACAACTTGCATCTATCAAGAGAACTTGCATCTTCATAGGTAATGTAGACAGCACCACGGCCGTACCACGACTGAACATCAAAGCAAGGGCAGTCTTTAGCTACCCCGGGGAAATCTCTATGCCCTAAGACCTTAGCTTTAGGATACTTACTCTTAAGCCAGTCCAGTAGTTTCTTAAGAGATTCCTTTTGCTTCTCTGTAAAGTTGTCTACAGACTTACCGTTACGATCAGTCCCCCCAATAAGGCAAATGCCAACACTGTCATCATTATAACCCAGAACGTGACTGCCAATAGCTTCAAGGGGTCTGCCATTTTGAATAGCTCCATCCGTAAGAATGACAAAGTGATAGCCTATACCAAGCCATCCCTTTTGACGATGCATTTGATCAATAGTTTTCCAAGTGTACTCAGGCTTATTTTGAGTAGCGCTGCAGTGAACCACCAGATAATTCGTAGAACTGCGAGACTTGAACTTAACAAAGTTTCTATGGTAGTCAATCAGTGGTTCCTTAAAGGTAGTAGTCATTTATTAATTCTCTTGTTGTTGTTATTGTTATTATTCTTGTTCTTCAAGATTCCCTCAGGGATATCTTTAGGTTTCTCTTTAAGCCATTCTTCGGGGATCAGCTTATCGGCAAACTTAATGCCGTTCTTGTTGCAGAAGCTAGCGTAAGTAGTAGACGATCCCTTATAAATGTACGTCTTACTTCTACTAAAGACAAACCGGATATCTAACTCAGGATGTTGCTCACGGATTAATAAATGCTTCTTCCTATCTTCAGCATCCCAGACACCCTTAGTTTCTATAATGATGCCATTAGGCAACACGAAATCAGGGGTATACTTGTGAGTACTCTGAGGAACGACATACTCTAAGTACTGTTCCTCATAGTGTGGCTCAATAGAAAAGGACTTGAGGAGTTCTGAATTCTTCTCCTCAAGTCCTGATCTGTAGGTACCCGCGTTGTGCCTTTTAGCTTTGCTGTATGCTGCACTGCGGGTAGTCATTAGCTACCACCAAAGACGTACTTAAAGTAATAATTCTTAGGGTCTAGCTTCTCTTCACTTTCCTTATCAAAGATAAGATCTCCATTAGCGTACTTGAAGATAGGTTCAGCACCATTAAGCGAAAAGTACATGTAACCAATAAAGATACTACCCTCTTGCACGCTAGAGGCATCTACAGGAATACTTTCTACATCTTCACAGTATTTCTTATAGACATCCTTATGCATCAACATGACTGCAACAAAGTCACATTCGATATCTTGCAGCACATGATCAGGGAATTTAATGGTGCATGGGTTCCAATCATAGAGATCGAAAGTAGGTTCCTTTTGTTCCTCTTTAAGTTCCTCAATGTTAGTCTTAAGACCCTGCACAACATCCTGCATCGTAGCAAGAGTAGATTGAATCTTATCAATGCGGTTCTCAAGTTCTTCCAAAGTCATCATCTTAGGTACTCCCTAGTAATTATTAAAAATCAGTGGCTCCAACAGCCTTACGTGATTCTACTTCATCTTCATCTTCATCGAGGCTGTCAAATGGTGCCTCTTCCTTGAATGCCTCATAGCCTTCCTCTTCAGCAGAGAAGCCGTAGTCCTCTGCAGATGAACCACCGAACTCGTTAAGCTTAATCACTTGGACTGCAACAGGTCGAAGGCTAAGGCCAACCTGCTTAGTTGACTGCATGAAGTAAGGTGCTGCAGTGAAGCTAAGACGAATCACTGAATCACGACCTACATTGACGTCAATAGGCTTGCCCTTAGAATCAAAATGGGCAATCTTAGCGTTGACTGTAGATCCATCCTTTTTCTTGATTACAGCATTCTGCTTAAACTTGAGGTAGACATTACCTTCTTCATCTTCAAAGAAGAGATCAGACTTATGGATCTTTTTCTTGTTCATTGCATTGGCTTCAGAGACTGCTTCATCAAAAGCCTTGTCTTGAATAGCCTCAAGCTTCTCAATGAGCTTCTTAAGTTCATCAGTCATGCCCTCAAAGCGCATAGTGACACTAAAGACACCTTCAGGATTGAACTTCATATCAGGCTCCTTAAGGTGTGGATACTGAGCAAAGCCCTTAGGGGTAGTGTAACGTTCGATCATTTTAAAATGGTTTCCTTGTTTAATTAATTAAGTAAAGGTTACTAGAGAGGTTCCTTGGTTCTCTCTAGTAGTGGAGATTATATTAAGTTACTAGCAGAACGCATACATAGACTGTTTGACTACATCAAGATCTAATGTACCGTGCTTAGGAATAGGTGGAAGTTCCTTAGCTTTCTTAGGAGACAACATGTTCTCAACCTGATCATGAAGATCCTGTAAGACATCATTCTGTTTATAGGTTTCAGCAAAGACCTCACGAACCAGAGAAAACATAAGATCCCCTTGTCCTGCAGGGCAGCCATAAGAATCATGAATCATAGCAAACTGATGGATACCCGCATCAACGCAAGCGTCTACAGTCAACATAAGGTGACTAGCGTCCATAGAGTGCACATAGTTAGGAGCGATACCTTGCTTCTGCTTACGTGAATCGATTTCCCCCAAGTCCTCAGAGACACTAATTTGAAAGGTCTCACCTTCAGTCTTAGCTTCATCAGGAGCACCAGATTCATCAGTAACATGGATAGTTCCGCTGCAGAAGGTCTTAAGTTTCTTCAGGCGAACTTTAGGATACCTTTGACGAACCAAGAAACCACTCGGAGTTACCCATTGTGTAGGAAGGTTCTCTCCGTTGATATTCTTGTCCGTAGCGAGTAGTCCTGAGGCAGTCTGAAGCCAGTCCATAGCTTCTCTAGCTTTGACAACAACTTCACCTAATGAATTCCAAATTTTGTCAGCCATATAGGTTGCAGCTTGTCGAGGCTTAGAGAATGCTAAAGGATGATGTTCTAAATGAGGATAGATAGTATCTTCAAGGATCTGTTCAGTAAAGCCAAACTTCTTCGCTCCGTATGAAAGTGTCATAGTCGGTCTCTTGGTTACCTTACGGGTAATCCCATAGGCCAGCCACTCAGCAGCAAGAGACTTAGTACCCTTTGAGACGTACTCAGCGCCATCTTCAGCAGTCTTTAGTTCATCTTCAGTACCCCCTTGGGCATCCTTCATCACAGCTTGTTTCACATGCTCAGCGACAATACCGTAGATATCGTGAACCTTGTCATCAGGCACGAGGTTAACTGCAGTACCCCCAATCTCATCCTTTAGCATAGCTGAGAAGTGCTGGATACCACTGCAGCTGCCATCGAATGCTACTGGAATATGAGACACATAATCTGTACCCTGTTCCATGAAATCAGCCCATTCAAAGCAGAATGCTAGGAACTCCCAAGGGGAATCTGTTTCAGTCCATTCAAGATATGTTAGAGGATCTTTAGCAGTCTTTAGGATAAGCTCAGTGTTCTCATAGACCCACGCAATGCGTTCCTCTAAGGGTTTCTTATCAAGCCCATAGCAGTTAGCACCTTGGATAGCTAACCAAGCTACCCCCGAATCTCCTAAAGGAGCACCATCAGCGAACTCTAGCAAGCTCTTGCAGAAATCAGTGCCCTGAGGATTCAGCAAAGGCAAAGGATAGACACGACCACGGAAATCAAGATTATGAGGAAAGTAGATACGTTCATAGTCTTTGTAGATATCAGCAAGAGCAAGCTGAGCATTCACTGCATAACGCTTAGACTTACGCTTATTGTCACGCTGAAAGTAGATAACCATAGACTTACGCCATTCCTTCTGTACCTGAGGATCCTTATCTGCTGCCTCTGGGCGCACTGGAGGCTCCTCAGGTTCCGCCAAAGGCATCTCAAGTCCCTCAGGGATATGCTTCCACTTAGAGATCTCCTGAGCTACCTTAAGTACCCTTTTGTTGATTCTCCAAGGGGTCTCTTGAATAGCATTAACAGCCTTATAAACGTCAGGCATATCGAGATCTCCATAGAGATCCATAACAGTCTTTTCATTAAGACGAACTAAAGGAATGGGGCGCTTGAGATTGATATAGTAGCCACCGTTGATAGGATTACTCCAAGGCTTAGGAGGGATGACCATAGGACGATTCTTAAAAAGAAGATCTGCCATTTCCTTATCGTTATGTGCAATGTATTGGACAATCTCAGGAGCAATCTCAAATCGATAGGAAAGCTTGATACCTTGGGAGTACCTAGAGATCTTCCCTAGGCCGGTAGACACAATAAAGATATCGATCAACTTCATACCTAGATTGCAGCGAACAGAATCAGTCCATTTCTCCCACTTCTCTTTACGTTCCTCATCAGCTAACCATTTATCTTTGGCGTTAACAAAGGCAGTCTTGAAAGACATACCTATACGTTTGTTGAGGTTGACCTGAAAGTAGGATCGTTCCTTCTCAGACAAAGTAGACAATACATCTTGGAACTTCATCTCCAGTTCTAACTCAGTACCTAGTTCTTTCGCAAGGGACGTAAGGTTAATCTGAGGAATAGCATTAGAAAGAATAGACCTGAGAGACAAGAAAGCTACATGCTCAATCTCTAGCTGCTTTAAGACAACTGCACAAATATGGCGTTTACCCGGTTTACCTGAATCAGCTTTAGTGTAGAAATCTTTTAGTCCCTTACAAAAGGCCGGAAGGGCTTCTTTAAGCAGCATTTTGGTTGTCCCCGTGTCTGCTAAAGTTTTATTCTCTCTGGCCTTATTAATTTTAGACATAAAAGCTTGATAAGCAAGATCCTTACTCTCTAACTCTAATTCTATTTCTTTATCGACTAAATGCTTCCCATATTTGAGACACAATTCATCATAACCACATTCATTAATCCGAATTGAATCAATAGCTGCTTTAGTGTCCATTTGGTTTCCTTTAGTTAACTTTAAGTTATCTTTAGTTAGTCTTTAGATTAGTATCTATAGTAATAACCTACTTGATTAATCATTATAGTTATATTCATTATTATAATCTTATAAGGTATTATTATAGTTATAATCATTAAAGTTAATATCTATAGTTCTCTATAGTTTATCTTTAAGTTATCTTTAAGTTATCTTTAGTTAGTCTTTAGATTAGTATCTATAGTAATAACCTACTT
>ERZ1107006.766-NODE-766-length-30538-cov-24.034872_pt1 | contig 30538 bp, 15 predicted proteins | sample MGYA00403696_ERZ1107006 | MGnify/ENA primary metagenome ERZ1107006 (study PRJEB35170, sample SAMEA104062441) | human gut metagenome | biome: human gut; feature: human-associated habitat; material: faeces | place: Denmark | collected 2012-08-13 ...
GAAACTTTTTAAAACTTCTATAAGCGTTTGTCTTTCAAATCAATCTGTCAATAAGTTAAGAATTTAAAGTAAACTGTTATCTTAACATAGAGAAATTCTTTCTTTTACTTGTTTTATTCAATAAGAGATGTAAAGTCAGAACAATAATGCCAGTGACGGTAAAAAATTATGCCGGGAACATCTGTAAAGACAATCCCCGGCTTTTTAATATACTTCAGGTATCCTTCCTTAAAGAGAAAGCTGATTTTCTGAAAAAGGACATACCTTTCCCTACAAAAGAAAAGAAAATCAAGTTTTAAATGAAATGCTAATCACTTAACATCATAATAAATTATCAATTTTCAAACTATTTTTTCAAGAACTTCTCGGCACGTCCCGGAGAAAATAATTCCCACAATGAAGCCACTGTCCATCCCGGAGCAAAAATATCATTATAATAGCCTTTACCATTCTTACCGTAGTCCCAGTTAGTATGCTGGACAACCTCCGGATAATATCCTGTTTTGGCAATACCACATCGATGCCCTTCATAGGGTAACAACTGACGCATTGATGTACTGATTACCTGAGAAAAATCCGAAAAACGCTTTTCATTATATTCTTTTGCCAACCAGTTCAATACGTCAGCGAAATCAAAGATAAAGACATCAATATGGTTATTTTCTACAGAAACATTTCCCCAGCCTCTAGTTTTCAACCCTAAATCACCCAACATCTGACCGGGGGCAAAAGGGACATCCCATGTATAGTACCATGACAATGCAAAATAAGCTGCCTTCCTCGCCAACCCAGCATAATGGGCTCGTTCAGCTCCTTTTGTAGCTAAAGCCAAATAGTAAGCGGCAGTTGACGCATACAAAGATGCCTCTTTATCCTCGCAATTAGCATCCAAAGTAGAAGAAAAATAATCGGACTTCGAAATCAATTCCTTTTCCAAATACTCCACCGTATGTTTTGCACTTGCCAAATACCGTTTATCCTTAAAATATTTATATCCCATAACCAATGGCAAAGTTGCCGAAGGGGTACTTCCCCCACTCTTGTCTACAATAGAAAAGTCATCTTTAAACTTACGAGGAAAACTACCGTCCTTATTTTGTAAACGCAGAAACATATCCAACATACTTTTTATACGCTTTTCCCACTCAGGATGTTTACGACCTTGCAGTCTTTCGTAATTCAAAAAATGAAGCAGGGCATATACCCCTTCAGACTGACGGCGGATACTATGAACAGACTCTACAAAATTACGCCTATAATGTACTACTTCATTAAAGAAACCCGTTTCCGAAAATCCATTCTGCAAATAAGAATCAAAAATTTTATAAGCATTCGTCACCAAATCCGTACGACGCTGCTGTTCTCCATATTCCAATGCATTAAAAGCATTCAACAAAGTACGTCCCACAAAACCCACTTCGGCAACATCCGTTTGGTCACAAGTAGCTGTACGCAATTCCACCCCCGAATAATAATGAGTAGGAGTATTTCCGACAAAACTTTCCACGAAGAAATTACTCATCACTTCCTTCATTTTCTCAGGAGAATAAGGTGTATTTACAATTTGAGGACAGTTTGTATCATAAGAATATTCCCAAATATGCTGCACACATTCTGAAAAATCAGCAATTTCCGACTCATGTAATTCCCAAGTCAGAGAAAGACTCTCACCTTTACGTAATAATTGATAGGCCTCAACCGAAGGAGCCAATGTCAATTTACGAATATAAGTTTTAGGAGCTTCCTTGTAAGGAAACCCAAAAGACAAAGAAGCGATACCCGAGAGGTTTTCAAATCCTGTATAACCTATAGAGGTTTTACCAGACAATATCACTTCCCCTTCCTTATGGGTAGTCAAAGCATCCGAAGCCATATTATCCAGCCGGATAACAGAATATGTTTTCCTATTCTTTTCATCAAAAATAGCAGTCAAGGGAGTACTTAAACGGTCTTCACGAACCAACCAGCTATCCGAGGTATGAAAAGACGGCGCTTCTTGAGGAGAACGCAAGTTACGACGATACCAAAATCCAGGCATATAAAACAAACAATCATCATGATGACAACCAGTCATTACCTGCTCACCAAAATTGAAATAAACATCATCCAATGCAGTCATAAAAATGACAATACGCTGGTTGCCGTCTTTTTCTTCAACATTCTGATAAATCACCACAGGTAATTTATCGGCCGCCACCCACTGATATTCAAAATTACTATTATCCAATTGCTGCAAAGTCAGCGGATACCGCTTCGCATCATTACCAGGCACTTTCAAAGCAATGGAAGCCGAAACATTTTCCGGTGTATAGTTCACAGCTTCCGCACAAGTCATTCCTGCCAGACACACCACACTACATACAAAGTTTTTCCAATTCATATTTTTATGTATTTATTAATTACAATACAGGTTTTTCCGATTTCAATGAGGGAGAATCCGTAGCTACCACAGGCCATCCGTCTTTCCAACTTATTTTATCCATCATCAAAACACGCCCTTCAGGATGCTTTGTGGCCACTGCATGATAAAATACCCAATCATTACCCACTTTATCAGTCACAATCTCCGAATTGTGTCCTGTTCCCACAAACGAACTATTCTTATGAATCAACACTTCATGTTGGTTATCCATCATTGTCCTCCCGTTCTTATCAACATAAGGTCCAAACAAATTTTCTGAACGAGCAACTACAGTAGTGTAAGTGCTATTCAATCCTTCACAGCAAGTCCCTATGGAAGCAAAAAAATAGTAAAAACCTTCTTTTTTATGAATATAAGTTCCTTCATAAGCTGTACCAGCCACCTGCCGAGGCTTCTTCCCTTGTTTTATTGAAAGACCGTCCTCACTTAATTCAATGCCATAAATGCCCCGAAAGCTGCCCCAAAACAAAAATTTCTTTCCGGCATCTTCTATATAGAAAGGGTCAATAGAATTCTGTACATTAATCTCGTTACTCCGAAACATCAGACCATGGTCTTTAAATGGCCCCGAAAGTTTGTCTGCCGTAGCGCAACCGATACCACAGGTCCACTCACCTCCCCATTTAGACATAGAATAATAAAGTACATACGTATCACCTATCTTATTGATATCCGGAGCCCATAAGCCTCCACCCGGTTCAAAATCAGGACGCGTTCGATCCGTGAATGCTGTACCTACCCATTCCCAATTAATCAAATCCTTGGAACGATGGATCGGCAAATTACGAATATCTTCGGTTGCATACAAATAATAATAACCATCACCACCTTCTATAATAGTAGGATCGGGCAGACTATAATCTATCACCGGATTCCAGTAATAGCTGGTTTTATCACCATCAGATATTTCTTCTTGCGCAGACGATGATGAGCAAGACACCAAACAAAAGCAGATAGACAGGATCAAATTTTTTCTCATTGCAGTAATTTAGGAGTTATATATTCTTTACTGATTCTCATACGGTCTGTTCCATTCACATTCTCAAAATTTACCGTACCAATATACATAGCACGCGGATGAATATTACTTTTATCTTTGTGGGCATGGAATACAATACGAAGTTTTCCCTCTTTATCAGTGAACATGGCGCTATGCCCTACACCTACCAACCCACCAGGATTTTGCAATAATGGATTTTCGTCGTATTTAGCCCATTCCCCCATTATATCGGTAGCTGTAGCACAACCTACACCATAGAATGGACTTTCATAACTATTCGCAGAATAAGTCATATAATAAATTCCATTGTGTTTGAGAATATAAGAACCTTCATTGACTCGAGGCCACACTTCCTCCCAAGCCTGTGAAACATGAATACAAGGACGCATCGTTTCTTTCTTAAGGGTTATCAAATCTTTTTCCAACTCGGCTATCCATACATTATTCCCATCATTAAAACGGACAAATGACAAATAAGGAGTACCGTCATCATCCATGAAAAAAGAATTATCAATACATTTCTCCTCAACAATCATAGGTTCTTGCTTATTTTGTATAAATGGTCCTACAGGGGAATCTGCCACTGCTACACAAATATGCTCATCTGCCGAATAATACATATAAAATTTACCATTCACTTCATATACTTCCGGTGCCCAAAACCAACGGTCTGCCCATGAATCCTTCTTATTCAAAGCCAGCCCTTTATATTTCCACGTTTTTAAATTATCCGAGATATAAACCTCTATTCCTTCATCCGAGTGAGTACCATAAGCATAATAAGTCCCATTGTGCAACAATATAAACGGGTCACCCAGTGGAACAGGTATTTCCAGCTCTTCCACAATTATTTCATTCACATTCTTATATTCTGAGGAACATGACTGACAAGAAGTCAATGTCCCCAACATCAATAACCAAATAAAAATCATTTTTTTTTTCATAATACTAGTCAGTTTCCTATATGATAATACAATATTCCTTTATATACCGGAGAATAATTTCCAGAACAAAATCCTACACAAGAAGCAGGATAATGAATATCCAATCTCCCTAATTCTCTTCCGTCAACAAAAAGATAGAGCTTATTTCCCCTTCTCACCGCACGGAAATTATAAGATTCCTTTAATTGTTCTTGAATTCCCAACTTATAAATATGCCGTTCCAAATCCTGAGCGTCTTTATTAATAAAACGAATACCTTCCGTTTTTATCGGAGTAAAAGACAAACGATTATAAGCCAGATGCTCTGCCACCGTCGCCCCGCTGTTATTCAATGGATACCATTTTCCCTCATTCAAATATTCTATTGTAAATTTACTAAACATATCGTCTACAAACTCCGCCTTATTCCCTACTTCATGACGGTTCAGGTAAAGGGCATTTATCCATGAAGGCGATATAAAACGATAACATTTTTCGACAAAATCAGTATACTTCACATCAGGATAAACCATTTGTAAATGTTCCAACGGATATTTTTTATCAAGTATCTGTTGTCCTTGTTTTACAACTACCACTTCCAGCATACGCGTGATACCATTAAATTGAGCTTTTACATAGTTATCTTTATCCACATAAACCGGATAGCTTCCTGACATCTTACAATCGGACAAACCTGAAAGTTGAAAACTAAATTCATAATGATCAAGAAAATCACCTTTCAATATTTCTGAATGTTCTTTTAACTGTATCCGGTCATCATCAAATCCGATAGTATAAGTCACCCCTTCGAACAAAGCTTTTTTAGTCCGATCAAACACTCCGGGAACACCGGGTTCCGTCACAGGAATAATCTTTGTAAACAGATGTTTTTGAGGAGATGGTATTTCATCCAACCATACTTTTAAACAATCCTGATTACGTTCAATACGTAAATGATGATAAACACCCCAACGAAAATCTTTAGGCAAAGTGAAATATTCCTCCTTTTCTTTACCATTAATAATGGTACGCAAATACCAATTGTGGTTCTTTGTATCGAAACCGATATAAGCATTATTATCCACATCTTTCCACCACGCAATGATACCAGCATCTCCATCTGTTTTGACTGCTGTTTCAAACATATAAGTTGTAGAAGGTTTCACTTGTTGCAGCACTCCAAAAGAAGGTGTTTCCCCTTTCATTGAAAAAGTGGGCAAAGAAGGTTCCGGATGATAGCCATCTGTACAAGGACCGGTTATTCCTTCAACAAATAATGTTTTATTAAAGAAATGAACACGGTTAATATACTGCCCCCTACACTCATTATTTTTATTAGCCATATATATAAGCCACCATTCAAATCCATTGGGCCCCCTTAAAATATTAGGTTGTCCCGGGGTCATCAAAATATCATCTGCTGTTTCACTCCTCATATCAAACAAAGAAACATCAAAAAATTGGGCACGCCCTTTATTTGTTTCTACAGCAAGCAAGTTCTCTCCTTTTTTCAGAAGCTCTCGTTGCTTTTCATCAAGGTTTACCATACAATAATCCCGTCCCTGTTTTTCGTAAATCAATGTTCCATTCAAATATATTTTTGTATCTCCGTCATGAGCAACCCTGAGTGCTAAATTTCCCACCTGTTTGCCAACAAAAAAAGATTTACGTAACCACAATGAAGGAGATGTCCACCAAGTACCTAAATGACGAGTGGTAGATCCTTTTATCTCTTTAGATGAGAATCCACATTCTCCTTTCTTCCAATCGGAAGCCTGATATACCGGAAGCATCCAACCGACTCCAGGATTATTTTCTGTATAATCAAACAATGGCTCATAAGTGATGCCATATCGTAAAAGATCCACATAATTCTCTTCCAGTAGAATTTGATTAGAATTTACTACCGGATAGCTATATTTATTCCCATTTTGAAAACTTAAAGGTGAGTCTGCCTCCGCAACCCCCAATTGATAATTCCCCCACTCAGTAGAGGTATGATTGGCATTATACATCAAATAGTATCGGTCTCTGTATTTCATCACCCAAGGTCCCTCTGCCACTCTGTTATCCATGGTCTCCCATGTATCCGGCAATGATGCAAACAAGCACACTGGTTCTCCGGCAAATTCCGCCGGATTCTTCATTTTACGTCCCCAAATAGTATTTCCATCAGTAAAACGCACCATATACATATATAATTGTCCGTCATCATCTTTAAAAACCTTAGGATCAATGCGATTATCCATCCAAGTTTTTTTATCAGGCTCTATATAGGGCCCCAACACATTTTTACTTTGAGCATGTACAATGTGAACAGCATGCTTATCCTTACCCCAATAATTGACAGACCAATATAAGTGAAAATCACCATTCAAACAAAACATATCATTGGCGTGAATCTGCTCATTACCGGCACCACTTCCTTTACTCCAGCCATTATCCATAGTCACGACATGAACAGGTTTACCCCAATGAACCAAGTCGTCGGAAACATAAAAATCCCCATTGGTAAATACTCCACCTATATAATACTTACCATTATATTTCATCACACCGGCATCCGCTACTCCGGGAAGCACCGGATTCTGTATGTTTTGCGCGAATAAAGTACCGCAACAAGCAAAAGCACAGAAGATCAGTATTTTTTTGCAGACAAGCATAAATGATACTAGTTAAATAAAGACTATGCCGGAAGTATTATAAAAAGAAAAAACACTCCGACACAGTCTTTCTTTTTTATTAATAATTAGGATTCTGAGTTAGTTGAGGAACATCATCAATCTTACTGATTTCAACTTCCGATGTAGGGATAGGCATACGTTTGTGTTTGCCAATCACAAAATTGTTGAAGTCCTTGTCACGAGCTTTCAGCTCGTCAATACCAGCCTGTGAATCAAGCAATCCCCAGCGCTTCAAATCCGCCCAACGCCAGCCTTCGAAACAAAGTTCCAAAGCACGTTCCATCTGAAGACGTTTGATAAAGACCTCCTTTGAACTTAAACAATCCTTCCACCGACTATCTTTCAGTTTGGATAACCCTGCACGTTCTCTTACCTTATCAACATAAACAGCCGCATCAGAAGCCGAAGTTCCAGTTTCAACCAAACACTCCGCATAACTCAATAAAACATCAGCATACCGCATAATACGATAATTATTACGTGCGAAATAGTCTTCACGTTCACGATAGTAAGAAGTATTGTATTTGCGAATATAACAATCCTCTGTGTCCTGTCCCCACTCATCAAACCATTGTGACGCATCTTCATTGGCATAGTATTTTTTTGACTGATCAGGAAAATCATCTCCAAAATGTTTATAAAGAATACTATTGTATAAACGCAAGTCATTTCTGCCATCAACCCTTCTCTCTTTCAAGAACTCATCTACTAGCCAACGACGCGCTTTACCATCGCCCCAACCCGTACCATGAGTGCCACCGGGTGCATAAAACTGAGTACGCTGGAAACCAAAGGCCATACTGGCATCATTGCCTGTGCCCCCCTTATTTTGATCATCAAACTGAATTTCAAATATTCCCTCCTGATTATTTTCATTCAAATCGGTAAAATTGTCTTCACGGTTATCAAGCAAACCATACAAAGAGCCTTCCCTATCAATCAGCCATTGCAACTGTTCTTTGGCCCTATCATATTTATGTTGTTGCATATAAGCCTTGCCCAACAAAGCTTTAGCAGCACCTTTTGTCGCTCTGCCTAAATCTGCCGCATCCCATGCCTCCGGCAAATTCTCCATTGCAAACGTAAGGTCTTTTTCTATCTGATCCCAAATTTCCTGTTCTGAAGCGTCCTTAGGTATGTAATCAGCATTTTGAGGTTCAAGAACTAATGTCCCTTTCTCCCACAAAAGATTTATCTGAAAATACCACAGAGCACGTAAAAAGGAAGCCTGTGCTAAAAGTTGGTTCTTTTGAACCTCATCCATTTCAATCGCAGGCACATTAGCCAAAACCTGATTACAACGAAAGATCCCTACATAAAAATGCTCCCAATGTACCTTATTACCCTCATAGAAATCATAATTATTATAAAGAAAACGCGTCCAGTCACCTAATTCTATCCAAGGAGACGAACTCCATCCTTCATCTGATGACAGATCGTAACGAAAAGACAACCAACGCATCCAAGTCCCTTCTTTATATAAGAAACTGTAACAAGCATTTACTCCAGCTTTTGCATCATCCGCCGATTTCCAAAAAGTAGTATTGGTTACTTCATTCGGATTTTCTATATCCAATAAACTTGAGCTGCATCCGGTAGCACACAAAGCCAAGACACCAGCAAATAAAAATCTATATATTTTCTTCATATCAGTATACTAATTTATAAGTTAAAAGGTCAAATCCAAGCCAAACATAACAGAACGAGTATTAGGATATGAAAAACTATCCGTTCCACTATTCCAAATATTAGTGTTTATAAAATCAGGATCAAGCCCGGAATAGCCTGTAAAAGTGAGCAGATTACTACCGGTAGCATATAAACGAAGTTTGTCAATACCCAAATTCTTCAACCATTCCTTTTTAAGATTGTATCCGATAGAAATATTTTTCAGTCTGAAATAAGAACCGTTTTCAAGGAAACGATCCGCATCCCATGAATTACGTTGGTCACCATAAATTATACGTGGCGTATCAGAATTCTGATTTACCTGATAAGGTTCTTCTCCCTTCTTGAAGCGAAGATAATTGGAATTGTCCGAGAACAAACGTCCTTGCCATTTGGATACATTATAAATTTTATTACCAAATTGCCCATTCCACATCATACTGAAATCAAAGTCTTTCCATTCAGCATTCAAGACCAATGACATTTGCATCTTTGCCCACGGACTTCCGCAAAATTGACGGTCATCCGCCGTAATCTGTCCATTATTATCCGTATCAATATATTTCACATCACCTAATTGCGGACGTTTCCCGGAAATCATAATAGGTTCGCCATCAGGAGTTACATAATTATCTATTTGTTCTTGTGTTTTAAAAATCCCATCGGTTTTATACAAAAAAAATTCTGCCAACGGACCATTCAACCTCGTTCTTGCCTGACCTGAATCAATAAAAGGTTTTTCATATCCTAAACTTAATACTTTATTACTCAAAGTTGTAATATTCAACAATGCACCATATTTGAAATCTGAAACTTGATCTTTCCACCCCAAGCTCAATTCAAATCCACGATTGCGCAAACTAGCCGCATTTGCTTTAGGTGCCCCTTCTTGATTACCGGTAGAGATGGCAATAGGCATTTCCGTCAAAACATCCTTAGTCTTTGAATGATAATACTCGGCACTGAAAGTCAAACGTGAATTGAGAAAACTAGCGTCAAAACCAATATTTACGGTTTCTTTGGTTTCCCAAACAAGATTGGTATTCACTAATTTTACTTGAGTGGCTCCAGGTACAATAGCTCCACCAAATACCGTCACAATGCTTTGATTAATAGTACCAACATAATCCCAATCACCGATAGAAGCATTACCCAAACGCCCCCAATTTCCCCTGATCTTCAAATCATCAATCCAAGGTACCTTAAAGAAACTTTCCTTAGAAATTCTCCAGGCAGCAGAAACAGAAGGAAAATTACCCCAGCGATTTTCCTTAGCTAAACGAGAAGTACCATCCCGACGGAAAGTAGCTGTCAGATAATATTTGTCATCATAAATATAATTAACACGTCCCAAATAAGAGATCATGGCATTCTCACTAATACTATTAGTATTCTGTTGGTTACTTTGTCCAGCATTTAACACTGTCAGATAATCACCATTACCTAACATAGGAAAATTAAGACGGGAAGCCCATAACCCCTCCCACTCATGATGTTGGTAAGTAGTACCTAATACTGCATCGACATGATGTTTTCCAAAATCCTTGTTAAAATTCAACGTGTGCTCAATCAGCATATTATAAGTATTATCACGTGCTTTCTGGCTCTCCGGATCACGATGTTCCTGATTTTGTTGCCAATTACCTTCACCACGAAACCATGAATTTTCATAGAAATACAAGTCAACGCCCCCATTGAACTTATAAGAAAGAAACTCGAAAGGTTTGAACTCCAACCACAATGAACCATTCAGACGATTTTGTCTCATATGGCGTTTTTCCAAATTTTCACGTGCAATGGGATTTACACCGAAAGTATTATATTTAGCCGCATCTCCATATCCATAACCACCTGGATTATTCTCATCATAAACCGGAATAGTAGGCATCATACGTAAAAAGTCATTATAAGTATTTGTCTGGTTCGGATCTGTATTAGTTAATGAGTAGGCCAAGTTCTCACCGAATGAAAACCAACCTTTTTTCCCCTGTGTGTTAACACGGAAACTATAACGATCAAACGTATTTCCATAAGATACACCATCATTATTATAGTAACCAGCTGAAACAAAATAACTACCCGAATCTCCACCACCGGATAAAGATACATTATAATCCTGTACCAAAGCTGTCTTCAATACCTCATCCTGCCAATTGGTATCATATTCGGAATGCTTCTGAGTTGTTGTTATGGAGGCTATACCATCTTTTATCGCTTCTTTATAAGCTATATCATTATATTTAATGTACTCTGCCGCATTCATCAAATCAAACTTCGGACTCCACTCCAATGTTTCTTTCACACTCACATTCACCTTCATAGGACCACTCACCCCTTTCTTAGTAGTAACAATAATCACCCCATTAGCAGCACGAGAACCATATATAGCGGCAGCGGAAGCATCTTTCAAGATCTGAATAGATTCAACGTCAGCCGGATTAAAGTCAACTCCCGGATCAGTTATCATCCCATCGACCACCCACAACGGAGCATTATTACTTAATGAACCCACACCACGAATTTGAATAGAAGCATCCTCACCTGCTCTACCACTACTACGAACGTTTACACCTGTAGCAAGCCCCTGCATCTGACTGACAAGTGTTCCAGCTGAGCTTTTTTTCATCTCTTTGGTATCAACTACTGCTACTGCACCCGTCAGATCAGATTTCTTCACAGTCTGATAACCAATTATAACCACCTCTTCCAAAGCCTTGGAATCATCCTTCATTATCACGTGCAAAGGTTTTCCCTTGTAAACAATCTCTTGGAGGGTCATCCCTATATATGAGAAAACCAATGTTTGTCCATTTTCTCCAGTAAGAGTAAACTTACCATCCAAATCAGTAGTAGTACCGGTAGAAGTACCCTTAATAACCACATTCACACCAATTAAAGGCAAGTTGTCTGTGTCTACTACGGTTCCGGTCATTGTTACGTTCTGCGCATAAGCAGTCATCGTAAAAATAGTCAGAAAGAAGACTAATAATTTTTTAATCATTTTTTATAGAATTAGATTTGTAAAATTGTGCGGAGATTTCAGTTCCGCTTTTTAATTAATCACAAGTATGTTCATAAATATACATACAACAGATAGAATTTAAAGGTCACATTCTTGTTATGTCATAGGCATTTCTTTTTTCACAGTATTACATGAATCATATTCTCAACTTTTTGTGATGCAAATGTATTCCAAACTCCCCGAATGTGCTAGAACTATTCAACCAATTAATAGAATAATACATTCAAAAATCGCCCTCAGAATAGTTCCTGAGGGCGATTAGTTCTATTATTCTATTTCATGCGCCGAAAAAAATCATTTCACAAAATCTTTTGGTAAAATACCAAATTGCTTCTGAAAACATTTAGTAAAATAAGAAGGAGTATTGAAGCCAACCATATAACATACTTCATTTACCTTACATTCTCCTTCCCTTAATAATTGAGCAGCTTTTTTCAATCTCTCTAAACGGATATAGTCATTAGGGGTCATGTCCAACACTCCTTTTATTTTGCGGTTCAAACTGGAACGGCTCATATTGAGCAAACTCGCCATATCGTCCAGACAGAAGTCCGGATTTTGCATATTGGCAACAATCACTTCATTCAAGGTTTTCAAAAAAGTTTCATCCGCTTTCGTCATAGCCATAGAATTGGTCTGTATAAACGGTGAATGTGCAAAAGCCGCATGCAGCTTTTCATGATTACTTAATAAATTGGCAACAGACACTTTCAAATACTCCACAGAAAACGGCTTTTCAATATAAGCATCCGCTCCAGATTTCAAACCATCTATTTTTGATTGTAAAGTGGTCTTAGCCGTCAACAGTACAATAGGAATATGACTGTAATCCAAGTCTGATTTTATACGGTCACATAATTCCAACCCATCCATTTCGGGCATCATTATATCCGATACTATTAAGTTCACTGTATGCCCCTCCAACACCTTTAAGGCCTCCACTCCGTTAGTTGCAGTCAATATTTGATAAACAGGTGACAATTGTCTGACAACAAAAGCCAACATTTCAACATTATCCTCCACAATCAATACAGTGTAACGCGGCTTCTGTTGCAATTGTCCCGGATCCTCTTCTTTCGGATCCTCTTTCAACTTAATCTCACTCTTCGAAATGGCAATAGTATGTTCATGCTTTACTGGCAATGAAAGAATAAAACAATTCTGCTTTTGTGAATCATCCATAATTAAGTTCCCTTCATGCAACTCAGCTAAAGATCTTGCCAATGCCAAACCAATTCCCGTACCCGAAACCTTACGGGAAAATCCGTCCTTATACTGTATGAAAGGCTTAAAAATCTCTTCACGCATTTCCATAGGAATTACATTGCCATCGTTACAGACAGACAAGAACCAACAAGTATCCTCCATCCACAACCGGACATGAATATAAGTTTCAGAATATTTAATGGCATTAGTAAACAGATTACTAATTATCTTAGTCAACGCCTCACGATCTATCGACGCATAGATAGATTCCGAACATTCAATAACAAATTCCAATTTCTTTTGCCGTGCCAATGGAGTAAACCGCATATAAATCTGCTGTAATATATCCGAAATATTACACTCTACAAAATTCAGTTGAAACCCACGTGTTTCAGTCTTTCTGAAATCAAGTAACTGATTAACCAAATCCAGTAAACGGGTAGTATTCAGATTCATTATTTCCAAATCATCACGGATATCTGCAGATACATTCGGAGAAACAAGCACATTTTCAAGCGGACTTTTGATTAATGTCAAAGGAGTACGAATCTCATGCGCCACATTCGTAAAGAAATCTATTTTTGCAGTATAGAGTTCGCGTTCCTTTTCCCGTTCGAATTTCTCCATGGCCTGTTGGTGTTTCTGCTCATTCCTTTTCCGGAAATAATAAATGATACCTACCACAGACAGAATTCCTAATAGCAAATAAATAAAATAGGCCCACCCTGATAAATAAAACGGAGGTAAAATATGAATCTTCAATATACGCTCTTTTTCATTCCATTTTCCGTCACTATTCGATCCTCTTAAATGGAAAATATAAGTTCCATATGGTAAATTGGAATAATTGATTACCGAATTCCGCCCTACATTATACCACTCTTTATCAAATCCTTCCATTTTATAAACCAATTGATTCATTTCCGGTGCCTGATAACCTAATGCCGCCGCATGCAATGAAAAAGAATTTTGATCAGATTCTAACTCGACCTCATCAGAAAAGACGATGCTTTCTTTCAATGGAGAATCCTTACTGCCGATCTGCATTCGTTTATTGAATAAGAAGAAATCTGTAATGACAACTGGTGGAACAAAAGTATTTTCTACAAAAGTAGATGGATCAAAAGTGATAAAACCATTTATACTACCTAAATAGATACGTCCCATCTTATCTTTATACCCAGACTGATAATTAAACTGGTTACTTAGCAATCCGTTTGCTGTAGTATAAACTCGTTTATCATCTGTTTCCGGATTGAAACAAACCAAACCATTATTAGTTGTCAACCATAAATTCCCCCGATTATCCTCTACCATCCGATAAATGATATTACTAGGAAAACCTTTCGACATATCAAAACGAGTAAAGCTTTCATTTTCCGGATTAAAACGGCAAAAACCCGCCCCTTGTGTCATAAACCATAACCGCTTACGACTATCTTCACAAATACTGATTACTTTATCATAAGGTAATGAAGTGGAATCGTTCTTGTGAAAAATAAAATTCTTCCATTCTTTCTTATTCACATCATAACGAAAAACACCGTTAGAATAAGTTGCCAGCCACAAATTCCCACTAAAATCCTCCAATATTTTATAAACAAACATATTAGCTAGTTCCGGCATCCTAGTAAAGTCATCTGTATCACGATTATATCGCAGCAATCCAGATGTAGTGCCAATCCATAAGTCACCAGATGTAGTTTTACAAATAGAGAATACATTATTGGCATCCAAAGAATTTGGGCTTATATCTTTTTGATAGTGTCTTACTTGCTTCGTAAGCAAATCAATACGGCTTAAACCTCCGGAAAAAGTGCCTACCCACAAATCATCACCGTCCAAACATAAACCATGAACATTTTGATAAATAGCAGGATGTGAGAATTTTTCAATCTTTCCACTTTCCGGATAAAAATGAAATAATCCCTTATCTTCAGTACCAATCCAAACAGTACCATCATTACTTTCACAGAACTCACGTACCCTACGCCCAAAATTTTTAATATCATCACGAGGGTAGAATTTTTCAAAATAAGTCCATTGACGCGGATAGTAATTGACCCCGCCAAAATAAGATCCGATCCACATTCCTCCCTCATTATCACGGCATATAGAATAAATAGCATTATCGGCTAAAGCATAAGAATCATTCCCGTTTGAAACAGTGAGATGAGCTATTTCACCTTTTTCCAAATCATAAATATATAGCCCCGACTCCGTACCTACCCATAATTCCTTATCCGATTTAAAGCCTAAATCACGCACATAATAATTCAACAAACGCCTTACCCGCCCTGTTGTCAGATTAATTTCAGTCAAACCATTAGAAGAACCGATATACCAACAATTATGGGGACCCATAATCCAAGTATTAATGATATCATCTTTAAAAGGCTCTTTTCCTTCAGAATCCTGAAAGGGAAACAATGTCTTAAAATTATCTTTTGTATAATATAGGTTGTCGTCATATAAACTGACCCAACATAGTTTTTCCTCAAACCAAAAACGCGTAACATTGGCCAATTGGTTCTTACGCTTATCTCTATGCAGACAATTAATTAACCGATCTTGCACACGATCAAAATGAAACAATCCTTGATAATCCACGGAAATCCATATATCACTATCTTCATCACTTTCAATACGAGTCACAGCACGACTAATCATATCACCTGTGTCACTAACTCTATCAAATACTGTAAAGTCTTCTAATAAAGGATTATACACATAAACGCCTGCATCTGTTCCAACCCAAATATTTCCTTCTTTATCCTCATGAAGTGCAGTGATAAAATTATTTCCTAAAGCAGAATTCTCTTTTTTGAAAATACGAAAACTCAGGCCATCAAAACGATTCAAACCATCTTTTGTTCCAAACCACATGAAACCTTGTTTATCTTGCAAAATAGCGTTCACCGTGTTTTGCGAGAGTCCGTCTTGAATATCCAATGTTTTGAAATAATATCGGATATTACTTTGAGAGTAAAGAGTAAATGCATATAAAAAAAGAAGTCCTATTATGAATATTCTTTTCATAGTATATCAATTTAGTTTAGAGAGTACAAAATTAAAGATTAAATTCTCCATATCAATAATTATCCGGAAAAAGTCCCAAAAGAACCAGTGTTTACTCTCACCGCTTCTTTCAGGACTCTTCCTCTCTGAATCTTATTTATCCCAAATGTTATATTCCACAATTCCTTCTACCTTAACATACATTATTTATGTACCGAAAACTTGTAAATACAATGACTTTGATATTTTTCTCCTGGTCTCACTACTGCCGTAGGCCAGTCTGCCTTATTAGGTGTATCGGGATATTTTTGCGTTTCCAAGCACACAGAGGCCCGAAAATTATATATTGTATTTTTTTTACCCGTCAATGTCCCATCTAGAAAATTACCACAATAAACCTGAATACCCGGCTCGTCAGTATAAACATTGAGTACAATCCCCGTAACAGGTGACTCCAATGTGGCACAAACTTGATGAATATCCCCCTTAGTATTCAATACCCAATTATGATCAATGCCATTCCCATATCTTAATTGTTCAAAATCTTGATTAATACGAGTTCCAATGACAGCAGGAAGTCTGAAATCCATAGGAGTACCCTCAACCGGAACAATTTCTCCAGTCGTCATAAAAGTACTGTCAACAGGAGTATAATAATCCGCGTTCAAAGTCAATAAATAATCAGAATTATCTTTTGACGGATCTCCATCTAAATTAAAATAAGAATGATTAGTCATGTTTACAACAGTCGGTTTATCCGTTTCTGCTTCATACTGAATATCAATAGCATTATCGTCCGTCAATTTCATTATAATAGTACAATTCAAATTTCCAGGAAAACCCTCTTCACCATTTTTAGACAAGTAAGTCAGTTTCACCTCTCTGTCACTCACTTGAATACCTCTATAAATACGATATTGAAATCCTTGAGGACCCCCATGCAAACAATGTCCGTAATTGTTTCGAGGCAATTGGTATACTATCCCATCCAATGAAAAACGTCCCTGATTTATACGGTTGGCATAACGCCCTATACTTGCTCCAAAATCCGACGGATATTTGATATAGTCCTGTATGGAATCAAAACCCAATACTACATCCCTCATTATTCCATCTTTATCAGGAACCATAACAGAAACAATACGACCGCCATAGTTGGTGATACAAACTTCCATCTTATTTTTATTCTTCAATACAAACAGATCAGTTTTCTCACCATTTATCTCCGTTTGAAAACGACTGTTACTTAAACCGGATTCAGTCAAGACCTCATCATTTTTATAAGAAGCACATGCAGTCATAAGGACTGCACATACCCAAAAGAACAGCTTATTCATATTCCTTACTTTAATGATTTACAGATACGTGCGTTGGCTTCTCTCACTCGTTTTTCATCTACTTTAATCACCTTACGATCATAAGTCATCAGTCCGTTCACTTCCACCTCCACATCCGTAGTCTGAGTATAAACAGCCGCCGAGAATCCCCTGATTATCAGGTCATAAAGCATATCTGTATATTTTATATACTCATCAGTTACTTCTTTGGAAGAATTAAACTGTATATATCCCCAGTTACGATCCGGTTCCCAAATATGATTTTTCACTACCCAACCGATACCACCATACTCTCCCAAAACATTAGCTCGCTGGGCATCATACAGATACATTTCGGGAGCAGGATAATTATGCAAGTCAAGCATATCGCCACAAGTATAATGGTTACCTCCACTTGCAGGATTTACCAGACGGGTCGGATCATATTCTTTAGTCCATTCTGCAATTTCCGGAGTCTTGAATTGCCCCCATGCCTCATTGAACGGAACCCATGTTCCGATACATGGATAAGAATACAAGCAATCCATAATTTCTTTCCATTCTTTACGGTAACAAGCCTCAGAAACCGCCGAACGCTTTTTTTCCGTACCTTCAAAATATTTGCGGTTCTGCCACTCCGGATTACGATCACCGCTAGGCATATCCTGCCACACAATAATTCCCAATTGATCACAATGAGTATACCAACGGGCCGGTTCCACTTTAATATGTTTACGTATCATATTGAATCCTAAGTATTTAGTCTTTTGTATATCATATACTAAAGCCTCATCAGTAGGAGCGGTATACAATCCATCAGGCCACCATCCCTGATCCAATGGTCCGAACTGGAACAAAGGTTGGTTATTCAGTTCTAAACGTACAATTCCATTAGCATCACGTTTCGTAGAGTATTTGCGCATAGCTGCATAACTGTTCACCTGATCCAATATTTTATTATCGCTTTTCAACATAACCTTTAAAGTATACAAAAAGGGAAAATCAGGACTCCATAATTTAGCATCTTCCGGCATAGGTATGACCACAGCCTCATCATTAATACTTTTCCCAGTGGCAACCAACTGATTGCCGTCATATACGTTTACTTCAATCAGATCGGAAGGTGCCCTCATATTCAAATGGGCTTTTACAGTCAGTAAGTGTTGGTCAATATCCGGTGTGATTCGAAGTTCTTCAATATGTCTGGCAGTAACCGGTTCCAGCCAAACAGTCTGCCAAATGCCAGTCACAGGAGTATACCAAATACCCTCCGGATTATTCACCTGTTTACCTCTAGGCTGATACCCTTCATCCGTAGGGTCCCAAACTTTTACTACTAATTTATTATTTCCCTTACCAGACAACGCTGCAGTGATATCAAAAGAAAACGGAGTAAAACCACCAGTATGACTACCAACCTTCACATCATTTACCCAAATATCTGCTTTCCAGTCCACAGCACCGAAATGAAGTAATACATTTTTATTTTTCCAAGCAACAGGCACTTCAAATGAACGGGAATACCATAATTCCTTTTTTGCACCGACTCTTTGTCCCACACCTGATAAAGAAGATTCCACTGCAAAAGGTACCAAAATCTGCCCGTCAAAATGCGCCGGAACATTTCCTCCCAAATCGGTGATAGCATACTCCCACAAACCATTCAAGTTCTTCCATTCATTACGTTCCATTATAGGACGTGGATATTCAGGCAATACGGCAGAGGTATTTATTTTATTTGCCCACTGTGTTTTGATCTTGTCACCAGCCGGTTTCCACTGCGCACATACTTCCGTAGTCAAAAAGGCTAACAACAGAGATAAGATAAGAAAATTCTTCATAATAGTGTAATTTAATGTTTTTCTCAGTATGGCAAAGATAGAAGCAATATGCTTTAAAGGATAGAACAATTCTTCCAATAATTAAAATAATCCGCTCAAATCCTCCATTTCAACGGCAGAGTGATCTAATTATTCTATCTTCTATGTATAATCTTACAAGCCATTTCCATACAGAATAGACTAAAAAACAAATGATACCTACTCATCGCGAGCAAGTATCATTCAAATTAAAATCTAAATTCTCTACGAGAATAAGGTGACCTCGCCTTAAATCTGAACACAAGCATCCAACGAGACCACCAAAAAGTATTGTACGCTTACAATACCTATGCGTTTTATTTATAATATTTATTATAGATCAATATCTCATCCTCTGATTATATTGCAAAGGTAAACTTTTAACTTATCCGACAGACAATATGTTCTTCAAAAGGAAAACATTAAAGAAATACAGGTCACACATTAGATTTATTTAAAAAATAAATACAATACAGAACATCACTACCTATAATAAAACCATATCATTCCTTCAAAAAAAAACCATATTCCATAAAAGAAAAAACAGTAGACCGGACATTCCCAGCCTACTGCTTTATGAGTTAAAAAACACATTTCTTTATTTTGCTCCGTTTACAAACTTTTCGACGGTATTATAAAGATCATCTCCACGCAACTCCTTCGCTACAATTTTACCTTCCGGATCTACTAAAATTATATGTGGGAAACCGACAATACAGTATGATTCCAACACATCCTTCACGTCGTCTTTCTGCAACAGAACCTGATTCCAATAGCTCTTGTCTTCTTCAATAGCCTTTTTCCAATCTTCCTCACGACGGTCTGTAGACACACCATAAATAGTAAATCCTTTATCTTTGAAAGCATTGTACGTCTTCAACAGATAAGGAGTTTCCTTACGACACCAACTACAACCGGCAAACCAGAAATCGACTAGAACATATTTACCCTTGAAATCGTTCAAACTGACAGAATTCCCTTTCAAATCAATTCCTGTTATAGCAGGAGCAACGCTACCGGTAGCACACCTAGCAAATTTATCCAAACCTTCTTGCATTTTTACATATATACCACTTCGCCTGGACGCCTCATCAAAACTGCCTATGAAGTTACGTGCCTCATCAATCTCCTCAACTGTATTAAAAGTATGATTTTGGAAGCGATAAGTATAATAAAGATACAAACCGAAGTATGAGCCTTTATTTTTAGCAATTTCCCCATTTATCAGTTTACGGGTCTGTTCCGAGGCACTCTCATAATAAGGACTGGAAACCTCCCGGATACGCTCCATTTCCTCACGATCCCCTTTTTCACGAGCTTCATAGAACATATGATCCAAAGAATCGAGAACCATACGATTACCTGCTACATATTTCGCTTCTTGCAAGGCTTCGTATTGCTCCTGCAATGCAGACCCTGTAGCATGTAAACTCAGTTGATCATACTTATCCTTACCCAAGGTAAGCTGCATGGATTTGGGTTCCAAAAACAAATTAGCGTATTGCTGTAAATACTCTCCACGCTCCATATTCTGCAAAGAGAAACAATAAAGACCGGCTTGTATAGAATCAGTGGGATAAGCAAACCTACCATCGGTAACAGCAATAGATTTAATCAGTTTCACACTACCATAATGCTCATTGTCTACTTGATATAAATAGATAGAATCAGCCTGGATTCCATCAAGACTACCCTCTAAAGACACAGACTTAGACTCATTGCAAGCATTTAACATGCATAAAGAAACGCCTAATAATAGATATTTTTTATAAATCATAAATTTACTATTTATTAAGAACAGAATCAATCAAAGTACCAATCTCTTCACTTGACGGACGTGGAGCGTATGCATTCACAATATTGAAATCCTTGTCAATCAAAATAAAACGAGGAATATACATGATAGCCCAACTTTCTTTTAAAGCAACATCATTGGAATGATATTGAGTCAATTCTTTCTTATGTCCATCCAAATACCTTAACCAAGGTTTCGTTGTAGTATCTGTAGAAACCGGAAGAAAAACGATATCCTTACCCACATATTTCTTACCTAAAGCCTCAAATGCCGGAGATTCCTGAATGCAAGGCCCACACCAGGTCGCCCATAAATCAATATAAATCACCTTACCCTTAAAATCTGCAAGATGCTTCACATTACCCTCCACATCCAACATTTCAAAATCAATGGCAGGTTGTCCGGGAAGCAACTTGGAAGCTTGAACAATCTTTCCTTCAATTTCTGTTGCAAAATCAGCATTCTTCACTGTTTGCAAAAATGCCTTCGCCTCGTTCACAGTCTGTTCTGAAGCTTCATTTCTCAGATTATCGACTATTTTAGCACAAGCATATAATTCCGTAGTACGCGCAGGAATGGAAATATCCTTAAACCAAAGAGAAGCCAATGTAGAATCTTCCTGATAAGACAAAACATCGCGCACCACAGCTACATTCAGCATATCTTCATTCACAATCTCCTTATATAGCGGAGTTACATCCTGAGTTAATGAAACATTAAACTCATTCCATTTAGCCCGCATCTCTTCTTCATTCTTCACTTCGGCAAACATCCTTGAATAACTTGCATAACAGATATAACTATTGATAATATCCGCTTTGATCCGTGCTGTTTCCAGCTTTTTAAATGCATCAGACACATTACTCAACGTATCCAATGTATGCATACGTATAGCGGCCAAGCTGTCAACCAACGCTTTAGTGGACACAAAATCTCCACGCAAGTTACCACCGGCTTCCAGATAAGAACCACCTTTCGGAAAAAGACGGAACTTCATGTAATTATTGGCTTCGGCTCCGATTCCCGAGAATTCCGCTTCTGTATTTGTCTGAGTTACTTTGATAGTCATGTCATCTCCTGGAGTAAGATACAATGTGTTGCGGCTGATAGTATAATATGTCGGCTCTTTAAGTACAAAAGTAGTATCAAAATAACCGGCAGCATCCGTTTTCAACAAAATATCTCGGCTGTCACCTAGCATAGATGCTGCTCCGTCAAATCTCATACGCACATTCTGGCTACCCATATCAAGCAACTGGCCTTTCAAATGAACCGTATTAATAAAATTTGATTTTTTTTCTGTACACGAAACTGCACATAAAATAATGAATACTATAAAAAAAATATTTTTTCTCATATCGCCAATTATTATAATGTAATTAATAACATATCATTTTGTCAAAAACATACTACATATACCCCAAACGTAGCATCTCAAAAAATCATTGAAGATTTGCACTATTTAAGGTTGTTCATTCATATCTATTTTGTTGAATAGCACCATTGCTTGACCCTATTTCAACATCATTTATTGGCATCGCCCACAACAAACTATTGGAAGGAATCGTATAAGTTTTAGGCTTATCTATAAAAACCTCAGACATTGATATTTCAAAAAAATTCTTTACTACTGTCACATCATCTTCCAATATTTCATTTACACCATAACGTTTGATATCAGGTATACGCATAGAAAATGGCATTTCACGACGTCTTTCAGCCAATACAATAGATAAAGCTTCACTTTGGTTACCTGCGCTAAGAGAAATGTAGGTACCGGCCTCATAACGCTTTTCACGAAGCACGTCCAAAGTCTTTAAACCCTCTTGCCACATTCCTTGGCGAATTTGTGCCTCTGCTTTATTTAATAACATTTCAGCAGTAGTCAAGCCAGATATTATATAACGTCCATCATAGAATTGATTATAACGATATGCTTCATACGGAACTCCCATACGACGGTTTCCATGTTCCACAAAAAACAACTTAAAACGGCGGTCATTCTGCTGATCATATAGACTCACTAAATCATCAGATGGAATAATCCATTGACTACGCGCATAAGTAAAACGTGGGAAAAGAAATTCCTTCCAATATAAATACTTAATCGTTGTCCATTTATGAGTTTCACAATTATATACATCCTGTGCCGGAAGACCCTCCATTTCTGGATAAGATTCAACAGGAGCATAACCCAATTCATTAAAATCCAATAGTTCAGGAGCTCCTTCCAAAGCCTTTTCCGCAGTAGCTTGTGCCTCCTTATAATTCCCCATTGTCAAGTATACACGTGAAAGTAATGCATTTACTGTTGCCTGACAAATACGCCATGGAAAATTAGGATTTACACTCTTATCTGGGGTCACGGCTGCAATTTCCAAATCATCTAATATCAATTGATAAATTTCGTCCAATGACACCCTGGCTATTGACTCCTCAAAATCCGTATTCAAACGTTTGGGAAGTCCCAAAGCATTTTTATTGGCTTCACAATAAGGCAAGCAATAATATTGAGCTAATACGAAATACGAATAAGCACGTAAAAAATGGGCATTACATTTTAATTTTATTTTCTCGCTTTCATCTCCAGTAACTTTATCCACATTGTTAATTATGGTATTAGCTTTAAAAATATTTGAATACTCTCTCCATTCCATAAACCATCCGAAGCCTGTGAAGCAATCCCTGCTGTATGCAATATATTATAAAAAACCGTACTTGATATAGCAAATGCACTAGGATCAGCTTTATATAATTCGGCTGTCAAGTCGGCATCATCATTGGAATAACAAGCAAAGGGATTGGTTTCATTAATAAATGCTGTTGCATTATCATAAATTGCAACCAGTTGTTCCACGTTATTAATAGGAGCACTAGTAGAAGGCGAAGGCACTTTAGACAGATAACTATCACACGAAGACAATACAGTCAACAAAAAAACATATATTATTTGTTTCATAATCTTTAAATTAAAAATTAATATTAGCGCCAAAGGCAATTGTTGCAGATGGTTTATTACTTCCAGGTAGCCATTCAGGATCATACCCATAATCATTAGCACAATAAATCAATCCTAAATTACGTGCTTGAACAAAAAGTTTCGCCCCCCTAAGATGTAATTTTCCAGCAAGTTTTTTAGACAAATTATATTCTAAATTGATTTCTTTCAAACGAATAAAAGAAGCATCTTGAACAAAATATTCTAAATTCGGAGTATAACGATCCCATAAATAAAAATTAGATTCATCTTTAAGAGGCCAAGTAGGATATAGAGTACCATCACTATCAGCAAAATCCTTAATAGAACTACTGACAAAAGTTTTTCCGCTACCTACAGAAGGAATACTTCCGGCAGTAGGCGCTCGAAAGATACCACCAAAATTACCTGTTAAATAAACATATAAACTGAAATTATTCCAAGTAAACTGATTAGACCATCCAAATGTGTGGGGAGGAATAGTAGTACCACTATAATGCAAGATATCAAGTCCCAAAGAACGATTATGTACAGAAACATCATTCATGGATATTTTATCTCCATTAGCCCCAATAACATAAGGTATTCCATTTTCCGTTCCCAAAAAATCATATGAATACAAACTACCGACTGGTCTTCCTTCGACATGAGTATCTGCTTCTACTAATTCATAACAATAAAGAGCCGGATAATAAAGCTTTAAAATCTTATTGTAGTTATAAGCATAAGTCACAGTGGAACGAATCCCCAAATCTACCGATGGTATATGGAAGTTTCCTGTCAACTCTAATTCAACACCTCGATTTAATATTTCAGCATTATTAAATTTCTGAGTACTAGTACCATATACAGACGGAATAGTAACCTGTCCGATAACATCCTTACTTTTCCGATTATAAAAATCCAACTTACCGGATAATTTACTTCTAAACAAGTCAAAATCAACACCTATATTTGTAGTATAAGTTTTCTCCCAACGCAAAGATGGATTACCAAAGCTAGAGATATTTCCAGTAATAGTACCTGTAGTAGAATTAACCGAACTTCCAACAGAAACCAATGTCAACGGCGAGGTACTTTTTTCCGCATTACCATTTATTCCATAAGTAGCACGTAAATTTAAATAGTTAATCCAATCTATATCTTTTATAAACTCTTCTTTACCTATATTCCATTTTGCGCCAACAGACCACATAGGCGACCAACGCAAAGACGGGTCATCCGAAACAAAATTAGATCCATCACCACGAGCACTGAAAGAAGCTCCATATTTTCCGTCATATACATACCCTATATTAGTATAATAGGATACATATCTGTCACAACGAAGACTATAACTTGTATTTCCACCCTCAATTGTTGCACTATTTCCAAAAAAATTCTTGAATGAGTCTACATTACTACCATACCCATAAGGAGGAACAGATGATGTATTTTTCTCTTTATTATATCCATACACATACGGATTAACAGTACCTTCGGTATCATATTGGCTTATTTCAATACCAGCTAATGCAGAAATTTCATGTTTTTCTGCAAATGAATTGTTATAATTCAATTGGTTTCTAAATACATAATTTGAATATTCCGTCTTACCTGATCGCAAGACCCCACCTTTAGGAATACGAGAAACCCCTACTTCCTGTGTTTCATTATTATATTCCGTATATGAGTTTACTAAATTACGCGCATAAAAAGTATCTTCGCTATCATAATTTTTATATTCTGAAGATGTCGATTCATACTGCACACGCATATCATAATTCAGTCCCTTAATAATTTGAGCATTTAACCCCAGCTGAACACGATACATTGTATTTGTAGTCTTATATTCACGCCCACGCACTTCACGAAGCATATTGTATGACCAATCACTATAAGGTAATTTTTCTAAAGGCAATTTTTCTAATTCCGCACGATTATATACATTCAAATTAGTTGCATAACTACCATCTTCATTCAATAACATTTCATAAGGTGACAAATTACTGAATTCACCAATAGTCACGCCAGACGTTTCTTGATCCTTACGTTGCAAGGTTGTTATCAAATTAGCAGTCAACCATTTTGTAACCTTATATGAATTATTATAGTTAATCATGAACTTCTCATATCCACGTTTAATAGTACTTTCATCATTTTTCTCATACATTAAAGACATATAATTTGACATACGTTCAGTTCCTCCAGATATACTGACATTATATTGTTGCAATAACTGTGTTTGCATTAAATAATCTTTCAATTGTTGACGATTACTAGTATTACGTAAACGCTCTAATCCCTGCTCCATTTCTTCTTTAGAAAGCCCTTGATATTTATTAGCATAATATAACTCTTGTGCCAAAGTTAGAGAATTCTGTATTTTTGAAAAAATTGGAGCATATTCCCAAGCTGCCATCTTCCAGTTATTCTCAAACGCTCTCATTTCATAATCAACCATTGTACGGCTATCTGCCTGATTCATAATATATTCAAGATCAGGATTAGTACCTATACGAACAAATGCCTGTACATCAACTTGAACTTTATCCTTTTTACCTTTTTTGGTCGTAACAACAATAACCCCATTAGCGGAACGAGCTCCCCAAATTGATGCAGCAGCCGCATCTTTCAAAACTGTAACACTTTCCACATCATTCGGATTTATACTACTAAAATCCCCCTGAATAGGAAAACCATCCACTACAAGCAATGGCTTTTTATCAGCATATAATGAACTTGAACCACGAATTAAAAAATCAATGCTTCCATCCTCTTTTTCCGTCGCCTGCATTCCAGCAACCAAACCTTGTAATGCCGTAGAAAGATCTGCTGTCGGACGTGATGATAACACACTGGAATCTACTTTATCAAATGAACCTGTTGCGCGTTCTTTTGATAAGGTCTGATATCCAGTAATCACAACATCTGCTAAAGCAGTTGCATTACTCTCAAGCTGAACATTAACCATCTTTTTATTTACCTGTGCTTTTATAACTTTATCAGTCATCCCCACAAAAGTAAATGAAACTAAATCCCCAGACTGGACTTCCAATGTATATTGCCCATTTATATCGGTAACAGTACCTTTACTAGTTCCACCAATCATAACTGTAGCCCCAATTATACTTTCTCCATCCTCATCCGTAACGACACCCTTCATTAAAAAAGACTGACGATTTACATTCCTGTCAGCCTTTCCCGGCAAAATCAGGATCAAGTTTCTTTTCACTTCATAACGTAACGATGTTTGTTTACAAAAATCTTCTAGAACTATTTTAAGAGGAGCCTGAGTATAAGACAAACTCACTCTTTTATCCTGATCTATGTTTTCTTCATCATAAACGAAATGGACCTTTGTTTCTTTTTGTAACCGTTCCAACGCTGTTCTGATCAACACTTTATCTACATTGATAGTTACCTTCGTCTCAGTTTGAGCAAACAGATTTCCCACTGAACAAAAGAATATGACCAATGCAACAAAGCATTTAACCATGAGATTTCCGCCGTTTCCTTGCGGATTGCGCTGATGTCCTTTTCGATAAGCGGATTCTGCTCCAGATCCTCGCGGATGAACATCAGTGCGAAGGCTGCCAGCAGCAGCAGGCACGAAATCCAGATGGCATGTGCGCCGATGTGTCCCGCACTGACGCTGCCGATGCCCGCGCCCAGCGCAAAGAGCAGGATGATGCCGAAATAACGCAGCATCCGATCTTTCGCGTGCGGTTCGTGCGTTTTGCTCCAAATGCAGAACGCCTCAACACCGCTGCGCAGGTCGCCAATGCACATCGTGCTGGCAAACGCATAGCCGTCCACCTTGCGGAACGCCTGCACCTGCATCGCGCAGGAGAACGACACGATGGCGTTCGCCAGCAGATTGCAGCTTTCGGGCAGGAAGCCGACAATCAGCAGCAGGAGCATTTCTCCCAGCACGACCAGCTGCCGCCAGTGCAGGCGCTGCATGGAGCGGAAGCGTTCGCGCATTCTCTCCGCCACCAGCACACCGAAGGCAAACGCGCACAGCGGGATGAAGTAGTGCAGTACCATCCCCCACTGTCCGTCCATAATATGCGCGCTGAGCAGAACGATGTTGCCCGTCTGCGCGTTGGCGAACACTTTGCCGCGAAACAAGTAGGTATACGCATCCTGCAAGCCGCCGGACAAGGACAAAAAGACGGCTGTCAGGAAAGATTCCGACATTTGACCGTGATGCATTGTTTTCATACTAATTTCCTCTTTTCGGATGAAGGTGTGGCGCTTCATCACGCCTATTATAGCACCACTGTCAAGCGGCGGAACAAAAAAGCTGCCACAAAAGTACGGCAGTTTGATGTTATTTGTTGCCTGATGTGACGAACGCAATCGCCTGCAGATACCCCTGCATGACCGCCTCAAACTCGAATTGCGGAATATACTGGCGGCAGTTCTGCGAATAGCGCCGCTGAATTTCCTCGCTGCCCAGAATACTGTCGATGGCTTCCGCCAGCGCGTCGGCATCCTCCGGGTCAACAATCAGCCCGTTTTCGCCCGGGTGTACGATGTCATACGCGCCGTCGGCATACTTCGACGCGACAATCGGCGTACCGGAGCAGAGCGCTTCCAGCAGCACCAGCCCGAAGCAGTCCTCGCGGGTCGGCAGAACAAACACGCTCGCCCGGCGATAGGCATCCGCCAGCGGCTCGCCAGACTGGAATCCCAGCCAGCGAATGTGCTGCGCAACGTGCGTTTCTTCCGCCATCGCCATCAATTTCGCCTTCTCGTCCGCCTCGCCGTCGCCGACAATCAGCAATTCAAACGGCTGATGCACTTTCGGCAGCGCGCGCAGGAGCAAATCCAGCCCTTTCAGGTGGATAATTCTGCCCACAAACAGCAGCGTATGCTGATTTTCGCGCTTTTCGGCATAGCGGAAGCGGGAAATATCCACCGTCAGCAGGCTAAGGAAGATTTTCCGCTTCGGCGCGCCCCAGTGCAGCAGCTTTTCCTTCGCTTTGGTGCTGCTGGCAATGCACGCATCGGCGTGGCGGATGATGATATGCCGCATGAGCTTCTGCACGCGCCCGATGTTCCGCTCCGAATGCAGCGTACCGTCCGTGAGGTGGATGAATTTCCTGCCATGGCGCTTGCACCAGAGCAATGCTTTCAGCGCGGATGGGTTGTACTCCCACGCAATCACCACATCCGGGTTGATGCGCGTGATTTCCCGCGTCAGGTGCTGCGGAATATGCAGGTAGTGCACATCCCCTTCGCCCTTGCGCTTGATGATTTTGGATTCCAGAATCGTCGATTGCAGGAGTTTGCGCTCGTCAATCACCCACTGCCGGTTGTCCTCATTGCGATTCGTGTAAATGACGAAAAACTCGTGCGTCTGCTGATGCGTCTGCATATAGTAGAACAAATCCACCCGATACGGCGCAGGGATATTCGTAATCAGAAGCACTTTACTCATCCGGCATCCTCCACCTCCAGTAGTTTTGGCATTGCTTCCGTTTCGAGAGACAGCATATACCAATTTATGCGTTCACCATCCAGAAGCCGCACTGCCTCGCCACCGTGTAGGGGCTGTACGGATGGAACGGCGTGGTTTCGCGCTGCGGAATCTCCTCCGCCTTGCAGCTTTTCGCTAGCTATTCTTGAAAATAGATACACTGCCATTATAAAGAAGTAACTTTCAAAAAGCACAGGGGGATAGAAACCACTGTCAGTATAATCTTGGGTTTCATATCATTTGCAATGCTGCCGAATGACACCCTTTTTCAGCAGGATGTTTGCGTACTGCGCGCTTTCGCCTGTCGCGACAATGCAGTACGCTTTTTTCGCGCGCTCGTAGTAGGCAAAGCGGTCGATTGTCTGGATTTTCGCGTCCGGCTCATAAGCCGTCAGCGTCGCGCGGTATTCGTCCCAAATCACGGGTTCTATTGGGTCGCCCGGCACAACCGACATCAGCACAAAGTTGCTTTCATCATATTGATCCAGCGGGAACAGCGGCAGAATCGCGCGCAGCAGTTCCGCCGCGCCGATGCCATCCGCACGAACGACGCGCTGCCCCATGCTTTCTGCGGGGAAATTCGCGTCCGCCAGCACAATCTCGTCCCCATGCCCCATCTCGCACAGCACTTTCAGCAGTTCCGGCGAAATCAGCGGGGAAATACCCTTCAGCATAATAGTACCTCCTTAAACCAATGTGCAGTCCCACATGTTCCCGAATGCCGCCATTGAGCCGCCCAAGAACGTGCCTTCCTTCGGATTGTCCGCCACGCCGTAAATCCGCGTCACAAAGCGCCCGTCCGCCAGCTTCAGGCTGTGCAGGACGACATTCGCCGGAATGTTCTTTCCGCTGATTGTCACATGCGAGAGCACCGTACCGCTGCCGATAATCGCGCTGCCCATCACATTGCAGCAGCTTAGGGGGCAGGGTTGCGCCCCTGTAAATTATTGTACAACGCATCACTGCAAAAATCAAGGGGTATTTTGGCGAATGTTGGGTAATGTTATGGAATGCTGGACGCAAAAAAAAAGGAGACTGCGCAGGGCAATCTCCCAACAGGGTTTACTTCGCGTATACGTAATGGTAATAATTCTTCTTGGCGTACGTTTCCGCATACGAACCGGGCGTGACCACCCACACCAGTTTGTCCTTCTTGCAGCCGTCAAACGCTGTCGAATCAA
>ERZ1107006.782-NODE-782-length-30185-cov-8.580717_pt1 | contig 30185 bp, 23 predicted proteins | sample MGYA00403696_ERZ1107006 | MGnify/ENA primary metagenome ERZ1107006 (study PRJEB35170, sample SAMEA104062441) | human gut metagenome | biome: human gut; feature: human-associated habitat; material: faeces | place: Denmark | collected 2012-08-13 ...
CTTCCTTGATGAGCCGCTGTTTCTCCGCCCGGATACGCTCCAGCAGAGCCTCTGCAGGCTCGTCAGACGGGTCTTGGGGTACCAGCTTGCCCTGAACTGCCTCTTGCAAAATCGACTTCTTGAGGGCTTCTGGAAAGCCTGTGTTGAGTGCATTGAGTTCCGTTTGCTTGCCCTCGTACTCAGCTATTTGCGGAACGAACAGCGCAAAATGTTTTACGATTCGCCTCTGCTCATTTAACGGAGGGATAGGCACCAGACAATCAGATATAATTTCAAGGGTCAAATTGGGAATGGCTGTGATTTTCTTCTGAGCGGTTAGCTTGTCCTGTATTGCAGGAGCGTTCAGTGCGTACACAAGGTACCTCAAATCAACACTATGGCTGTCGACCAATCGAATAATTGCAACTGCTTGATTTGCATTAAGCGGCAGATTTTCCTCTTTGACAATAGCGGTCCTACCGAGAGTGCCAGCTATTGTTATCAGCACATCGTCCGCCGCAAGGATTGACCTTTTAAGAAAACCCGTATGCGTTGCCTCATCGATATGGTTCAATTTTGACAAATCCAGTCGATCGAGTCCAGCGACATTTTCTGCACGCAGAAAGCCAATGCCGTTGTCAGAGTAAGCGACATTGCCTCCGCGTGGTGTAGTTCCCTTAGTTACAAGGGCAGCGATTGAAGAAATTCGCACCCACTCCCACGAATCAGGAATGTCAAACGGTACCTCATCCGCCAGCGACCGCACTTCATCGCCGATTTTCTCATAAGGAGTATTATCAGAACTCGGCTGTTTAACGATTACCTCGGTAGTTTAACGAATACTCCAGTAATTCAACGATTACCCCAGCCGTTTAACGATTACAACGACAAAAAAGCCACAAAACCCGTATAAAGCGCAAAACCCCGCCGCAGAATTACCCTGCAGCGGGGTTTGCTTATGTGCTGAAACAGCCGAAAAGCCTTATTTCAATCGGTTTTCGGGCGTAGAAAAAGTCCACCGTAATTCTATCAAAATTACGGTGGACTTATGGCGGAGAGTAAGGGATTCGAACCCCTGTGGCGTTGCCGCCTAACGGTTTTCAAGACCGCCCCGTTATGACCGCTTCGGTAACTCTCCAGATATGCAGATAGAGAAACAAGACGCCGATGACCGGCGTCTTGTTTTTGGCGGAGAAGGAGGGATTTGAACCCTCGCGCCGCTTATCACAGCCTACTCCCTTAGCAGGGGAGCCCCTTCGGCCACTTGGGTACTTCTCCAAGCCGAATTCCATTTCCAATATGGACGCGCGGCCAGCGCGCTGCATTATAGTAGCATATTCGGCAGCGGATGTCAACTTGTTTTTTGGTTGACACCGCGCGCAAAATGCGTTATAAGTGTGCCAGAACAAAGGAGATACGTCTATGCACTACACATCCGTACTTTTTGACCTCGACGGCACGCTGCTCGACACGCTCGGCGACCTGACCGCCGCCATGAACCGCACGCTCGCCCGCCACGGTCTGCCGGAGCGCACGCGGCAGCAGATGCGCACCGCGCTCGGCAACGGGGCGCGGCGGCTGATGGAGTTGTCCGTCCCGTCGGGCACGGACAGCGCGCTGTTCGAGACGCTGCTGGCGGAATACAACGCCGACTATGCCGCCCACTGCCGCATTGAGACCGCCCCCTACCCCGGCGTCGCCGCGCTGCTGCGCACGCTGCACACGCAGGGGCGCAAACTCGCCATCGTGTCCAACAAGCCGGACGAGGCCGTGCGCGCACTGCGTGCGGATTTCTTCGCCGACGCAGTCCAGATCGCTGTCGGCGAGACGGCAGCCATCCGGCGCAAGCCGGCGCCGGACATGCTGCTGGCCGCCATGGAACAGCTCGGCGCCGACCCTGACAAGACGGTTTTTGTCGGCGATTCCGAGGTCGATATTGCCACGGCGCGCGCAGCCGGTCTGCCGTGCATCAGCGTGCTGTGGGGCTTTCGTGACCGGGACGTGCTTGAGCAAGCCGGCGCGCAGCAGTTCGCCGCCGACATCGCGCAGCTGCAGGCGCTTCTGGGCTGAAAAAATCCGCTGGGATCAACCAGCGGATTTTTTATGCCATCCTGCGGCGCAGAAACTTCAGCTTCGTCTCCGAGATGAGGATGGCAACGAGGATCAGCGCGAAGCCGACGATCACGCGCGGCTCCAGATGCTCGTGATAGAACGCAACGGAAAACAGCGTGCCGAACACGCTCTCGAGCGTGAGCAGCAGCGCCGCCGTCGTGGGCGGGGTGTACTTCTGCCCGAATGTCTGGAGCAGAAAGCACAGGCCGGTGCACATGACGCACAGGTAGCCAAGACGCAGCCACACATCCGCCGGGATCTCCTCCGGCGCAGGCGCGGCGAACGGCGCCGTGACCCAGCTGAGCACGGCTGCCACAGCAAACTGCACGAACGAGAGCAGCACCGGGCTGCACCCTCTGGCCGCACTGGCGGTGGCGATGATGTGCAGCGCGTAAAACACGCCGCTGAGGATCGTCAGCCCCTCGCCGCGGCCGATGCGCAGGTCGCTCTGCAGGGACACGAGCCCCATGCCGCACAGGCACAAAAGCGCCGCCGCGAGGTTGTACCGGTCCGGCCGCCGCTTATGGATCAGCCACCAGAAAAACGGCACGAACACGCAGTACGTCGCCGCGAGAAAGGCGTTTTTCCCCGGCGTGGTGTGCACGAGGCCATACGTCTGAATGGTGTAGGCCAGGTACAGGCACACACCCATGCACGCCCCACCGGCGAGATAGCCGCGGTCGAGCCGGCGCAGGCTTCGGATACCGATGAGCGCCATGAGCATGGCCGCACCGGAAAAGCGGATGGCCAGCAGCCACAGCGCGGGGACGGTGGCAAGTACGTCCTTCATGATCGTGAACGAACTGCCCCAGAGGAGCGTCGTCACGATCAGGGCGAAGCGGCCAAGACGGGTATAAGCATGGCTTGCGCCGGGGTCAGGCATAGAGATCAGGGTTCCTTTTTCATGAATTGTCCGGCCGCGCGCATCATGAGGCGCTTGGTGCCGGCGGTCTCAAATTCCACCTCGAGCAGCGCATCGCCGCCCATAGGCTGGATCTTCGAGACGACACCGGAGCCAAACGCGCGGTGCGTGACCCGGTCGCCGACGGCGAAGGCCTGAGCCGCCTTGCCCGCCGGCTTTGCCGCGGGCGGCGCGGGCCGCACGGGCGGCCTGCGCCGCGGTTCCGGCGCAGAGACCGTATAGGCATGCGGCGCGCTCTGGCGCGGCGGGTACTGCTGCTGGTCGCGGCTGGGCTCGGAATAACCGTAGCCGCGCGGGACATTCAGCTTCTGGATATCTTCCTCCGGGATCTCCTCGACAAAGCGGGAGACGCGGTTGGCCGTCGTGCGGCCGAAGAGCATACGCTGGCGGGCGCACGTGAGGATGAGGTGCTTGCGCGCGCGGGTGAGCGCGACGTAGCACAGCCGGCGCTCCTCCTCCATCTCGTCCGGCTCGCCGATGCAGCGCAGGCCGGGGAAAATACCCTCCTCGCAGCCGACGATGAACACCGTCGGGAACTCCAGGCCCTTGGCCGCGTGCATGGTCATGAGCGTGACGCAGTCCATGGACTGGTCGTAGTTATCGAGGTCGGTATAGAGCGCGACCTCGTCGAGGAAGCCCGCGAGCGTGGGGTTATCGGCCTCCTTGGCGAAGGCAATGATGTTCGACTTGAGCTCCTGCACGTTCTCGATGCGGGCGGCGTCCTCGGCCGTGTTCTTTTCCTCGAGCGCGCGGACATAGCCGCTGCGCTCCACGGCGAGGTCGTAGAGTTCGTCCGGCGGCATGGTTTTGGCCGCGGCCTGCAGCTCCTCGATCAGGATGGCAAACTGGCGCAGGCGCATCTGGCTGCGCTGCAGCTCGGGATAGGCGTCCGCGTGGCGGATGACTTCAAAGAGGCTCGTCTGCTGCTCATGTGCGAGCTGCGCGGCCGTTTCGACCGTGCGCGCGCCGATGCCGCGGGCCGGGGTGTTGATGATGCGCGTCAGGCGCAGGTCGTCGCCCGGCGTCTGGATGACGCACAGGTAGGCCAGCATGTCCTTGACCTCCGCGCGGTCGAAAAAGCGCGTGCCGCCGATGATGCGGTACGGGATGCCGTTGCGCTTGAAGGCATATTCGAGCTGGTTGCTCTGCGCGTTCATGCGGTAGAGCACGGCGTGATCGCGGAAGTTCATGCCGTGGCCGAAGTCGTCCATGATCTTCGTGGCGACATAGCGCGCCTCGTCGTTCTCGTTCGTGGCGCAGTAGAGCGTGAGCGGGTCGCCGGCTTCGGCCTTCGTCCAGAGCGTTTTGCCCTTGCGGCCGGTGTTGTTGGCGATAACGTGGTTGGCAGCGTCGAGGATGCGGCCGGTGCTGCGGTAGTTCTGCTCGAGGCGGATGGTGCGGGCATTCTTGTACTGCTTTTCAAAGTTGAGAATGTTCTCGATCGTCGCGCCGCGGAACTTGTAGATGCTCTGATCATCGTCGCCGACGACGCAGATATTGCCCCAGCCGTCGGCCAGCAGGGCCGCAAGCTGGTACTGAAGGTTATTCGTGTCCTGATACTCGTCGATGAGCACGTAACGGAAGCGGCGCTGCCAGTGCTCGCGCACGTCCTCGTGCTCGTCGAGCAGGCGGACGGTGTTGTAGATCAGGTCGTCAAAATCCATCGCCCCGGCGGAAAACAGGCGCTGCCAGTAGGTCTGGTACACCTCGCCGATGCGGATGCTGCGCGGGTTGTGCGTCACCTGCGCGCGCGCCAGATACTGCTCAGGCGTGATGCCGGAATCCTTGGCGCGGCTGATCTCCGTGAGCACGGCGCGGTACGGAAACGCCTTCTCGTCGAGATTCATCTCCTTGAGAATGCGCTTGACGACCGCCTGACTGTCCGACGTGTCATAGATTGTGAAGCTGTTGGGATAGCCGAGCTTGTCGGCGTCCCGCCGCAGGATATGCACGCACGCGGAGTGGAACGTCGAGGCCCAGATGTCCGCCGCGGCCTCGGGGCCGAGCATGCGCTCGATGCGGTCCTTGAGCTCGTCGGCCGCCTTGTTCGTGAACGTGATGGCGATGATGCGCCACGGCTCGACCGGCTCGAACGCCGCCGCACGCTGCGCACGCCGGCGCTCGTCCGGCGTCAGATCCGTGCGCTCGAGCAGCGCGAGGTCCGCCTCTGTCGCCGTGTCCGGCACCTCGTCGGTGTCCGACCCGCGGCCGTACTGGATGAGATTTGCGATCCGGTGGATGAGCACCGTAGTTTTACCGCTGCCGGCGCCGGCCAGCAGCAGCAGTGGGCCTTCCGTGGCAAGGACCGCTTTTCTCTGCATATCGTTCAGGTTTGCGAAGTCCGCCTCGATGAAGCGTCTGCGCGCCTGCACATAGCGTTGTTCAAAAGTCATGGTAGTATTCATAGCGTCTGATTTTAACACATTTTCCCCCGGGAAACAAGGCCCGCATCTTCCAACGCGGAGATTGACAACCACAGGGTACGGAAGTAAAATAAAGAAAAAATTCGATGATCGAGGTGCATCTTATGGACATCATCTGGCATGGCCACTCCTGCTTTGAGCTGGTCTCCGGCGGCTATAGCGCTGTCATCGACCCGTTTCAGGACACCAGCGTCGGCACGGCCTATCCCCACGTGCGGCTGACGGCGGACGCCGTCTATATCAGCCACGAGGACCGCGACCACAACTTCCGCGAGGGCGTCACGCTGCGCAGCACCGGCAAGGTGAACCCGTTTGCCGTCACGGAGCTGGAAACGTACCACGACATCATGCGCGGCCGTCTGCGCGGCATGAACACCGTGCGCATCTTCGCCGCCGAGGGTATGCGCGTGGCGCATCTGGGCGACCTGGGCGCGAAGCCCACGCCCGAGCAGATGCAGCAGCTGCAGGGGCTCGACGCGATGATGATCCCCGTCGGCGGTATCTACACGATCGAGCCGGACACCGCCTACTACCTCTGCGAGCAGCTACAGCCGCGCGTCATCATCCCGATGCACTTTCAGGCGCCCGGCCACAGCAACCACCGCCTGCGCGCGCCGGAGGACTTCACCGGCATCTTCGAGGGCAACGGCGCAAATGTCCAGCGCTACAACACCAACCGTATGACGCTCACGCCGGACACACCGGCGCAGGTCGTCATCTTCCGCCGCCCGGAATAACATACGACACGGCAAAGCCGCCGCTCCCCAATGGGGAGCGGCGGCTGTTTTTTCCGCAATTATTTCAGAATGTCCTTCAGCTCATGCATACCATGGTTTGTGGTGACGACGACCACGCGGTCGCCGAGCTCGATGGAGTCGTTGCCGGACGGGACGCGGCACTTGCCGCGGCGGATGATCGAGGCGACGAGCACGGAGTCCTTGAGCTTGAGCGTCTTGAGCGGCACATCGAGAAACTGGCTCTCGGCGCGCACGATGAATTCCAGCGCCTCGGCCTGCCCGTCGGCCACCATGCGCAGCGTCTCCACGCCGCTGCTGTGCGCGGAGTTCTGCATCCAGCGGACGTACTCCACGATGCGGCCGGCCGTCACGTCCGCCGGCTGGATGATCGTCGTCAGACCATACGATTCCGCGAGCTGGATGAAGTTATCCTCATCCACCTTGGTGACGATCTTCGGCACGTTCTCATGGTGGGCAAACGAGGAGATGATGAGGTTCGTCTCGTCCGACTCCGTAAGCGTGACGAGCGCGTCCGCCTCCGTCAGACCCTCCTCGTGCAGAACGTCCGGCTTCGTGCCGTCGGCGCAGATGATGGTCGCCTCCGGCAGGAGCGTTTTCATGACGCGGCAGCGGGCCGGGTCGCGCTCGATGATCGTCGAGTGGATGTGCATACGCGCCAGCTCCAGCGCCAGCCGCTCGGCAATGCGGCCGCCGCCGATGATGATGACGCTCTCGGCCTCGTGGCGGAACTCGCCGATCTTGCGAAACAGCTCATGCAGCTCGTGCGGCGCGCCGACCACGGTGACATAGTCGCCGGCGGCGAGCACAAAGTCGCCGTTCGGGATCGTAACGCTGCCCTCGCGCTCCACGGCGCAGATGAGGATGCCGTCGCTGTAGCGGCCGCGGAAATCGTTCAGGCGCAGACCGTCGAGCTTGCTGCCCTCGCGCAGCTTGAACTCCACGAGCTCCACAAGGCCGTTGGCAAACGGCTCGACCTTCGTGGCGGCCGGGAAACGCAGCGTGCGCGAGATCTCCTTGGCGGAGGTGCGCTCGGGGTTGATGGACAGACTCAGCCCCAGCTCGTCCTGCAGCAGCGCCACGTCCTGATAATACTCCTCGTCGCGCACGCGCGCGATCGTATGCGTAGCGCCGAGCTTGCGCCCGACCATGCAGCTGATGAGGTTCGTCTCGTCCGAGGTCGTCGCGGCGATGAGCAGGTCGGCGTCCGCAACGTTGGCAATGCGCAGTTGATCCACATTCGCGCGGCCCTCGACCACAATCACATCCAGCGTGGAGGAGATATAGGCAGCGCGCTCCGGGTCACTCTCGACGACGGTGATGTCATGCCCTTCTGTCAGGAGCTGCTCCGCAATGGCATAGCCCACGCGGCCAGCGCCCACGATCACAATTTTCATATTCCAAGCTCTCCATTTATCATGTTCAGGCCCCTTATCCGGGCAGGCAAATATTATAGCAGACATTCCCCCATGTTTCAACAGCAGACGCAGGGAAATTGTATCGGGTTTGTTTGTGAATAAATAGTTAAAATTCTGCAAAACCGGCGCGCCGGCGCTTGACGGATGCCCGTGCGGCGCTTATCATTATGTCCTAATACTTTTTTAATTAGTATCTAAGGCTGCGCCGCCGCGCGGCATCCATATAAAGGAGCATCCCACCCATGCTGGAACTGAAAAACATCACCAAAGTCTACGAGGCCGGCACGACGCAGGTCGAAGCACTCAAGGGCATCAACATTGCCTTTCGTGAAAACGAGTTCGTTGCGATCCTGGGCCAGTCCGGCTGCGGCAAGACCACGCTGCTGAACATCATCGGCGGCCTGGACCGCTACACCTCCGGCGACCTCATTATCAACGGCCGCTCCACAAAGGAGTACGACGACCGCGACTGGGACACGTACCGCAACCACTCCATCGGCTTTGTCTTTCAGAGCTACAACCTCATCCCGCACCAGAGCGTGCTGGCCAACGTTGAGCTCGCGCTGACGCTCTCGGGCGTCTCCGGTGAGGAGCGGCGCGCGCGCGCCGTCGAGGCACTGGAAAAGGTCGGCCTGGGCGACCAGCTCGACAAAGCGCCGAACCAGATGTCCGGTGGCCAGATGCAGCGCGTGGCCATCGCGCGCGCCATCGTCAACAACCCTGACATTCTGCTCGCCGACGAACCGACCGGCGCGCTCGACAGCGAGACGAGCGTGCAGATCATGAATCTGCTGCAGGAGATTGCAAAAGATAAGCTCATCATCATGGTCACGCACAACCCGGAGCTGGCGTCGAAATACGCCACGCGCACCGTGCGCCTGCTCGACGGCAGGATCGTCGGCGACGATAACCCCTGCACGGAATCCGAGACGTCCGCACCCGTGACGGTCAAGGTCAAGGAGCACACGTCCATGAGCTTTGCAACAGCCATGAGCCTGTCGCTGCACAACCTTATGACAAAAAAGGCCCGCACCCTGCTCACCGCATTCGCCGGCTCGATCGGCATCATCGGCATCGCGCTCATTTTGTCGCTCTCGCACGGCTTTCAGTCCTACATCGACACCGTGCAGGAGCAGACGCTCTCGTCCTACCCGCTGACGATCGAGGCAAACCCCGTGGACATGTCCGGGATGCTCTCAGCCATGTCGGGCGCAAAGGATGACAGTGCGGATGCGCACGACCTCGATAAGGTCTACGCCAACACGGTCATGTACAGCATGCTCAACTCCATGGTCAGCAGCGCGACCGGCCAGTCGAACAACCTGCCGGAGTTCAAGAAATATCTCGAAAACCCCGACAACAAGATCCACGACTATATCAGCGGCATCCAGTACACGTATGACATGGGCTTCGCCGTCTATACCGAGGATCCCAACGGCACCGTCATCAAGGCTGACACGACCGAGCTGCTGCAAAACGTCATGAAGTCCATGTACGGCGGCGACTACTCGTCCTACTTTGACTCCATGGGCGGCTTCTACTCCGGCTTCAACGTCTGGCAGGAGCTGCTGTCCGGCGAGGACGGCGCGCTCGTGAGCGCCTCGACGCAAAACCAGTACGACGTGATCTATGGCTCCTGGCCGCAAAATTACAACGAGGTCGTGCTCGTTGTGGACAAAAACAATGAAATTTCCGACCTGACGCTCTACGCCCTCGGGCTTGAGAGCATGGACGACATCAGCAACGCCATGATGCAGTCCATGAACAAAAAGCAGATCGACACGACGCAAAACAGCTGGAGCTATGAAGATCTGTGCGGCCGCAGCTTCAAGCTCATCCTCCCGTCGGAGGGCTATGTGGCCAGCGGCTCCGGCTACACGGACATCAGCCAGACGGCCGACGGACTGCACCAGCTCTACAACAACGATTCCGTGGGCGTGCAGCTCAAGATCGTCGGCATCGTGCGCCCGGCCAAGGGCAGCGTGACCAGCAGCACCTATGGTTCCATCGGCTACACCTCCGCCCTGACGGACTACGCCATCGAGCAGGCCGACAGCACCGAGATCATCCAGAAGCAGCTGGCAAACCCGGACGTGGACGTGTTCACCGGCTCTGCGTTCCCGAACGCCGCGACCGCCACGACCGACCAGAAAGTTGCCGCCGCGCAGGCCTATCTCAACAAGCTGAGCGTGGACGACCGCGCGACCGTCTACCGCAAGTGCATGACCACGCCGGATGACGCAACACTCAACGCCGCACTCACGCAGACCATGGAGACCTTCACCCGCGACGACGCCAAAGAGATGGCCGACAACGGCGTCTTTGAGGCCAGCGGCAAAACGGCGCAGCAGATGAAGGAAATGATCGACGCCATGGACGACGAGACGTTTATCCGCTTCTTCCGGCCGTATATGCGCGCGATTCTCTCCATGCAGATGCAGCAGGAGACCGTCAAGGCCTACAGCGGCATGACCTCGCAGGAAGTCATCTCCGCCATCAGCGCCAAAGGCATCAGCAGCAGCCAGTATGCGGATGTGTACGACAACTACGTCGCCTCGTCGGCCAGCGGTTCGACCTACAACAGCAACCTGAAAAAGCTCGGCTACGTCGATAAGGACTCCCCCAGCGCCATCAACATCTACGCCTCGAGCTTTGAGAACAAGGATCAGATCTCCGCGTGCATCGACGACTACAATGCCGACGCCGCCGAGGACGATCAGATCAGCTACACCGACTATGTCGGCCTGCTCATGAGCAGCATCACGACGATCATCAACGCCATCAGCTACGTGCTCATCGGCTTTGTGGCCATCTCGCTCGTCGTGTCGTCGATCATGATCGGCATCATCACCTATATCTCCGTGCTCGAGCGCACGAAGGAGATCGGCATCCTGCGCTCCATCGGCGCGAGCAAGCAGGACATTTCGCGCGTGTTCAACGCCGAGACGCTCATCGAGGGCTTCACAGCCGGCGTGATGGGCATCCTGTGTACGCTGATCCTGCTGATCCCCATCAACCTCATCGTGCACCATCTGACCGGTCTGCCGACCCTGAGCGCCATTTTGCCGGTGCTCGGCGCGATCTTGCTGATCCTCATCAGCATGGCGCTGACGTTCATCGCGGGCCTCATCCCGTCGGGCATGGCAGCGAAAAAAGACCCGGTCGTCGCCCTGCGGACCGAATAAGGCCAAAACGCATATTTCCACCACCTCCGTGCAAACTAGGAGCAGCCTACATTTGCACGGAGGTTTTGCATTATGAAGCAGAAAATTCTTGCGGCCGTGTGCGCGCTGGCGCTCTGCGCAGCACTCGTCCCGGCCGGCTTTGCCGAGCAGGCCGCGGCCGACACCGCGCCCGTGGCCGAAAATCTGGAGCTGACCACATTCCGCGGCACGTCCATCGGCGGCACACTGAGCGCAAATGCGCCCGACGGCAGCCCGCTCACCTTCCGCATCACGACCGAGCCCATCAAGGGCACGGTAACGCTCACCGACAGCGGCACGTTCGTCTATACCCCCGCCGACGGCAAGCGCGGGCGCGACTACTTCGGCTTCCGCGCCGCCGACAGCAGCGGCAACGAATCGCAGGAAGCGACCGTTATCATCTCCATCAAGAAGCAGAAGCCGGCCGTCACCTACAGCGACATGGCCGGCCGCCCGGAGGAATACGCCGCCGTCATGCTCGCCGAGCAGGGGCTGTGCGTCGGCCGGCAGGTCGGCGGGCAGTATCTCTTCGACCCCGACAGCCCCATGCCACGCGATGAATTTCTGGCCATGTGCACGCACCTGACCGGCACTTCTATGCTGCAGGGCGTGCTCTCGACCGGTTTCGGCGACGACGAGCAGATCCCCGCCTGGGCCAAGACCTACGTTGCGACCGCGGTCATGAACGGCAACATCACCGGCTACTCCGACGGTACGGCGATCGTGTTCGATGCACAGCGCGGCATCACGGCAGCCGAGGCTGCCGTCATGCTCAGCAACTTCCTCGACCCCTCCCCCGCCGCCGCGCTCGAGGGCGACTATATTCCCGACTGGGCGTGCGCCGCCGTGTCAAGTCTGACATCCTGCGGCGTGTATCCGGCCGGCAGCGACTGTGCGGCGTCCCTCACGCGCGCCGAGGCGGCGCAGATGCTGCTGGGCGCGTATGAACTGCTGCAAAAGCGATAAAAAAAGCACGGGCCGTTTCCAGATCGGAAACGGCCCGCGGCTTTATGCGCGGTTCAAAATGGCTTCCAGCTCTGCCGGGCTGAGCTCCGGGAACGAGCGCACGGGCGCAGGCTGCGCCTCGTGCGCGCCGATGCACTTTTCCATCCAGACCATGGAGTACCAGGTGCCGAATTTATACCCGCAGCGCGGAAACTCCCCGACGAGCCGATAGCCGAGATGCGCATGAAACTGCGCGCTGTTTCGCGTCAGGTGCGCGTCGTCCGCCCCATCCGGGCAGCCGATGCAGGCATAGAGATTCTGAATGTTCTGCGCGCGCAGCACCGCCTCGAGCGCGGCGTACAGCCGCTTGCCCGTGCCCCGGTGCCGCTGATCCTCGCGCAGGTAAATGCTCATCTCCACCGCCCAGTCATAGGCGGCTCGGCTGCCGAACGGCCCGGCGTAGGCATAGCCGACGATCTCGCCGCCGCGCTCCGCGACCAGGTACGGATAGCGGCGGAGCGTGGCGCGCAGGCGCGCGGCAAATTCGTCGATATCCGGCACGGTGCACTCGAACGTAATGGCCGTCTTTTCCACATACGGCGCGTAAATTTTCAGCAGCACGGGCGCGTCGCTCAGGCGCGCGGTGCGGATGCGCAGCGCAGTGTCGTCCATATGCTCCTCACTTTCCGCTGTCGCCGTAGTTTGCGAGCACGCGCGCGGACGGGTCGTCCACGTCGCAGCCGTCCCACGATTTGTTTGGCATCCAGAAATCGACAATCATGTGCGCCTGACCGGGGTAATACTGCTCAAACAGTTCACGGTAGAGCAGCGATTCCTTGGTGAACGGCTGCGCAAAGTCGTACTTCCGGCGCAGGGTCTCAAATTCCTCGTCCGTGTACTTCTGCTCGGCGTACGCCTTGAGATCGTCGACCATGGAGTGGCCGACCGCGTCGCTGAAGGCCGCCTTCTCGCGCATGAGGATATCGTGCGGCAGCCAGTCGCCCTCAAAGGCGTGGCGTAGCAGATACTTGCCCTTGCCGTAGACGTTGCACTTCTTGGCCGGGGCGATGGACATGACATACTGTACGAAGTCCAGATCGCCGAACGGCACGCGGGCCTCGAGACTGTTGACGGAGATGCAGCGGTCGGCGCGCAGGACATCGTACATATGCAGCTCGCGGATGCGCTTGGCGGATTCCTCCTGAAACGCCTCCGGGCTGGGCGCGAAGTCGGTGTACTTATAACCGAAGAGCTCATCGGAGATCTCACCCGTGAGCAGCACGCGCAGGTCGGTCTGCTCGTGGATGGCCTTGCAGACGAGGTACATGCCGATGCTCGCGCGGATGGTCGTGATATCATACGTGCCGAGCAGCGCCACGACCTCCGGCAGCGCCTGGATGACGTCCTCTGGCGTGATGATGACCTCGGTGTGGTCGGCGTGCAGATACTCTGCCACCTCGCGGGCGTACTTCAGGTCGATGGCGTCGCTGCGCATGCCGATGGCGAACGTGCGGATGGGCTTTTTGAGCAGCTTTGCCGAGATGGCGCACACAAGGCTGCTGTCCAGACCGCCGGAGAGCAGAAAACCGAGCGGCGCGTCGGCATCCAGCCGCTTTTCCACGCCGGCGATGAGCTTTTCACGGATGTGGGTGCAGACGGTCTCCAGATCGTCCTCGCAGACGGCATCCACCTGCGTCATGTCGCGGTAGCAGGTGAACTTGCCATCGGCATAATAGTGTCCGGGAGGAAACGGCATCACATCGTGCACGAGGCCGACGAGGTTTTTCGCCTCGCTGGCAAAGACGATCGCGCCCTCGGCGTCATAGCCGTAGTACAGCGGGCGGATGCCGATGGGGTCGCGCGCCGCGACGAGGCCGCCGCGCTTGGCGTCATAGATGACCATGGCAAACTCCGCGTCGAGTCCACGGAACATGTCCAGCCCCTCGCGCTCGTAGAGCGGGAGCAGGATCTCACAGTCGGACTCGCTCTCGAACGTCTCGCCCTCGGCGATGAGCCGCTCGCGGATGGGCCGGAAGCCGTAGATCTCGCCGTTGCACACGAGCGCGCTGCCGTCGCGCGTGAACGGCTGCATCCCCTCCGGGTGCAGGCCCATAATGGCCAGGCGGTGGAAGCCGAGCGTCGCCGCGCCGATATGCAGCATGCGCGTATCGTCCGGGCCGCGGGAAATGGTCTTGTCAAAGCCGGCGCGCAGATCCTGCGCGGAGATGGACGAGCCGAGATAACCGATGATGGAACACATGATTTTTTCCTCCTGAATGCATCAAAAAATACGCAGCTACCATCCGACAATAGGACGAGTAGCTGCGTATCGTGGTGCCACCTATTTTACTTCTCACGGGTTCTAACAAACCGCACCGGGATAACGTCCGGCTTTGACGGCGCACCTACTGAGGCTCTCGCCCGTTCAGGTTGCAGCTCGGGAGTGTTCTTCACACAGGCTCTGTTATGCGGCTCGCACCGTCCCGCACTCGCTGGGAATGATCGCCCGTGCTACTTTTCTCCGTCAATGCTTTTGACAGAAGTATGAAAATGAAAGAAGAGAGAAAAAAGAAAGAGTAAGCGTTTTTTACCGCACGCTGAACAGCAGGTCGCCGTAGGACGGGACCGGCCATTTGTCGGACGGCGTCATGGTCTCGAGCTGGTCGATCGTGATGCGCAGCTCCGCCATGGCGGAGAAGACCTTGTCGCGGTAGTAGTTGGCAAGTGCCTGGCTGCCCTCGACGGTCTTGGCGCCCATGAGCGCCTCATCCAGGCGGCGGACCTTGCGGTAGGCATCGCCCAGCAGCGCGGACATTTCGGGGATGATGCTCTCCTCATACGAGCAGTCCGCCGTGACGGACACGGCGTGGATCGCCGCAGCGGTCTCGGACAGCTCGCGCAGATAGCTGCTGACGGCGGGCATGATGTCGCGCCGCGCCATCTCGAGCATCGTCAGCGCCTCGATGTTGAGGATCTTGCTGTAGTTTTCGAGGTGGATCTCGTAGCGGGCCTCCATCTCGGTGCGGGTGTAGACACGGTGCTTGGTGAACAGCGCCACGTTCTTGTCGGCGAGGTAATACGGCAGTGCCTCCGGCGTCGTGCGCAGGTTCAGCAGACCGCGGCGCTCGGCCTCCGCCAGCCAGGCATCGTCATAGCCGTTGCCGTTGAAGATGATACGCTTGTGCTTGATGAGCACGCTGCGGATGAGCGCCTGCAGGTCGGCCTCAAAGTCCTTACTGCCCTCGAGGGCATCGGCGAACTGTGCAAGGCTCTCGGCGACCGCCGTGTTGAGCACGACGTTGATGCCGGAAATGGAGGCCGAAGAACCGGGCATGCGGAACTCGAACTTGTTGCCGGTGAACGCAAACGGAGAGGTGCGGTTGCGGTCGGTCGTGTCCTTGGGGAAACGCGGCAGCGCATGCACGCCGATCTTCAGCAGCTCCTTTTCCTGTCCGGCATAGGGCGTCTCGTTGACGATGGCGTCGAGAATGCTCTCGATCTCATCGCCGACGTACATCGACACGACAGCCGGGGGCGCTTCGTTCGCGCCAAGACGGTGGTCGTTCGCGGCCGACGCCACGCTGATGCGCAGCATATCCTGATAATCATCCACCGCCTGGATCACCGCGCACAGGAAGAGCAAAAACTGTGCGTTCTCGGCCGGCGTCTCGCCGGGCTCGAGCAGGTTCATGCCGGTGTTGGTGGTCAGGGACCAGTTGTTGTGCTTGCCGGAACCGTTGACGCCGGCAAACGGCTTTTCATGCAGCAGGCAGACCATGCCGTGGCGCGCGGCCACCTTCTGCATGATCTCCATCGTCAGCTGGTTCTGGTCAGCGGCGATGTTGCCGGTCGTGAACACCGGCGCGAGCTCGTGCTGCGCGGGCGCCACTTCGTTGTGCTCCGTCTTGGCGTACACGCCGAGCTTCCAGAGCTCCTCGTCCAGATCCTTCATGAACGCCGCAACGCGCGGCTTGATGCTGCCGAAGTAATGATCGTCCAACTCCTGGCCTTTCGGCGGCTTGGCGCCGAAGAGCGTGCGGCCGGTGTAGATCAGATCCTTGCGCTTGTCATACACGGATTTGTCGACCAGGAAGTACTCCTGCTCGGGGCCGACGGTCGTGCGCACGGCGGTCACGTCCTCGTTGCCGAACAGGTGGATCACACGCAGGGCCTGACGGTTGAGCGCCTCGGCGCTGCGCAGCAGCGGCGTCTTTTTATCGAGCGCCTCACCGCCGTAAGAGCAGAACGCCGTCGGGATGCACAGCACATTATCTTTAATGAATGCATAGGACGTCGGGTCCCAGGCGGTGTAGCCGCGCGCCTCAAACGTTGCGCGCAGGCCGCCGGACGGGAAGCTGGACGCATCCGGCTCGCCGCGGACGAGCTCCTTGCCGGAAAACTCCATAATGACCTGACCGCCGCCGCAGGGCGAAATGAAGCTGTCGTGCTTCTCGGCGGTGATGCCGGTCATCGGCTGGAACCAGTGCGTGAAGTGCGTGGCGCCCTTTTCGATCGCCCAGTCCTTCATGGCATTGGCCACGATGCGCGCGGCGTCGTCATCAAGACGCTTGCCATTTTCCATCGTCGCCTGCACCTGCCGGTAAGTCTCCTTCGGCAGCCGCTCGCGCATGACGGCATCGTTAAATACCATGGATCCAAAAATGTCAGAGATCTTTTCCATCTCGCATGGTCCCCTTTCCGTATTTCAAATCAGTATCAACAACAAAAAACGGCACTGGTGCCCGGAGATCTTGTGCTCTCCACGACGCCATTGCCGTTTCAATGTAGCAAAATATACGCCTGTTGCGGAAAAATGTCAAGCGGGAAAAACGCAATTTCTTTCGGCGGATTCCACAGATTTTTCGGCAAAATTGCCCGTTTTTTTATCCTTGACACGTGCAAATGCCGTGGTGTATTATATACATGGATTTTGATTGGCAAAATTCTGCGTGCTGTTTTTGCGGCCGCAGGCATAAGTTCATATGGTAACTTTTCGAGAACGCTGACGTTTCACGATGACCTGGGGGAAAGTGCCCCTTATCGGCATCGGAAGCGTCTTTTTTATTTTTCCGCACCAACTTCTGATTCGAGGTGACTGCTATGAACACGTCGCTGCATACCGTGCGCGCGCTCCTGGTCTCCAGTCCCGAGGCGCAGACCCAGCGCATCAGCGCCCTGCTCACACGGGCGCGCATCGTCCCATTCGATCACGCCGGCAGCGCGCGGCAGGCGCTCGAACAGTTTGACGCAGGCGGCATCGACGGTGTGCTCATCGCAGAGCCCATCGCCGGCAGCTCCGGCCGGGAGCTGGCGCTGCAGCTCAAAAAGCGGCACTGCATGGCCGTGCTGCTGCTGGCCGCACCGGAACACGCGGACACGGACGCCGCCCTGCTCGAACAGTCCGGCGTGCTGGTGCTGCCGAATGACGCGCCGGAATCGCTCATCGTGCAGACCATCCGGCTGCTGACCGCCGTGCGCATCCAGCTCGAGCAGATGCAGCACAAAACGGAAAAGCTCGAGGCGAAGGTCGCCGATATCCGCATCATCAACCGCGCAAAGCTCCTGCTCGTGCAGCACCTGCAGATGACGGAGACGGAGGCGCACAAATACATTGAGAAACAGGCAATGGACACCAGTATGCGCCGGCGGACCATTGCAGAAAATATCATTCGTACCTATGAAGATTGAGGAGTGTGGACCATGACCAAGTACATTTTTGTGACCGGCGGCGTTGTCTCCGGACTCGGCAAAGGCATCACGGCGGCTTCGCTCGGCCGTCTGCTCAAGGCGCGCGGCCTGAAGGTCGCCGCGCAGAAGCTTGACCCCTATATCAATGTCGACCCCGGCACCATGAGCCCGTATCAGCACGGCGAGGTGTACGTTACCGAGGACGGCGCGGAGACCGATCTCGACCTCGGCCACTATGAGCGCTTCATCGACGAGGATCTGAACAAATACTCCAACCTCACGACCGGCAAGGTGTACTGGAACGTGCTCAACAAGGAGCGCCGCGGCGAGTACCTCGGCGAGACGGTGCAGGTCATTCCGCACATCACGAATGAGATCAAGGACTTTATCTATAGTGTCGGCAGCAAGACGAACGCCGACGTCGTTATCACGGAGGTCGGCGGCACGACCGGCGACATTGAGAGCCAGCCGTTTCTCGAGGCCATCCGTCAGGTCGGGCTGGAGGTCGGGCGCGAAAACGCACTCTACATCCACGTGACGCTCGTGCCGTATCTGCACGGCAGCGAGGAGCACAAGACCAAGCCCACGCAGCACTCGGTCAAGGAGCTGCAGGGCATGGGCATTTCCCCGGACATCATCGTGCTGCGCTGCGATGAGCCGCTCGAGGAGTCCATCTTCCGCAAAATCTCCCTGTTCTGCAACGTCAAGCCCGACTGCGTGATCGAAAACATGACCATCCCCGTGCTGTATGAGGCACCGATCATGCTCGAAAAGAACCGCTTTTCCGAGATCGTCTGCCGTGAGCTGCACATCGACGCGCCCGCGCCGGACATGACCGAGTGGGACGCCATGCTCGAGAGCATCCGCAACCGCTCGCACCGCGTGACGATCGGCCTCGTGGGCAAATACGTGCAGCTGCACGACGCGTATCTGTCCGTCGCCGAGGCGCTGCGCCACGCCGGCTATGTCTACGGCACGCGCGTGGACATTCAATGGATTGACAGCGAGACGATCACGCGCGATAATGTAGAGGAAGTGCTCGGCAGCTGCGACGGCATTCTCGTGCCCGGCGGCTTCGGCAACCGCGGCATTGAGGGCAAGATCGCGGCCGCGCACTACGCCCGCACGCACAACATCCCCTATCTCGGTATCTGCCTGGGCATGCAGATCGCGGTCATCGAGTTTGCGCGCTCCGTCTGCGGCCTCGCCGACGCCAACTCCGGCGAGTTCGACGAGGGCAGCACGCACAAGGTCATCGACTTCATGCCCGACCAGAGCGACGAGATCAACAAGGGCGGCACGCTGCGCCTCGGCGCATATCCGTGCCACATCGTGCCCGGCACGAAAATGGCGGAGTGCTACGGCACGCTGGACATCTCCGAGCGCCACCGCCACCGGTACGAGTTCAACAACGACTACCGCGCGCTCATGCAGGAAAAGGGGCTCGTGCTCTCCGGCCTGTCGCCGGACGGCCACATCGTGGAGACCGTCGAGATCCCCGAAAACGACTTTTATATCGGCGTTCAGTACCACCCCGAGTTCAAGAGCCGCCCGAACAAGGCGCACCCCCTGTTCAAGGGCCTGATCTCGGCGGCGCTGCGCCACGCAGAGAGAGGATAAGCATGCACGACCGTTACGTCAATCCCCTGTGCACCCGCTACGCCGGGCGCACGATGCAGCACATTTACTCCGACGACAACAAATTTTCCACCTGGCGCAGGCTCTGGGTCGCGCTGGCCGAGAGCGAGCAGGAGCTCGGTCTGCCGATCACGGACGAGCAGATCCGCGAGCTGCGCGCGCACATCACGGACATCGACTATGACTACGCCGCGGCGCGCGAGCACGAGGTGCGGCACGACGTCATGGCCCACGTGCTGACCTACGGCGCGTGCTGCCCGGAGGCAAAGCCCATTCTGCACCTTGGCGCCACGTCCTGCTACGTCGGCGACAATACGGATATCATCCTCATGCGCGAAGCGCTCGAGCAGATCCGCAGCCTGCTGGTGAACGTCATCCAGGCGCTCGCGGACTTTGCCGAGGTGCACAAGGCAGAGCCGACGCTCGCCTACACGCATTTTCAGGCCGCGCAGCCGACGACCGTCGGCAAGCGCGCCACGCTCTGGACGCAGGATCTGCTGATGGATCTCGAGCAGCTGGAGTTTCAGCTCGGCAATCTCAAGCTCCTCGGCTGCAAGGGCACGACCGGCACGGGCGCGAGCTTCCTCGCCCTGTTTGACGGCGACGAGCAGAAGGTCGTCGCGCTCGAGCAGAAGATCTGCGAGAAGATGGGCTTTCCCGGCGCGTACCCCGTCAGCGGCCAGACCTATTCGCGCAAGGTGGACTTTCAGGTGCTGCAGGTGCTGTCCGGCATCGCGCAGAGCGCCTCGAAGTTTTCCAGCGACATCCGCCTGCTGTCCCACCTCAAAGAGGTGGATGAGCCGTTCGAGAGCGGCCAGATCGGCTCCTCGGCCATGGCCTATAAGCGCAACCCCATGCGCAGCGAGCGCATCGCCTCCCTGTCGCGCTACGTCATCTGCGACCTGCAGAACGCCGCCGTCACGGCCAGCGCCCAGTGGTTTGAGCGCACGCTCGACGACTCGGCCAACCGCCGCATCAGCATCCCGGAAGCATTCCTCGCCACCGACGGCATCCTAACGCTGTACCTCAACGTCATCCGCGGCCTGACCGTGTACCCGAAAATGGCCGAAAAGCATCTGGCGGACGAGCTGCCGTTTCTCGCGACGGAGAACATCCTCATGTACTGCGTCAAGGAAAAGGGCGGCGACCGGCAGGCACTGCACGAGGCCATCCGGCAGCACAGCGTCGCCGCCGGCAAAGAAGTCAAGCTCCATGGCGGCAGCAACGACCTGCTCGAGCGCATCCTGGCTGACCCGATCTTCGGGCTCACGCGCGCGGAGCTCAACAAACTTGTTGACCCCCATGCCTTCACCGGCATGGCCGTACACCAGACCGAGACGTTCCTGCGCGAGCAGGTCGCGCCGGTCCTGAACAAATATACAGCACTGCTCGGATGCGACGCATCCGTAAACGTGTAAAAGAAACAGGAGGTTTCTCAACAATGCTGACATCCATCGTAGGTATCAACTGGGGCGATGAGGGCAAGGGCCGCATGGTCGACCTGCTCAGCCAGAAGTACGACGTCGTCGTGCGCTATCAGGGCGGCAACAACGCCGGCCACACCGTCATCAACGACAAGGGCAAGTTCGTGCTCAATCTCATGCCGTCCGGCATCCTGCGCGACGAGACCGTGAACGTGCTCGGCCCCGGCATGGTCATTGATACGGAGCACATGTTCCACGAGGTCGCGCGCCTGAGAGAAGGCGGCATCACCATCACACCGGAGCACCTGAAGATCAGCGACAAGGCCGTCATCTGCATGCCGTACCACAAGCTGCTTGACTGCCTGGAAGAGGACCGTCTGGCGGACAAGAAGTTCGGCTCCACCCGCCGCGGCATCTCCCCCGCCTACTCGGACAAATACATGAAAAAGGCGCTGCGCATGGGCGAGCTGGCCGACCGCGACGCGCTCAAGGCCCGCCTGGCCGACATTCTCGAGTGGAAGAATCTCTTCATCGTCAACGGCTATCACCATGACCCCATCGATCTCGACGAGATGATGGACTGGCTCGACACCTACGCCATGCCGTTCAAGGACTACGTCTGCGACACGACGGATTATCTCACCGATGCCATTGAGGACAACAAGTCCCTGCTCTTTGAGGCCCAGCTCGGCGCGCTGCGTGACATTGACTACGGCATCTATCCGTACACCTCCGGCTCTTCGACGATCGCGGCCTACGCGCCCATCGGCGCGGGCATCCCGGAGGCCCGGCTCGACACGATCATCGGCATTATGAAGGCCTATTCCACCTGCGTGGGCGAGGGCCCGTTCACCTGCGAGATGTTCGGCGACGAGGCCGCTGCGCTGCGCGACGCCGGCGGCGAATACGGCGCTGCGACCGGCCGTCCGCGCCGCGTGGGCGGGTTCGACGTGGTCGCCTCCCGCTACGGCGTGAAGATGCAGGGCTGCACGAGCATCGCGCTGACAAAGCTCGACGTGCTGTCCTATCTGGACAAGATCCCCGTGTGCGTCGCCTACGACATCGACGGTGAGCGCGTGGACCGCTTCCCCATCGGCGTGAAGCTGGCCAAGGCAAAGCCCATTTATGAGTATCTGCCCGGCTTCCACTGCGACATCTCCGGCTGCCGCACGATCAGCGACCTGCCGAAGGAGGCGCTCGACTACGTGCACTATCTGGAGGCTGCCGTCGGCTGCCGCATCAAGTACGTCTCCGTCGGCCCGGACCGCGATGCGTACATCAAAATGTTCTAAACCGCGCAAAGCACAGCGGCCCTTCGCATTTGCGAAGGGCCGCTCATTTTTATTCGATATTCGCTTCAGCCGATGCCGCCGAGCGCCGCACCGGCGACGAGCGCCACGAGCACGCTCGCGCAGTAGACATACTTGCACAGTGGATAGTACCAGCCGCCGATGGGCTTGCGCGCGCCGAGGTTAACGCTCTCGAGCACGAGCTTCTTGCCGCCGATCCAGAAGAACATGACCGCTGCGAGCAGTGCGCCCAGCGGGCAGATATAAATGGACACGACGTCCATCCACTGCGACACGATGGCCTGAATGCACAGCGCAACGGCGAGGCCGATCACATGGATCACCGCCGTGGCCGGCACGCGCTTGAGGCCGAACCGCTCCTGCAGGGACGCGACCGGTGCCTCATAGAGGTTGATGATCGACGTGACGCCCGCGAAGGCCACGCAGACGAAAAACACCATCGCCACGATGCGCCCGCCCGCCATGCCGTTCATGACATGGACGAGGTAGATGAACATCAGGCCGGGGCCGCCGGCGTCGAGCTGCGCGCCGCCCGCCGCCATGGCGGGAATGATGACGAACGCCGCCAGCAGCGCCGCGATCGTATCAAAGAGCGCCACATTGCGCGCAGAACTCGGGATGCACTCGCTCTTGCTGAGGTAAGAGCCATAGATAACGCTGCCGTTGCCCGCAACGGACAGCGAGAAAAACGCCTGACCGAAGGCATAGATCCAGACATACGGGTCGAGCAGGCCCGCGGGCTTGATCGTGAAGATATACCGATAGCCGTCCGACGCGCCGGGCAGCGTAGCCACATAGATACCGAGGCCCACAAACAGCAAAAACAGGATCGGCATCATGATCTTATTCGCCTTTTCAATGCCGCCGGCAATGCCGAAGGACATGATGACAAAGCTCACCGCGACCGCAACGACGACCCAGACATTCGCGCCCCACGCGCTGGCCGTGGCATTGAAGGTGGCGACGATCCCATCCATGTCCTGCCCCATGGCGGACAGGCCGCCGTCAAACGCCAGGAACGTATACTTGAAGATCCAGCCCATGACGCAGGTGTAGCCGATGGCCAGCGCCAGAGAGCCGAGCACCGGGATATAGCCGACCAGTTCGCCGGGCCGGCGCTTACCCCAGCGCGCCTCGGTGCACATGCCGAAAGCGTCGACCGGCCCCGCACCGGCTGCGCGGCCGAGCGCAAACTCCCCGATGACGCCGGTGGAGCCGATGAGAATGACAAACAGGAAATACGGCAGCAGGAAGGTCATGCCGCCCCATTTGGACACCAGCGTCGGAAAGCGCCAGATGTTGCCCATGCCGACGGCCGAGCCGATACAGGCGATGATGAAGCCGCCGCGGCTGCGAAAGCCGTCGCGTTTGCTGACGTTGGCGTCGTTACCCATAATACTGTTTCCTTTCACGCACTCAGGCACAAATTGGTTTGATTATACCGCAAAACCCGCCGCGCCGCAACCGTTGTTTGTGGAATCCGCCGGAGAATACCGCACGAAATCACATCACGCCCCCGGCAGGCCCAGCACAAGTGCTTTCTCGCGGCGGCTGTCCGCGCCCGCATGCTGCACACGCCCCCCTCCTCTCTGCGACACATTTTTGCAATCGTATACCACAGCATTTGCGCATTTTCTACCGCCGCGCACCGGAACAAGCGCCCGGAATGCGATTTTCCGTTCCCAACACGCGGGTTTTGTGCTATACTGGCGGCACACGACCGCCGCACGGTATGCTCGTGCGGCTGAAAAATGATGAGGAGAATACTTTATGAAGGCCACCAAACACCGCTTCTGGCTCTGCGCGCTGCTCGTCTGCATGGTGCTTTCCGTCTTTGCCGGGATCACCGCGCCGCCGGCCATGGCAGCGAACATCTCCAGCACCGACTGGATGGAAACCATGCCGGACGAGACAAAGCTCAGCAATATGTCGATCCCCGGTACGCACGACAGCTGCACGCAGTATGTGGATATGCGCTACATTTTTCAATGTCAGGACGCGAGCGTTGCCACGCAGCTGATCTACGGCTACCGCTATCTGGATATGCGTCTGGTCCTCGAAAAGCGCTCCGGTCAGGAGACGCTCGTGCTCAAGCACAGCATCGCGCGCTGCAAGACCTCCAACTCCCCGTTTGCCGGAACGCTCACACTCGATGACGTGCTGCGCGACGTTTCCGCGTTTCTGGACGCCCACCCCACCGAGACGGTCATCCTGTGCATGAAGGCGGAAAACAGCAAGGACGATGTCGCGGAGATTCAGAAGGTCCTGTATGAGACGATCGGCAAGGATCCGGAGCGCTGGTATCTGAAAAACGAGATCCCGACGCTGGGCGAAGTGCGCGGGAAGATCGTCCTCGCTACGCGGTTTGACGACAAGCTTCCGGTCGGCTTCGAGCGCTGCGGCCTGTACTTCGGCTGGGCGGATCAGGGCAACCGCACCGTTTTGTCTGACCCCACCGCGAACTCCGTGATCAACGGCCGCGAGACGCTGTGCGTGCAGGACCGCTATAACTATGACACCGATGACAAAATCACCGCCATCCACACCTGCCTCGACAACAGCCGCGCAGCAGATGACACCTTCTTCCTGAACTTCACGTCCACGAGCGGCAGTGGGAAAGTGGGCCACCCGAAGGAATACGCCAAGCGCATCAACCTCGATCTCTATGACTACGACTGGCAGGCCGGAACGGCCTACGGCGTTGTCATCGTGGACTTCGCACCGAAAAAGATCGCCGAGAAGATCTATCAGACGAATTTCCAGCCCGCGCAGTAACGAGCGCATCCTACCGATCAAAAAAGCCCTTTGCGTGCGAATGTGTTGCACGCAAAGGGCTTTTGCATGGTTATGGAATTTAATACAGCTTCGCGCCGGCCGGGATGTGGGGATCGACCATAAGCAGGTGCAGCCTTTCTTCCCCGTTTTCGTGGTGCACGGCGGAGATCAGCATACCGCAAGAGTCAATGCCCATCATCGCTCTCGGAGGCAGATTGGTGATTGCAATGCAGGTCTTACCAACCAGTTCTTCCGGCTCATAATATTCGTGAATACCACTCAAAATGACCCTATCTGTACCGGTTCCGTCGTCCAAAACGAACTTTAAGAGCTTTTTGGACTTCTTCACGGCTTCGCATTCCTTAACCTTCACGGCACGGAAATCGCTCTTGGAGAAGGTGTCAAAATCCACCTGATCCTGGAACAGTGGCTCGATCTGAACATTGGAAAAATCAATTTTTTCCTCCACGACCGGAGCCGCCTGAGCAGCCTCCGCAGGAGCCGAAACTTCCTTGGAAACCTTCTTGTCAGAGTCCAAAGGTTTCATTGTCGGGATTATCGTGATCAGCCTCAGATAAGTTCCGTTTAATGGCTACTAAGTTCTGATCGGCATTCTACCCATTCGGCGCTGAGGCAAGCTAAGTTACGCCTAATTCAGGTGGCGGAAAATCTTTTGGCGTAATTCGTGGAGTAAGATGGCGTAAGGTTTTAAGGCACTTTTGGACTGCATTTTTGTGAAAACGAGGAGTTCTACATTGTTGGGCTTTTTTACCCGCATTCTCATATCCGATTTCACTTTTTGAAAACGAGCCGTGTGCTATACTGAAGCTAACTACTTGAACAGTATAACACACGGCTTAACGAAACTCAATATTTTCTGTTCAGTTCACAAGCACTTCGGTTTTTCCATTCTAAAAATCTCGCTCGAAGAACTTGAACATCTTTCTCGGAATCCGTATGGAGGTAAATATGATTGCGGATAAATAGCGTTTTGATTTCTGCTGCCATTTGTGAAGTATCCGTAGTTCTTTTAATCAGGTAGTAACCCAGCCGGTTACTTTGACAAATGTAAGCCTTCACGCTTTGCTCTCTTTTCTCCGCCACGGTTGCTCCGGCAATATCGACCGCACAATGTAATTCAGGGATGAAACGTTCTTTTTTGAGCTTATCGACAGAAATAGCCTTTAGGCGCGACAATGGATTACGTTCAGACATTAAAAATCTCACAGGATAACTCTTTCTGGAATGCAAAGTGAAAACAGTAGTATCGAGTGGCAGTGAGCAGAACGCAAGATCAGCTTGGCCATTTACCAGTGCTTCCTCACACTCAATGTCTGTTGCCTGCTGAATACAGAGGTCTATTTCCGGGTGGATACTGCTGTATTCATTTATTGCATCAATGGGAAACAGATGCATCATACCCATAGGAACATACAGGCTTATTGATACGCTGTTGTGCGCCTTCATGACAGCAATCTGTTCGGTGATGCTGTTATACTCCTTTAGAATGTTCAGAGAACTTTGCAGAAACAGCTTACCGTATTCGGTTAGCTCAAGTCTGGCATTTTTGCGGATAAAGAGTGGAACATCAAGCTCTTCCTCCATCCTGCTGATGATTTTACTGATACCTTGCTGCGAGATGGTGAGTTGGTTTGCAGCTTTTGTAAAGCTCATGTAGCGGCATACTGTAATGAAGCAGTTTAACTGATATATGTTCGTAAAGCAGCACTCCTTGTCAAACACGAGCAGTGTTTCTTTTGTAAAATCATGCTGAGATCAAAATTATAATATCAGAATATTCTTCTGATTTCAATCGTAGCCGCATTTTTCGACCGATTTTCCCCCTGCTCCGGTGCTGTTATGTGAGCCGTGGGTGAAAATTACATAACCATCATACAGCAAATAGCGCAGCGGCAGATAATGTACAATAAGTTGCGCAAATTGAAAAAAGCATAAAAGAAGACATAGCTTGCAGGCTCTGGTAGAATGAAGTTACCACACACCATTCTGAAAGGAGACAGCAAACTATGTCCGAGAAAATTGTACAGCTGAATGAGGAAATTATCAAGGGGCAGCTCAAAGAATTAATTCGAGGAAGTGTAGGAACAAGCTATATGAAAAAATTGAGAAAACAGTTGCTGTCGCTGCTCTTGGCGCTTAACCTATGTCTGTCACTCTGCATCTCAGCAGCAGGTGCATCAGATGGGCAGGCGTTTACAGATGTCAGTCCAAACGCATGGTACTATACATTTAGCCAATATCATTTTCTGTCAATGTCTCCCCGTCAACCATCTTGTCGATCAGTTCCGTAGCATGTGCTACAGTTTCCTCATTGGGATACATCACATAGAGGCTCCAACCGGGCATGGAATAGGTTTCGGCTCTGCCGCCGGTACCTGTAACGGCGTAGGTAAACACATCCCACTTCGCCAGATCGGAAAGCTGCATCCTCACCAGGCTGGAAACATCCCCGGAACTCATATCCGTGATGAACATCCCTGCAAGGCTATCCATGATTTCAGCGTAGTGCGTCAGGATTGTCCCGGCAGATAGTTTTTGAACCACAGCCCGGATGACCCCCATCTGGTGCTTACCCCGGTCATTATCGCCGCCGGATAAGGCATGACGCTCCCGCGCAAAGTCCAGCGCACCTGCGCCGTCCAGATCATTATTGCCCACATGAATCTCGGTGTTGATCGCCTTAAAAGCCGTATCCGAGTAGACCGTAACGCCGCCAATGGCATCAATCAGCGTTTTAAACCCGGTGAAGTTGATCTGGGCATAGTAGTTGATTTCCTCCTGATACAGCCCCGCCAGCGCCTCCATAGAGCAGTCAATCCCGTAAATACCGCAGTGGGTCAGCTTATCCTTTGCGCCGCCGCCAGCGGGATTGCCGATGTAATAATCTCTTGGAGTATTGATGAGCAGAATCTGCTTGGTGTTCGGATTCACCACCGCCAGAATGTTTACATCGTTTCTGCTGGTGGTCAGCATCTGATCACGGGTATCAGAACCGCTCAGGTAGATCAGAATCGGTGTGTTTGTGATATTGGGTGTCACTTCGGGCATCTCCACCTGATTTGCCCCATTTGTAATCGTTGATACTGTTTTGGATAGTCTGGAAAGCGCGGAGGACGCCGCCGTACAGCCACAAGTAATCGCCAGTGCCAGTATAATTGCAATAATCTGACGAGGCGTGACACGGCGGGAAGACTGCTTCGGCAGGAAAACCAGCGCTGCCGTTAAAGCGGCAAATACGAAAAGGGCAAGAAACAGAACCGCCGCCATCCAGTTCATCGGGAGCATATTCAGTTTCAGGATACTATAGACTGCGAACAGCTCAGCTGTGATCTGTAGTATCCAAACGGCAATGGGAATGCCCGTCCATACCTTCTGCTTCATAGCTCCCTCCCTTTGTCCTTACTCTGCCTGATAGTAAGAACTCTTTTTATAGTAATAACCGCGATGCTTGTAATAGCCGCTGCCGTGAGTGCGCGTCTGATTCCACACTACACCCAGTATATGGCAGTTACTCTTTTTGAGTTGCTCTACCACATCCTGCGCCTGCCGACAGCGAACCTTCTGGTTCCCCATCACCAGAACGGTTCCATCACACTGGGAGCCAACGACAGCGGCGTCAATGACCGCCCCCAGCGGCGGGGTGTCAATGAAAACATAGTCGTATTTGCTCCGGGTGCCGCTCAGCAGTGCTGAAAAGAACTCGCTGTTCAGCAGCTCCGCTGGGTTTGGCGGGTATTTCCCGGCGAATAGAATGTGCATGGGGCTGTTCCCTATCTGATAGATGCAATCGCCAAGGGTTGCAAGCCCGTTTAGCACTTCGCTCAATCCCTGCGGATCTTTTACATCTGTGTTGCGGCCAGCCATGACGGATTTGCGCATATCCGCGTCAATAACCAGAACACGCTTGCCCATTTCTGCGAAGCTTTTTGCCATGCTAAGTGTTACGGTGGTCTTTCCTTCGTTTTCACCGCAACTTGTCAGCGCAATCGTTTTGATTTCCTGCCCGCAAAATTGCAGATTTGTCCGAAGGACCTTATACGCTTCCTGCGTAAAGAAATCCTTATTTCCGGGGAGCTTCAGCCTGATTTTCTCCATTTGCTTAACCACCTTTCTTCGCCTGTTTGGCGCGCTTTCCGCCATAGGCGGAATAATAGCCGTAGTGCTTTTTGTTGGCGTTATTCGCATTTGGAAGCTAATTCCGGCTTCAATGTACTTAAATCGTTAATGCCCGTGACTACCCTTGCACCTGAACAAATAGGGCATTTCTCTCCATTGGAACGAGCCTTAATGCTTGTCTGCCACTCGTGACCGCAAGTGCCTTTCCACCATACTTTCTTATTAGAGCCGAAAGTCACGCTGTCCGGTGTCAGCGGTAAATTCCTATCCGACCATTCGACAATCAATTCCGGATGTACTGCCGCTAAGCTGTTACTCATATCAAAACCTCCACTTCCTATGTGATTAAAGTATATGAAGTTTCGGCTTTTTCTTGTAGTTTGCGATTTTTGGCAAAAAAATAACCCTGAAAGAGTTAATCTCTCTCAGGGTTAAACACTAAAATTATGCGATTTTTTCGTGCCTGCACAAATCTCTGCATCAAATGATGTAAGTTTGATGTAAATCGCTGTTTTTTCAGTTTTTTATCAAATGAAGTACGTCCCGTCTATTTGGTAAAACGGTACATCTTTACATCATCTTAATAGAGCTTTGCACCTGCCGGAATGTGGTCATCTACCATCAGAAGATGAAGCTTTTCTTCGCCTTCTTCTTCATGAATAGCACTGAGGAGCATACCGCAAGAGTCAATGCCCATCATAGCTCTCGGTGGAAGATTTGTGATAGCGATAAGAGTCTTTCCAACCAGTTCTTCCGGCTCATAAAAGCTATGAATACCGCTTAAAATGGTTCTGTCTGTGCCTGTTCCGTCATCAAGAGTAAACTGTAACAGTTTCTTTGACTTCGGTACTGCAACACACTCTTTAACCTTTACTGCACGGAAATCTGACTTGCTGAATGTATCAAAGTCAACTGCTTCTTCAAATAAAGGCTCAATCTTTACCTTTGAGAAATCAATCTTTTCAGGCTCAGCCTTCATTTCTTCGGCAGGCTGATTTTTTACATCATTGCCCTTGTTTACATCATTCAAGGGTTTCATTGTCGGGAACACCCCTCCGGTCTCTTCATCCGGTTTCATCACGCCTTGCAGAGCTTGAAAAGTGGCATTCTCACATGGTTTTTCTAACTTTTTGGATTCCATAGGATGTCCTCCTGTGCCGTCTGGTTTGAGGCAAAAGTTGTAGAAAAGTTGTAGAAAGTTGTATTGGCACAAAATCGGCTTGAAATTGGCACAGCAATAGGCTTCATCGGCCTACAAGCGACCACAATATAAAATTGCTCGGCTGTAATAAGGTCTGTATAAGCTCTACATATTATTTCAAGCAGATCCATACAGAAACAAGTATAGCATAAGCTTTGTAGATGTTCAAGTCAACGATTTTTTAACCCTGATACGGAATTTCATGCCTTATATATAAAAAGGAGTACACCATGCCAGAAGATCAATTACAGATCA
>ERZ1107006.785-NODE-785-length-30069-cov-4.565336_pt1 | contig 30069 bp, 28 predicted proteins | sample MGYA00403696_ERZ1107006 | MGnify/ENA primary metagenome ERZ1107006 (study PRJEB35170, sample SAMEA104062441) | human gut metagenome | biome: human gut; feature: human-associated habitat; material: faeces | place: Denmark | collected 2012-08-13 ...
TGTACAACTTTTTACTCATATTTATCAACTTAAATTAATTCCGCCAACGGGTACGATTATGACCGTTTTACTTTAAGAGTGAACACAGACTATATTGTTAATGACCGTTTGACATTGAGAGCAAAATTGTCTACCAGTTATAAGGAGACATTTGACCAGCAATATGGTTTGTCTCACACCAGCTATACGCCGTGGGATACTCCGTATGACTCTCAGGGTAATATAAAAATCGGAACAGAAGGTCGACCGAGCAAAGAAGATGCCGCCACTGCAGATCCACGCGATTACTGGTATTCCGACGGAAGCTCCAACTGGCTGTATAACAACCAATTGAACTGGGGTAAATCACGTTCTAATGCTATGGATATCGGTGCTGGTTTTGATTATAAGATTTTTGATTGGTTGACTTTTGTTTCTAATAACAAAGTGGGCTTGAGTAATAGTTATGGTGAGAATTATTATGACCCGAAGGCTGTGGGACAAGAATCACTTCAAGGTACGATTTACAACAGTAATTCCAACGTTCGTACCATTTATACCAGTCAGTTACTTCGTTTCTTGAAGACTTTCAATGATGTACACGAAATCAACGCGTATTTGGGTTATGACTACGATGAATATCGTTATTATAGCATGACCGGTCAGGCTTCACAAATGTTTCAGGGTAATGAAATTCTGAACGGTGGTGTAGCTAATCCTAAAGTAGGTGGTACCAAAGTTGAAAAGAAGAATGCCGCTTATTATTTTAACGGTAACTACTCTTACGATAATAAATACCTCTTTCAGGTGATGTTCCGTGTAGATGGTTCGTCACAATTCGGTTCCAATAAACGTTGGGCTCCTTTCTGGTCTGTCGGTGGTGGTTGGAGTATGCATAAGGAAGAATTCATGAGTAATCTTAAATGGGTGAATGAATTGAAACCCCGTATTTCTTATGGTATTTCCGGTAACTTGCCTGGTGGTGCTTATGAATGGGCTACTATGCTGGCCAGTACTACACAATATGGTGGTAAGGTAGGATTGTATTCCAATTACTTGGGAAATCCTGATCTTTCTTGGGAAGAAACGGCTACTTTAGACTTTGGTTTGGATGTACGTTTGTTTGACCGTTTAAGTATTGTATTTGATTACTATCACAAGAACGTAAAGAATCTTATTTATTTGAAGCATTTACCTGCGGTTACAGGTTATAACCGCCAGACTGCCAATAATGGTAAAATGACGAATCAAGGTTTTGAAGTAACTGTTACTCCTGAAATCATCAGAACTAAAGACCTGTATTGGGATGTTAGCTTCAACTTAGGCTATAATAAGAATGAAATTACTTATCTTCCTGACGGTGATGAACTTACATCACAAGCTACTGCTGTGGGCTACCCTTACAGAAATTGGTATTTGCGCGAATGGGCAGGTGTAGATTCACAAACAGGAACTCCGTTGTGGTTTAAAGTAGATGAAAATGGTAAGAAAACTGTAACCGGTGACTACAACGAGGCAACCCGTGTATTGTTGGATGAAGTGCCTACTCCTAAATTTAATGGTGCTATCAGCACGAACTTGACATGGAAAGGTTTCACTCTGAACGCTAACTTTACATTTGCTACCGGTGCTATGATTTATAATGGACAGCGTGCCGGTGCGATTGACCGTGACTGCGGACGTAACTCTCAGCCTCCTATGAAGTTGAAAGACGGATGGAGCCGTTGGGAAAAGCCGGGTGATATCGCTACACATCCTCAGTTGATCGATGGTGGTAATAACGGTGCCGATAGAGAATCCACACGTTATCTGGAAAACGGTGACTATTTCAAACTGAAATCTCTTTCATTGGCTTATAGCTTCCCGAAGCGTTGGCTGGAACCACTGGGTGTAAAGTCGGCTAATTTGAGTGTTGGTGGTGAGAACTTATTTACCATTACCAGCTTCTCAGGACAAGACCCGGAAATCCTGTATTCTGCAGATTATAATGGTAGTGCGGGAAGCTTCGGATATCCTACAGTAAGACGTTTTACCTTAGGATTGAATGTCCAATTCTAATTTCTAATATCTAAATGAAAACATTATGAAAATAAAATATATACTAGGTGCCATGGGAATGGCGTTCGGAATGACCGGATGCAACCTGGACATTACCATGTATGATGGTGTGATGGAGGAACAATTCGACAATAAGAACCTTCTTGAATTATCTCAGGGAAGTTATCGTTTGTTGAAAAATGACGGTGGATTGATAGACAACGGATATTATTTTTGGGCTTTTGGTGCTGATGATGTCACTTGGAACGGAACTTCAACCGGTTCAACTTTTAAATTGTATGATTATAGCCGAAACATTGCCAGTTCCACTACAGAATATACTTGGGAGCTCGGCTATCGTGTGATTGGTAACTGTAATAAAATTATTGAAATTATTCAGGGACTGGGTAATGAAAGTACTCGTGAGCAAACCATCATGATGGGTGAAAACTACTATTTGCGTGCATTGAGCTATTTCTTGCTGGTCAATGAGTTTGCACAGCCTTATTCTAACAACCCGACACAGAACCCCGGCTTGCCTTTGAAGTTGACAAGTGATCCGAATGATTTACCTCAAAGTCGTTCTACTGTTGCCGAAGTTTACGACCAAGTGGTTCTCGACTTGAAAGATGCCATCACTTATCTGACACTTCAGCAAGGAGAGACTCCCAAATCAAACATCTATGCTACCAAGGAAGCTGCTGAAGCTTTGTTGGCCAGAGTTTATCTCTATATGGAGAACTGGGACGGTGCATGGGAAATGGCTAACAAGGTAATCACATCTGGCCGCTTTGAGTTGGAAAGAGGAAACCGTTTTGCTACTTATTCACAACTTATTCCGGAAGACAACAAGGAAACCATTTTTGCAGTACGTCGTACACTTGACAAAGATGATGATGGATACAGCCGTATGGGTAGTATGTACATCCGTATCGATGGTTCGGGTTGGGAAGAAATGTCTCCTTCTTCAAGATATTTGGAGCTTTTGGAATTGCATTTGAATGCTAATGATATGCCTCAGGACTTACGTAGTAAATTTATCGTGAAAAGATACGTAGAAGATGGTGTAGCCGATTATACTCCGGTTGGATATCCAAATAATGTATATGAAGACTGGACGTTTGCTTATGCTGTTAAGCAAGCTAATACAGCCAATTATGAATACAAACAGTTGGATGTAGAAAAACAAGCTGACGGTACATTCCTTATTACCAAAGACGCTTCTAAATTTCAAAGCGCTACCATTCAAGAAGAAGCCTATAACACAGGTACTCGTTACTATGTAGTAGGACAGGACGGTAACAAGTATATAGGTCGTATCGAACCTAAAGTATTTGATGCTTCTACTAAGCGTGGTAAATCTTCTCTTTTCCTTGTGTATGCTATCAACAAATGTTCTTACCAGGAACAGAGCAAACATTTGTGGTCACCTATCATTTCCCGTTTGGCAGAAATGTATCTGATACGTGCCGAAGCTAATTATGAAAAGGGTGGTTCCGTACAGGCTACTTTGGATGATATCAATATCCTTCGTGAAAGAGCTGGTATACCGGAGTGGACAATGGAAAACATAGCTACTGCTGAAAGCGGAAATCCGAAAGATGTTCATAAGATTATCGAAGAAGAACGTATGTTGGAACTTGCATGGGAAGGTCATCGTCGTTTCGATGTATTCCGCTGGCGCCATACTATGGATAGAAGATATCCGGGAGGACATACCATTGCTCAGGGTGATAAGTTCTATGAAATTCCATATAACTCTCCATCAGTATGTGAGTTTATTCCACAGCTTCAATATGATGCTTATCCTTACAAATTGGAACAGAACCCCTAACAAAAACAGATTTACTAATTCAAAATGGATATACAAATGAAAAAAATATCATATTTACTTTTGCTCTTTTTCTCGGCCATTGTTTGTGGATGTTCCGAATATGAGCAACCGTATGTCGGTTACATCGTTGTAGAGCGTGCCGTATTGGATGCTGCTGCCAATTCCAGTACTACTGTGATTGCAGATACAGATATCTCTTCTGATATTGTTGTTGACAATGTAGACGCAGATTGGTGTCAGGTTTCGGTAAACGGTAAGGAAATTACCGTGACTGCAACATCTGCCAATACAGACAGCAGTTATCGTACAGCTACTGTCAGTGTAACATCCGGTTACCGCCAGGCTACTTTCACTGTATTGCAGAAGTATGATGGCCAAGAATTTTTGCAGTATGATTGGACTCGTTGGACTGCTACCGGTAATGGTGTTGAAGCCAGTGATGGTGGTGGTTATCCCAGCTTGTTTAAGGAAGAACGTACGAACTTCTGGCATAGTCCGTACAGTTATTCTGTGCCTCTTCCTTATATTTTGGAAATTGATATGAAAGAGGAACTAGAGTGCGCTATGTTCCACATCGGTAGAAGACACTATGCACCGAATGGCAACAATTATGGTACTGTAAAGACCATGAATATTTATGCCAGCACGGATAATGAGAACTACGAAAAGGTAGCTGATTTTACTTTCGCATTGCCGTGGACTGCTCCTGATGGAACTGTGGTAAAAAGCTATACCAGTCCGCTGATTCCGGCGTATGAAGAATTGGTGTTGTCTTCACCTGTCAAGGCCCGTTATTTCCGTTTGGAAATTACAGAAACCAATACGTCGAATAATGCATGCCAAGTGGCATACTTTAAAGTATTTGAAAGAATCTAGTTAAGATTTGATGAACTTTTAATACCGACTCTCTTTTGTGGAGGATGTTTGGAGATTTATTTCCGGCATCCTCCTTTTTTGTATATTACAAAACGTATGGATAGATTTCATAAAATCGAATTAAAACACTATTTTTGCACCGATTTAATAAAAATACGGTTATGGATACCATTCAGATAAAAGACAAGCGTTTCACGACTTTCATTCCCGAAGAGCGGATATTGAGAGAAGTAGAACGGGTAGCGAGTGAAATTAACCGGGATTTAGAAGGTACGAATCCCCTGTTTCTAAGTGTGCTCAACGGTTCGTTCATGTTTGCAGCCGATTTAATGCGTAACCTTACCATCCCCAGTGAGATATCTTTTGTAAAACTAGCTTCTTATGCCGGCACATCGTCTACCGGTAAAGTGAAAGAGTTGGTTGGTTTGAATGACGATATCGAAGGTCGTACAGTGGTGATTGTGGAAGATATCGTGGATACGGGAGTCACAATGAAACATTTATTGGAGACACTTCAAGCAAAGAACCCGAAGGAAATTCGTATTGCCACATTGCTGTTGAAGCCTGATAAACTGAAGGTAGATTTGAATATACATTATATAGCTATGCGTATTCCTAATGATTTTATTGTCGGTTATGGACTTGATTATGACGGCTTGGGGCGCAATTACCGTGATATCTATACTGTAATAGAGTAAGAATTATACAACTAAATATAATAATAAAAGGTAAAACAAGATGTTGAACATTGTAATTTTCGGTGCTCCGGGTTCGGGAAAAGGTACTCAGAGTGAACGTATTGTAGAGAAATTCGGTATTAATCACATTTCAACAGGAGATGTGCTTCGTGCAGAAATAAAGAATGGTACAGAACTGGGCAAAACTGCTAAAGGTTATATTGACCAGGGTCAGTTACTTCCTGATGAGCTGATTATCGACATCCTGGCTAGCACATTGGATAGTTTCAAGGATAGCAAAGGAGTTATTTTCGACGGTTTCCCCAGAACGATTGCTCAGGCTGAAGCGTTGAAGAAGATGTTGTCGGAACGCGGACAGGAAGTTTCTATTATGTTGGACCTTGATGTTCCCGAAGACGAACTGATGACGCGTCTGATTAAACGTGGACAGGAGTCAGGTCGTGCAGATGATAATGAAGAGACTATCAAGAAACGCCTTACTGTTTACCATTCGCAGACAGCTCCGCTGATTGACTGGTATAAAAAGGAAGGCAAATATCAGCATATTAACGGATTGGGTAATTTAGAAACAATTACGCAAGACATCTGTAAGGCTGTTGATGCAGTGAAGTAAGTTATATTTTATCGTATAGAATAAAAAGAGGCTCAACAATGGATAGAAATATCTTTTGTTGAGCCTCTTTGTTATGGGGACCCGGTTTTTTCCGATATGTTTGTGAAGCATATAGATAAGACATGCCAAGAAATGGAAAAAGAATAAATATTTGTTTCTGTTAAAAAACTTGAGGAAATCGACTGAAATCATTACTTTTGCACTCATTATCTCAAACAATAGAAGAAAATGGCTGAATCGAATTTTGTTGATTACGTGAAAATATATTGCCGTTCGGGAAAAGGCGGACGAGGCTCTACACACATGCGTCGTGAAAAATACGTACCCAATGGTGGCCCCGACGGTGGCGATGGTGGTAGAGGAGGTCATGTTATTTTGCGGGGAAACCGCAATTATTGGACATTACTTCACTTGAAATATGACCGTCATGTGTTTGCTACTCATGGCGGAAATGGTTCCAAAAATAAGAGTTTTGGTAAGGATGGTGAAGATAAAGTCATCGAAGTACCTTGTGGTACAGTGGTTTATAATGCTGAGACCGGTGAATATATTTGTGATATTACCGAAGACGGACAAGAAGTTGTCCTGCTGAAAGGCGGACGAGGAGGCCTGGGTAACTGGCATTTCCGCACTGCTACTCGTCAAGCACCGCGTTTTGCACAACCGGGAGAACCGATGCAGGAACTTACGGTTATTCTAGAATTGAAATTACTGGCAGATGTCGGTTTGGTAGGTTTTCCCAATGCCGGTAAATCGACTTTGCTTTCCACCGTGTCGGCTGCACGTCCCAAGATAGCCAATTATCCGTTTACTACGCTTGAACCCAATCTGGGTATTGTGTCTTATCGCGAAGGGAAATCTTTCGTTATGGCAGATATTCCCGGTATTATTGAGGGAGCCAGTGAAGGCAAAGGATTGGGACTCCGTTTCTTGCGACACATTGAGCGTAATTCATTATTACTTTTTATGGTGCCCGGAGATACAGACGATATCCGCAAAGAATATGATATATTGCTGAATGAACTGGCTACCTTTAATCCCGAAATGCTGGACAAACAGCGCGTGTTGGCTATCACAAAATCCGATATGCTGGATGAGGAGTTGATTAATATGCTTGAACCGACTCTTCCGAAAAATGTTCCACATATCTTCATATCTTCTGTCACTGGCATGGGCATCCAACAACTGAAGGATATGCTGTGGACAGAGCTGAATAAGGACAGCAACCGTTTAGAAGGTGTCCGTACCGAAACAATTGTCCATCGTGCCAAAGATGTAGCCAAATTGCAAGAAGAGCTAAAGGCTATGGGTGAAGACGAAGACTTTGAATTTGAATATGAGGACGATGACGATGATGATTTTGATTATGAATACGAGGAAGAAGATTGGGACGAAGAAAAGAAATGAAACGGCTGACATCAGATAATAAAATGTTGGGATATGAGCTGATGAAGGCATATCCCAACATTTCTTGTTTTTCTACTACCCGTCATGGAGGGTGCAGCGAGGGAAATTATGCTTCTTTTAATTGCACCGGATATTGTGGGGATGAGGCAGAGCATGTGCAGAAAAATCGTGAAATATTGTGTGAACTTTTGCCACAGAAACCTTTGGAATTAATTATTCCCCATCAAACGCACAGCACCAATATCGGTGTAATTGATGATGCCTGTATCAGAGCGAACAAGGAGAATCGGTTGGAAGATATTGATGCCATTATAACGGAACTTCCCGGCTATTGCCTTTGTATTTCAACGGCCGACTGCATCCCGGTGTTGCTTTATGACCCGACAAAGCAGGTCATTGCCGCTGCTCATGCCGGTTGGCGGGGTACGGTGGGAAAGATTGTGGCAAAAACTCTTGCAGTAATGAAAGAACGGTATGCTTCAGAGGAAAAGGATATAAAGGCCTGTATCGGTCCGGGCATCTCACTTGCTGCTTTTGAAGTAGGTGATGAGGTATACGAGACCTTTCGTACTGCCGGTTTTGACATGCGGCGCATTGCCCGTAAAGAAGAAAAATGGCATATTGATTTGTGGGAGGCCAACCGTTTGCAGTTGCTCGGCCACGGTGTAAAAGCAGAGAATATAGAGGTGGCGGGTATTTGTACCTATCAAAATTACCTCGATTTCTTTTCAGCCCGTCGGTTAGGAATCCGTTCAGGGCGAATCTTATCGGGAATCATGCTGCATCGCTGACGTAGCGGCGGATTGAAATTTAAAAGAAAAAATGGATTATGAAAATAGAAGTATCATCGGAAATAAGAACAGCTTGTCCGGCTTTTGCCGGGGTTGCCATCTCTGCCAAGGTGGTTAATACGGCGTACAATGAAGAATTGTGGAAGAAGATAAATGAATTTACTGTCCGTTATCGTGAAATGTATACGACGGATTCCATCAAAGATATGACGACTATTCATGCTACTCGCGAGGCTTATAAGAAATGTGGCAAGGACCCCAGCCGTTACCGTCCTTCGGGAGAAGCACTATGCCGCAGGATACTTCGCGGAATTTCACTCTATCAGATAGATACATTGGTAGACCTTATAAATCTGGTATCTATCCGTTTTGGTTATTCTATCGGAGGCTTTGATGCGGATAAGATAGTCGGCGACGCTCTTGTTTTGGGTATCGGCAAAGCCGGAGAACCGTATGAAGGCATTGGGCGCGGTGAACTGAACATAGAAGGAATGCCTGTTTATCGCGATGCGGTTGGCGGAATCGGGACACCTACCAGTGACAATGAACGTACAAAACTGGAATTGGGTACAACTCATCTGCTTACCATTATTAATGGTTATAGTGGAAAAGAGGGACTTCGGGATGCTGCCGACTATATGATTGAGTTGCTGAAAGAGTTTGCATCGGCAGAAGATATCAAACAGATTGAATTTTAACTCCTGAAACAAGCCATGAAAAGAGCCACATCTATCCTGTTATTGGTAATCCTGACGATTGCAGCTTGGGGAGGAGAACCGGCAAAGAATTTTACCGCTATGGAAATCAACCATATACGTGTAAAAACACCGGGGCTGTTCTCTGCGCACAAAAGTTTCAGCCTTCATTTGGACAGCCTGCAAGATAATGAGTTCTGCTTTCCGCTGCCGGGTGGAAAGTTGATTTCTTCCTATGGGGGACGTCGCGGGCACAGTGGGGTCGATATCAAGACAAAAGCAAATGATACAATTCGGTGCATATTTGATGGTGTCGTAAGAATGGCAAAACCTTATGCCGCTTATGGAAATGTGGTGGTAGTGCGTCATACCAACGGATTGGAAAGTGTTTATAGTCATAATTCAAGGAATCTGGTGAAATCGGGGGATGTAGTAAAAGCCGGAACACCACTTGCTCTTACCGGCAGAACAGGCAGAGCTACCACAGAACATCTTCATCTGGAGTTTCGGATAGACGGCCAACACTTCAATCCGAGTCTTGTTCTTGATTTAAAAGACCGTACTTTGCGTAAAGATAAACTTATCTGTACAAAACTCGGTAACAGAATAACAGTAAAATCTAAATTAATAAATAAACAATAAGAGGATGGACATAGAAAAAGCAATTACCGATGGAATCGTTTTCAAAGGTGGAAAGTCGTCGGGTAGAAAGAATGAAGAGAAAGTGAAAACGAAAGCGAAGAAGAAAAGTTATATCACCGGACTTCATGGCTCGGGTTCGGCCAAAATGAAAGCCGATATCCGAAAAAAACGTGCTAATCGCCATAAAGGAAAGTAAAATAGTTAGTGCTTTGTTAATTATTAGATATTAACGATTTATCCCTTATTTCATAATAAATCTTTTGAAAAAGGAAGTATTTATGTTGCATAACATAAATATAAACGATACCTTTGCGCCGCACAATACAGAAGGGTGCTGATTCCTTCTATGTAACAAATAGGTTAATGTTTAATTTTGAGAACAAAAGAAAGATGAAAAAGATTGTATTGGTGTGTATTGTGGCTATTATGGCTACTGCTGCACAGGCGCAGATTTATGTAGGTGGAACTTTGGGTTTCAGTTCTGTTAAGACTGAAAATAGTGATGCCGAATTAAAGACTACTACTATCAAGCTCTTGCCTGAAATAGGTTATGAACTGGATGAGAATTGGTCGATTGGTACAGTTGTGGGGTATCAGTATAGCAAAACGGGCGATTTGAAGACCAACACTTTTACCATTGCTCCTTATGCTCGCTATTCTTTTCTGCAGAGTGATTTAATCAAATTATTTGTAGATGGAGGATTCGGCTTTTCTACAGCTAAAGTAAAGGGAAGCGATGCTGCAAATTCTTGGAACATTGGTTTGAAGCCGGGATTGGCAATTAAGCTGTCTGACCGTTTTTGTTTGGTTGCTAAGTATGGTTTCTTAGGATATTCACAGGATGAAACTCCCATGGGAACTAAAACGAAAAACTTCGGTTTGGATTTAGATACTGATGAGCTGAGCTTCGGTTTCCACTATATTTTCTAATCGATTTTTAGACATAGGTTTAAAACTTGTCGGGAGGGGGATTGTGTCAAAACGTTGATAATGATGTCATTTTGTTAGTAGGAAAGAGGTTTGCTTGCCCGAAAATGTTTTGTGTATTATTTCCAAGGTCGTGACCGTTGGTTCGGGCAGGCAAATCCTGCCCCTACAGTTGACGATTTGTAGACCATTTTAGTTTTGATACCCTCCCCCTTTCTTTATTTTTTCAATAATTAATGGTGGAACAAGCGGACACCTGTAAATGCCATGGTAATTCCATATTTGTCACAAGTATCGATAACGTGATCATCGCGTACGGAACCTCCGGCTTGTGCAATGTACTCCACTCCGCTTTTATGTGCGCGTTCTATGTTGTCGCCAAATGGGAAGAAAGCGTCCGACCCCAGTGAAACTCCTTTCATTGTATCCAACCATGCGCGTTTTTCTTCACGCGTCAGTACTTCAGGTCTTTCGGTAAAGAATTGTTGCCAAACTCCGTCAGCCAATACGTCATCGTGGTCTTCGCTGATATACACATCAATAGTATTGTCGCGGTCGGCACGGCGGATTTTTTCTATCCATGGCAAGTTCATTACTTTAGGGTGTTGGCGCAGATACCAGATGTCAGCCTTGTTGCCTGCCAGTCGGGTGCAATGGATACGGCTTTGCTGTCCGGCACCGATACCGATAGCTTGACCGTCTTTCACATAACATACAGAATTACTTTGTGTATATTTTAAGGTGATAAGGGCGATAATCAGGTCGCGTTTGGCCTCTTCCGTGAAGTGTTGGTTCTTTGTCGGAATATTAGTCAGCAAGCCTTCGTCCAGTTTGATTTCGTTACGTCCTTGTTCAAAAGTAATACCAAACACATCCTTGTGTTCAATGGGGGCAGGACGGTAAGACGGGTCAATCTTGATGACGTTATAAGTACCTTTACGTTTGTTTTTCAAGATTTCGAGCGCTTCAGGCGTATAGTCGGGAGCAATGACACCATCCGATACTTCACGGTTGATGAGCCGTGCGGTTGCTTCATCGCATGTATCGCTTAAAGCAATGAAATCTCCGTAAGAAGACATACGGTCGGCGCCTCGTGCACGCGCGTATGCTGTTGCCAATGGGGTGAGAGGAAGGTCGTCTACAAAATAAATTTTCTTCAGTGTTTCACTCATTTCTATGCCGACAGCAGCTCCGGCGGGGCTGACGTGTTTGAAAGATGCAGCCGAAGGTAGTCCGGTGGCTTCTTTGAGTTCCTTTACTAACTGCCAGCTATTGAATGCATCCAGAAAATTAATATATCCGGGGCGTCCGTTCAATACCTCGATGGGCAATTCTCCTTCTTGCATAAAGATGCGTGACGGCTTTTGATTGGGATTGCAGCCGTACTTTAATTCTAATTCTTTTGCCATAGTTTTATGTATTTCAGTCTATTGGATTTTCATTTGGACAAAGATAAAGTTTTTTTGAAGAAAAATATTGCTTTTAATAAAACTTTCATATCTTTGCCTCTTGATGAAGGCATGTTTAGTTTTCATATTATTCATTGGGATAAGTCTGTTATTGGGGTGTTCGCGCCACTATCGGTCTTATCCGCTTTTCATGGAGCAAGCCCAAAGCTGTGTGGAAACAGCCCCCGACAGCGCCCTGCATTATCTCTCTTTACTGAAAGACAGCATCGGGTGTGAACCCGAAGAAACGCAAATGTACTATCATTTGCTCACCATTAAAGCAGAAGACAAGTTATATACCCGCCATACCTCCGATTCGCTTATCAACCTTATTGTGAAATTCTACGATGAGCATGGTGACAAGAACAAACTGATAGAGGCATACTATTATCAAGGCAGTGTATATCGCGACCTGCATGATGCCCCGAGTGCTTTGGATGCCTTTCGTGAAGTGATTAGCCGGAGCAAGGAACTGTCGGCCGCCGACAAGAAGCAATCCGCTGATTTAATGGCACGAACCTATAATCAAATGGGAACCTTGTTTGCTTATCAAGGGCTTTACGATGAATCATTGCAAGCCAACAGGGAATCGGTAAACTGTTATCTGGCACAAGGGAAAGAAAATAAAATCTTTTATGCACTAAGAGATATTGCACGCATGTATGATGCCAAGCATCAAAAGGACAGTGCGCTTCATTATTATCAAAAAGCATACCGCACTGCATTATCCACTCACAGTCCTCATAAAGCATACATTATTTGGGGGGAATTAGGCAGTTTTTACTATTATAGTTTGGGAAAAGCCGATTCCGCCAAACAAATGCTTATTACCGCCCTCAATCATCAACCGGACATGGCAAACGCCCTGTTGGTATTAGGCGATGTCTATCGGGGTGAAGCCCGGTGGGACTCCGCCTGTTATTACCTGCATCAAGCCATCGAATATGGTGATATTCAAAAACAGCATAGTGCCTACCGGCATTTATCATCCATTGAGATTCAAAAACACAATTATCCCCAAGCCACAACATATCTCCGGCAAGCCCAACTGTTGGCAGACTCCATTAAAGAGATTACCCGAACAGAAGCGATTACCAAAATAAACTCCCTGTATAATTATCAGCACATCCAGAAAGAGAACTATACATTCCTGCTGGATAATGAAAAGAAGAGTACTTTCTTATGGATACTTGGCTGTATATCTGTGGTCATCATGGGGGTAGCTATCAGTGTCTATTTCCATTACAAAAAGAAAGTACAAAACACTCGCCTACAAATGCACAAGCTTAGCAAACTAAAAGAAGAACAAGAAGCAAAAAGCATGAAAGCCCATGAAGAAAACATCTGCAAAATAAAAGAATTAGAGCAAAAACTAGTCGAGCAAGAAGGGGAAATAACAGAAAAGGAAACACTATTGAAAGCGCAAAAGGAAGAATTAGAGCAAGCAAAAGCCCTGCAAAACTTGCTCCTGGCTCAAAAAGAGGAACTGGAAGCTAAAAACAAAGAAATTATCGCCTGTCTAAAAAAACAAAAAGTTTTACAAGACTCCCTGCGTCAGACTTCCATCTATCATTTTTTCCATCAGGCATGTACCAAGGCAGACAGCAAAATAACTGAAGAGAAGTGGTCAGAGCTACAAAAAGAGGTTGATACCGCCTATCCCAACTTCAGCAAGCACCTATATGAGTTATCTCCAAAATTATCAGTCATCGAACTGCGAATATGCTATCTAATGAAGATTTCAATTCCACCAACCCATATTGCCATTTTCACCAATCGCACCAAAGCTGCCATAAGTAATGCTCGCACCCGCCTTGCAAAGAGACTACTGGGAGAACAAAACTCTACCGAAAAACTGGATGATTTTATCTCTGATTTACAGTAGATTATAGCCTGTAGTGTACTAATTGTGTACTTTAGAAAGTACAAGAAGTCATCTGTGTACTAAAAGTGTACCAGTTCTTGATGATACATTAAAATCTTTTTTCATATTTGCCTAAACTTTAAAACGAAATGCAAAATATGAAAAATGCAGTATTAGTATTAACAGCTTTTCTTTTTCTCTTTCCATATAAGTTAATGGCAGAGAATAAAGTAATCTCTATTGAAGATGGATGGAATATCGAGGACGAACGTTCCATTTCATTTGCCCCTCAGCTATCCATAGACGAACAGAACATCTATATCTATTCCGAAAAGGAATTAAATGATTTGGAAGTGATAATAAAAGGCTCTTTGGGTAATGTTATTTATTATAATGTAACTACCGTTTCCGGATATACCACTTATCCCATTCTTATTGATAATTGGAATAAAGGAAAGTATACTATACAAATAAAAAAAGGGAGTCGTTATATGCAGGGGATTATCCGCATAGAATGATAACATTCTTGCCTTCCTGTCAGGAGCAATGCAGTTATGTAGGCATTGAAATGTTGATGCATGGTATTCCTTATAATAGCGAATGAGTTAACACCGGTATATTGTTAAATTATTAATCATTGATTTTAAGTACGATGAAAAAACTTCGTAAATTATCCCTTCAGCAACTTGATAAAGTTGAGTTGGGAAAAGACAGGAAGGGCTGCTGTTGGGTGGCATGATTGGTGAATGTAGATGCGGTTCTTGCTCCACTAATGGAGGAACTCCTAGTCAAGCTAGTAATAGAACAGCCAACCAAGCTTTAGGCTATACTAGTACAGGTGATAATCCAAATTTACAATGCGTTTGTATGCCAGGTGTATCCGTTGCATTATATTTTGGATAATTAGATTAGTAATATTATTTCTAAAATGATATTGACCTTCAAATCATTACTGGAGATTTTACTCCAGTAGTGTTTATAAATATCTTAAAACTAACAAATATGAAAGCACATTTTCTATTAATAAGTATAATATTATCCATTATTACTTGTTCCTGCAAAAACAAAGCTAATTCGGCTTCTACAGTTACGGTAGATGAAACAATAACTTTATCTCCCCAAAAGATAGACTTAACAGATGTGGAATATTCAGAAACCCCACAACTATTGTCCGATTTTGTAGATAGCATTGAATACATCCGGTTGTCCGACCAACCTTTGATTCCAGATACAAGGAAGGTACGATTGTCAGAAGATGTCCAAGGGAATCTATATCTTGATTTCAATGAAATATACAAATATACTCCAAGGGGGAAATATCTAAAATCTTTATTCAAACAAGGACAAGGACCAGGAGAAATATACGCTAAATACATCCCTGGCATTTATAATAAGGCTGAAAATTATGTACTAGTAAAAAACCATAATGCACCCTACAATAAATACACTTTAGAAGGAAATTTCATAAAAACTGTCGATGCACAAATCGACAGTACCAATATTGAAGTGTTAACATATTGGAAAAATTACGAAATATTTCGCTATGAAAAAGACATAATTCTTCAAAAAGGGGAGGCTGCAAATTTAGATAGTGCATATTTTTGTCAAGTAAAAGATAAAACGGGCAAAATCATCTATCGATTACCCAATCATCATTTTGATATAAAAGCAACCTCTCCGGGACGTGGTACTATTGTGTTGTTAGGAGGAGTAATAGATTATGGTGAAATAAATCGGAATCTATTTTGGATAAGACCTAATTATGTCGATACCGTGTATTCAACTTCCGATTGGACAGATGTTCGTCCTTATTACATCATCCAACGAAATAACAGAGCAGCTGATTACGCATGGTCGGTACGAATGAAAGTAGGTGATATTACCCGAGAAGATGCAGAAAGAGAACAACTTTGTAATGTATATGCTCTAAAATCAGGTCTACTATTCAATTATCTATTCAACCCCAAACAACAAGGAGCAGGTTTCTGTCCGGCAAACGGTAAAAGCAAAACTATTTCCAGATTATTTAAAAACGACATAGATTCTTACTGTCCTTCCATTGATTTGTGGCAAGCAATTGCCTATAAGACTCTTTACCAAAAAGAAGATTATCTCTATCTGCTAATAGATGCTTTCAAATTCTTTGAAGAAGGAGCAAAATCTCCTTTCCCTGATTTAACAGAGGAAAGCAATCCAGTATTGGTGAAACTTAAATTGAAATAGCCTTATGAAAAACAAACAATTAGTACAGTCAGACGGGCGCAATAACATATAGTCTTATACATACGTATGTGTGGGCCGATACGTATATACGTGCAGGCTCACGCGTATATACGTGTAGGCTCACGCCACCGTATGTGTGATTGACCGATGCGTACATGCACATTAAAAAGAACAGGCTGCTCACACCGAGTGCTGCCAAAAGACCTTGATGTTTTCAAAAAAGATGGTGGCGTTTTAATAAAAGGCTTTGATGTTTCTTAAAAACCTCCAAGTCTTTTTTTTAAAGCCCGGCGTGTTTTTATGTAATGGCAGGTGGAATTCTCCCCTCATTAAGCCGGTCATTCCTCTTTTTCCGTTCATCCTTACATTTTAGTTTGAACAAGCGGATAATCAATCGGTTAAGAATGACAGGACCTCCCCTCATCCTCCTTTCATCCGTGCCTCCCAAGTCCCTTCACAATCTGCCTTCAGCCTTTGTCTCGCCAGAAGAAGTTTTACAAATGAAAGGAGGCTGAAAGGGGGATGAAACGATGTTCTTTCACAACCAAAACCCCCATCGGCAGGACGTTTCAGCAGTAGATGAAAGGAGGAAGGAAGAAACGATGCAATCATTGATAGATGTCAGGATTCGGGACGATGTTCGTAAGCATTCAGCCTCGTGCGTATTTCTCTCCAAGCTATAATAAAGAAGGTGTGCCAAAACTACAATTGACGGTCACGACCTTGGAAATAATACACAAAGTAAGCTGTTTTCGGGCGAGCGACCTCTCCCCTACTAGCAAAATGACAGCATCATCAACGTTTATACACAACCTCATAATCAATTAAAGGTCTAAAAGAATAAATATTTTTTCCATAAAGCCATTTGAATATACAAAAAAAATCTTAGCTTTGCAGAACATATATATTAATGAAGAATAGCCACATGAAAGTATCATCCACTACCTACAAAGCATCAATAGGAATACTATTCTGTATTTTCTATTTGTGTTCTTGCCAATCTCCACAAAAACAAGTAAATAATCCACAAGAGACAGAAAACGGAATAATCACTTTAACCGCAGATTATCCAATAGAAAAAGATACGCTTACATTAAGCGAAATAGCCGACACTGTTTTTTATGTAAAACTACAACAACAAGGTATCAGCAACAATGCACGTATAGAATATCTTGACAGTCTAATTTTGGTTTATGATTTTTTCAACCTATATACGTTCAATCATTATGGAAAATTATTATACAAAATAGAGGCACGAGGAGGAAGTATGGACTTTTTGCCGGATAAATCGTATTTCTATCTATATACATTTATGGATGAATGCATCAGGAAATATGATTTAAAGGGAAATATACTTCAGACTATCCATTTAAAAGAAAAAGTGGATGGATATAGATATTCTTTCCTTTGTCTTAACGACAGTTTATTTGTCATGAGTCAAAACAATGAAGGAAATAATCCGAACGAATTATTTTTTATCAATGGAAAAGGAAGTATAATTGAGCGTAAGGCGAATATAAATCAATTCCAAGCAAGTGAAAAATCATATTTCAACAACATGGATTGGCGCCGATCCTTATTCAGAGGACAGAATGGATGTTATTACCACCGTGATTATAGTGACACCCTTTGGAAAGTACACGATGATATGACTTTGCAAGCACTGTTAGTAGAAAATAAAATTAAGAAAGTGCCTTTAGAACAGAGAACAGAATATTCGGGAAAACCCATGAGTGATTATATAACGACTACACTAGCCGAAAAGTTGAATGTAGTCCGCTATTATGAAACTTCCCTCTATTATATAGCGGAATATAAAGCCGGAGGGCATTCAAGGGGGCTTTCCAACTATTTGTTCTATGACAAAAAGACAACTAAATTATATCAAGTGACGAATAAATTTGACTATGAAAACAAGCATGCACTTTTCCATTTCGGCATATTCAATGATTATGACGGTGGTCTTGCTTTTGCTCCATCCGCACAATCGGGAGATTACTTAATAATGGTAAACGCCAGCGACCAGCAGGGAGATAGGCATAAGACCCTACCTAAAACACTTTACCAAGAAGGTAGAATAATACCAGAATTAGTCAATAAAAAGCCTGTATCCAGACAAAGACAAATGAGAAGTGATGTATATCATGATGAAAGACATAGGGACCAGCTTAATGAATTCTTTAAAGATTTCAATGAAAAAGAGCATACAATGCTGATGTTTGTCAAACTAAAGAAATAAGTATATATGTCAAAAAAGAAATTATACTGTGTGATTCTCCTCGTTTGTCTACTTTGCTGTGCGTGTGGGAAGAAAGAGGGATACAATGCCCTCAGTTATCAAGTAACAGAAAACGATACTTTGTTTATTTGCGATGCCGAACAATGGGGAAATAGTAGACAAATAAAGTTAAGCAATTGGGTCACAGACTTTAAGTGTATTCAATTGGAAAATTCAGACACTGCGTTAGTGAAAGGATGGAGAGTATATATCACTGACAATTATATTGGCGTATTGGACGAACAGGCTTTCAAATTGTTTAATCATCAAGGAAAATTCCTCTGCAATATTGGACGTACAGGGCAAGGACCAGGAGAATACAAAGTGCTATATGGTGCTACACTCAATGAAAAGTTCGACAAAATTTGCCTTGCACCGTTTTATGGGAAATCACTCTTGGAATATAATTTCAGAGGAGAATTTCTTCAGTCAATAGATGTTTCCGTCATAGTGAAAGGACAGGTACGCTATCAGCCTGATGGTTCATTACTTTTGACCCATTTACAATTTGCTAATTCACCTACTTTTCAATATTTACACGTAGATACGACTGGAATAAAGACTTATATTAACGATGATTCGAAATTAATTTCCAGCATAGATGAAGAAGGTAACTTTATAGGGTTCAACAATGAAATCTGGGCTGGAAACAATACATCGGAATTTACCTATCATATATTTGAAACGGATACTCTTTATCGTTTTAATCCTCAAACCCATAAAACGTATCCTCGTTTTGCACTGAATAATTTCCATGGTCGGTACATCGACCTCACGGAAACCCCCTCCTCTTTCCTCATTTATTTCTATCCAAGCGGAATGGAAGAAGTAAACGGCTGGAAGCCTGAAACCAATACTGTCTTAATAGATAAAGAGAAAACAAGAGCCTATTTTGCGGAAGTAGTCAATGACTTTATGGGAAATTTACCGGTCAATAAATTAGGAATTCCACAAGATGGTTGGTACTGTGAACTGTTTGAACCGCTACAACTGGTAGAACTGATTGAAGAAAAATTGTCCGATGAGAATTGCACTGATAAAGAGCGCAAAGCACTGGAAGAATTACGTTCCTCTTTTGATGAAGACGGAAACAATATTTTGTTTTTCGGAAGAATAAAATAAACACATAGCGAAAAAGTAAATTTGAGCAAAGCGTAGCGAATTGGCTGATACAGCGTTCGTTACGCTTTGTTTTTCTATTGAGCAAAGCCAACGAAAAGCCAACATGAAGCCAAACTGTGCAAGAGTTCAGTTAGCACTTCATTACTCCCGTAACAGGTGCAGATTTCTTGCTAAAAGGTTCTGTTTCTGCATTTTGCGTCGATTTGCATAGTTATCGGTAACTCACTAATAACTAATTTTGTGACCAAAAAAGGAGTGAGTATGCGAAGTACATTCAAGGTCTTATTTTACGTGAAGAAAGGCAGCGAGAAGCCCAACGACAATCTGCCTCTGATGTGCCGTATCACGGTGGACGGCGAGATTAAACAGTTCAGTTGCAAGATGGACGTTCCCCCACGACTGTGGGACGTGAATACTACCGTGACATAAAGCGACAGACAGAGGAGCTGGAAACGGAAGTGGTGGAATTGCAGGAACGGAAAGAAACGGCACGGGAAGAGCTTGAACGGGCGAAAAAAGAGATACAGACCGAACGGCTGAAAGGGGCAGCCACGACCGCAGCCGCCAACATCGCCGAGAGTGTCGGTTCTCTTTTCGGGAGCAACAAGGTCAAGACTCTGGAGAGGGAGAACACCGCCCTGCATAGGGAGGTAGCCACACACGAAGAAACCATCGAAGCACTGCAAACCGAGATACAGACCATACGGGCAGACTACAGCCGTCAAGTGCTGGAAATGCAGCAACGGTACTTGCTGGAAAAGGACGAGATGGTAACAAAACATCAAACGGAAGTCTCAAGGCTTAACGCTTTGTTGATAAAAGCCACAGAATGGTTTCCTTGGTTTCGTGTTATGCTCCGTATTGAGAAATTGTGCCTTGCTGTCGGCTTTACCCATGAACAGACTGCCCATTTAATGACAGGCAAGCCATTGCCATATAACGGCGAACTCTATTCCGATGAGCATAGGCGTAAGTTCAGGACGAATGATGTTACTGCCAAAGTTGGTACAAACAATGGAAAGCTGATACTTGCCATTGACGGACTACATATCGGGGAATGGTTCAAGAAACAATTTGAACGATTACAACAGAATGTCGACTGGAAGCCTATTCAGAAAAAGAATAAAGGCTTCAAGCTATAGTCAATCATGCGCATCACATACATGGAGGACATTTTTTGTCCCCCATGTATATATAGAGTCCAAGACTAACTCATGTTATTCCCAAGAAATTACTCATACGGTCAATACACCGTTTCTTTTGATTGAGATTAGGATGAACGTACAGATTAAGTGTCGTTGCCACATTTGAGTGACCGAGTATGACACTGACAGTTTTATAATCACACTGGCTTTCAATACATCGGGTCGCAAATGTGTGCCTAAGTCCATGAAAGACCAAGTGGGGAATATCCAATCGTTTTAGCAACCTGCCAAAATAATCACGATAAGAACGAGGCTCTTTAGATTGTATGGAAGTGCCTACCACGTATGGGGATTGAGATTGTTTCCTTACCATTTTCAACGCTTGGAAAAGTTGTTTGGATATAGGAATCTCACGACAAGAATTCTTGGTTTTGGGGGAAGAGTGAACCCTTTCTGTAGATTTCAACTCACAGTTATATATTCTGCCTACAGTATGCTTCACGATGACTGTCTTTTGTGCAAAATCCACATCTTCCCATTTCAAAGCACAAACCTCACCGATTCTCATTCCGGTACAGAGAGCCAACAGTACACCTATATTTTGTGGAGTGGGCTGTTCCAGCAAGTGACGCATCAATATACGTTGATGATTTAATGACAATGTTGGCGGCAGTTTGTTTTCTGTTTGGGTAGGATATTCGATTTCCCATTCTTCAAAATGGAAAATCCCATGCTTATTCCCATATTTGATAACAGATTTGAGCACTGCCACTATATCCCGGACTGTTTTTCTTGCTAATCCGGAAGTACATTTGTCTATCACAAACTGCTGGACATCCTTCTCTGTTATATTTTCCGCAGCGCCAAATCGTGGCAATAGGTGTGTCTGTAACGTAAGCTGATAAGCACATAGGGTGGAATGCTTCACTATCGGACGTTTTGCATCACACCAAATCTCGGAAACTTCGTGAAATGTTTTTTTATTGTTCATATTTTGAGAGAATTAATTGATTTAACTCTCTCAAAATAATACACTTTTACCGATTTCCCTTTGAACGGTTATGGGTTTTACAAAGCATCTCACAATTTTCCATGCTGGTTGCCCCTCCCTTGCTCCATGCAGTCACATGGTCGGCATCCATTTCTGAAAGTTTGTAAATACGGGTTTTGTTGGCATTATTCCCCAACGCACAGAGCGGACAATTGGAAATTCCCTGTTTCTCAGCCGCTTCGGTCTGACGCTTGTAAGCAGCCCGCTTGGTTGATTCTTCAAAGATTCGGATGTCAAGCAGTTTCTTATCCTCTTCTCCACCCAGTACATATTCGTAAATATTTCGGGGACACCGCACGCTTTCATCCGCTTGCAAGGCTTTTACCCGTTCTGTAACATGGACGGTACTATAAGGGGTGGTATGGTACGTTTCATACAGCCGTCCCCATTCCAAGCCGCACATGTCACGCTCTACCATAGTAAAGGTAGCCGATACCCAGTCAATCACAGAACGGAAATAACTTTCCAATTCTCCCGTGGAAGGCTCGTGACGGTGTATGCTCATATAGGCATCAATGCTCATCCCCTTACTGTCGCAAATCCACCGGAGGGCTTCCGCCAGATAATCCTGCCGTTTCACATCTCCCTTGATATAATGATTCCATTTCTGTATTTCCGCATTTTGGGAATTACTGAACACCCGCTTGGCTGCATTTACGAACTCGCCCGAATAGATGGCATTGAGCAATTCCTGCTCCTTGAGCGGAATGCCCACAATATTGATGGTCTTAAACCACTCTTTTATTTCCTTTTCTTCACCCTCGCATTCATATACCAGCAGAGAGGATTGCATAATCTTTTGTTGCTGCTCTTCGGGCAATCCCGAGAAATACTGCACGTTATCCGCTTCATTCTTGATGGCGAATTTGCCTGTGATGAACCGGCCGATGGAAGTGATGCGTTGCTGCCCGTCAAGTACTTCAAATCGTCCGTCCACAGTCCGGTTGAAATAGATTAGTCCGATGGGATAGCCTTTTAGCAGGGATTCTATTACCGCTACATCACGTTTCCCATCGTTGTAGATATAATGGCGTTGATACTCGGGTTGGATAGTGAGCCGCCCGTCCAATCCAAATAGACCTTTACCTTCCAATTCGTTGTAGGTAAACCCTTTACAGATGTCTTCGACAGTCCATTCTGTATGTAATGTTGTCTCCATAATATTGATTCACTTTATAGGATTATTCTTTTGTGTCTTCTTCTTCCGGAGATGAATTGAGCGCAATACCTGTCTTGGCGTTCAGCGGACTGATGACAGCCTTGCCCGTCTTGGCTTCCAACTCCATACGGGCATTGCGGGCAATCTCACCACCGGCTTCCGCCACATCCATGTGTTCCCGAAATGTCTCCGGATTTTTACTTTCAGATATTTCTTTGGTGGAAAGTTCCGCCAACATATTTAGCACCAATTCCTTATTGGTCATATTGTCACGTAAGTTCTCTTTTTTCAGACCTTTGAACTGCTTATATTCCTTGGCGGTCATGTCACTCCAGGTCTGATAAATAATATCGGTCAGCGTAGCAAACTGCACCCCCTCTTGCAATCCGTGCCGCTTCCATTCATCCGTGAGGTCTTTACGAATCTCTATGGATTTGAGACGCTGATTAATCCAATTATCCGAATACCCCAACCGCTTATAGTCCACCAGTGCTTGATTGATAGAGAGTTCGGGGTCTTGCATTTGGTTAAGACGTTCAGTCGCCACTTGTGCCATCCATTGCTTGAACGGTTCTGCTTTGGGCGATGGAATAGACTGAATCAAACGGAGAAGCTGCTGAGTATCTGCGACATCGGTTAAATACATCTTTCCATCAGCCGATTTCATTTTCAGTTGACTACAATTTGTAGTCAACTCACTCCCTTCTTTTTTTAAACGTGTTTTCAAGACACTCCAATACTTACGAGGATTAGGGCTATCGGTTAGGACAGCCACCACATCCACTATGGAAAAGTACCATTTTTCTTCTTTGTCATCCCAAATAGTACGAACTTTCTTGGTTTCAAAAAGCTTGATGGCATTATGCTGAGTCATAATATTATATTTTTGTCTTTATTTTTAAGTTGAAATCTTAGGTTGTAATCGTGGTATAGACCAAGACCCTAATGGAGTATATGGAAGAGGTGCTTATATTCATAATGTTGAAGTGTTTAAAAGATTATTTATTCAATATAGGAAGTTGAAATCTTAGGGATAACAAAGACGTGGTTCGGAAGTGCCTCTAAAATCTATCCCGAGCAAATCCAGGTTGACCGTCATGGAAAAGAATCCAAAGTGACGAAACTCAATGACGGGGCAGTATTGCTTCATTCCGAAGTGCCTCAGAATGAAACTTATTATATGGTTGACGGGAAATATTACACCCAAGTCTATGCACGTGTTCTTATTAAGCATATCAGATTATAATTTGCGAATGAGTAATCGGGCGTACATGGGAATATATTTTTCGCCAACCTTAATAACGCTTCGGGCATTTAAGTCGTTATATTTGGGGCTATCCATATCCGTGTACTTTTTCGTTCGTAAACAAGATGTGTTTTGCCTATCGGTTATCCCTAAGATTTCAAATTGCTCCGGACAATACTTAATCAAAAAGGATATAGGAACTCCCATCACTCCTTCATAATCTGACGGAATGGCATCCGTAAAAGGTACTTCAATGGCATCATAATTATCGTAGCGGTCATAGGCAGCTTTGCCTTTCAGTTCCTTATGTTTGGAAAAGCGGAGGTTGTCTGCCATGCTCATCAGTGGCAATGGCTCATGACGACGACCATGCTCTATGCTGGTAAACCAACATGAATTGCCTAATCGGGTATAATTACCGACATATCCCAATCTTGCAGCTTTAGCCTTGTCTTTCTCATCTACTTTAGCTCCGTCAGGAACGCCAAAAACCATATCATTTCCATTTCCTGTAGCACCTAACCAAACTTTGTTATCTTTTATCAAGGGAAAGACCTCTTTATAAGTGATTGCGTTCATGTTACCTATTACAGCAAACTTCTTCCCAGCTTCCACAATCCAAGCCAAGAACTCACGAAAGAGGGAGAACGGCGGATTGGTGATGATAAAATCCGCTTCATTACGAAGTTCGGTAACTTCTTTGCTTCGGAAATCTCCGTCACCTTCCATATACTTCCACTCAAGGTCATCAATATTGATACGTCCGTCCCCACTTTTGTCTCGTTCCAAGATGAATATCTTACCTTTCACCTGTGCCTTGGACGGGTCGAATTGAGGCGCTTCTTTCTCAAACAAAGAGGGCTGATAAGGTGTTTTGTATTTTTTGCTATCCGGCGCATAACTCGTAGAAATCAGTTTTTTCAAGCCTAACTCATCAAACTTGGCAGCAAAGTATCGGGTAAAGTTGCTCCATTCGGGGTCATCACAAGGAAGCAATACAGTCTTTCCCCTAAACACGTCCGGGTCATATTCAAGATAGGCATTCATTTCAATCTCTATGTCATGAAATTGCGTATAGAACTCATCATTCTTAGCCGCCTTAGCTTCTTTTAGATTAGTATTTGCCATATGTCTGTTTTTTTATTTCGTTAGGTACAAAAGTGTACGCACATCCACATTCAGTATTTCCGCTATCCTGTATAGTACGGGTATAGGCGGTTGCACTCTGTTCGTGGCGTATAGATTGACCATATTAAAACCTTTGCCAAGTCGTTTAGCCAATTCAGTTTGACTAATACCCACCTCAATCAATGCTTCTTTTATCCGATGCGACATCTTCTTTAACTTGTCACAAAGGTATATAATTTTATTGGGTAAACCACTGTGCTCTTAAAAGAAAGTATTTCGTTAATGGCTTATCCAAAGCTATTTTGGAAAATTCTATTTGTTTTTTCGCCAGTCGATTTTATAAAACTGCCACCGATAGTTCGTACTTTCGAAAAAAATCCCTATATTTGCACTTGAAAGAGTTATTTGACAGCATAGTAATGCAAAACGCTGAAATTCACACGGTTGCTAACTCGTTACCGCTACTTTTCAAATAGTTCGCTAAAAGTTTATTTCTCAATCGGTTAAGTCTAACCGACAAAAATCTAAAATAGAATAATTCCTAGGAAAACGCTCAATAATTGATTCATATCTAATGCATATTGTATCACGTTTTGTTGATTAGGCACTCACTTTCAATTATTATTCATATCTTTGCGTACACTATAACCATTAACCAGTAACCATGATTGTAATAGCAGACAGTGGTTCCACCAAAACCGATTGGTGCATCGGCAACAGCCAAACGGATTACCGGATAGTCCAAACTCCCGGCATCAATCCGTTTTATCTTTCCACCAAAGAAATAAGCCGGCAAATAACAGAAAACCTTTTCCCGCAGTTGACGGAAAAAGACACCGTCACCGAACTTTATTTCTATGGCGCCGGCTGCACGCCCGAAAAGGCATGCATCGTAGCAGATGCCCTCACCGAATGTTTCCCACACGCCCATGTTGCGGTGGAAAGTGACTTGTCGGGAGCCGCCCGCGCCTTGTGCGGACACACGAAAGGCATTGCCTGTATATTGGGAACAGGATCGAATTCCTGCGAGTACGACGGTGAAAAAATTGTTTCCAATGTTTCTCCACTGGGGTACATATTGGGGGACGAAGGAAGCGGAGCCGTGCTGGGTAAACGCCTGGTGGGTGACTGCCTCAAAAAACAGCTTCCCCCCGACTTGTGCGAACTGCTGCTGAAAGAATATGAGTTGACGCCTGCCCTTATCTTGGACAAAGTATATCGGCAGCCGCTTGCCAACCGTTTTCTGGCAAGCCTCACTCCTTTCTTATCCGCACACCGGCAAAGAGCGGAGATTCATGCGTTGCTGCTTTCCTGCTTCACCGATTTCTTCAAAAGAAATGTGATGCTGTACGAATATGCCGGTTGCCCGGTTCATTTTATCGGTTCCATCGCATGGCATTTCCGGGCGGAGGTGAAAGAAGCAGCCGATGCATTGGGCATTCAAGTCGGCAAGATAATAAAGAGTCCGATGGAAGGGTTGATAAATTATCATTTCAGAATATGAGTTTTATTAAAATAACCGAGCAGCCGTCTTTGCACGAAGACCTGGAACAGTTGTCCGTGCGAAGCTTATTGGAAGGTATCAATGAGGAAGACCAAAAAGTAGCCTTGGCCGTGCGCTCCTGTATTCCCCACATAGAAAGACTGGTAACAGGCATCGTGGAACGGATGCAGCAAGGCGGACGGGTATTTTATATCGGAGCCGGAACCAGCGGACGCCTGGGGGTATTGGATGCTTCGGAGATTCCACCGACTTTCGGTATGCCCGATACTTATATAATAGGTATAATAGCCGGAGGCGAAACGGCTCTGCGGCATCCGGTGGAAAATGCGGAAGACGATACGTTGAAGGGATGGGAAGAATTGCAGGCTTTCCACATCAGTGACAAAGATACCGTGATAGGCATTGCCGCTTCGGGAACAACGCCTTATGTCATCGGCGCATTGCAACAGGCACGGAAAAGAGGCATACTGACGGCAGGAATCAGCAGCAATCCTGATTCTCCCCTCTCACACGCAGTGGATATTCCCATCGAAATGATTGTGGGCCCGGAGTTTGTGACCGGCAGTTCGCGCATGAAAAGCGGCACAGGGCAAAAAATGATTCTCAACATGATCAGCACTTCCGTGATGATAAAACTGGGAAGGGTGAAGGGAAACCGAATGGTCAATATGCAACTAAGCAACCAAAAACTGGTAGACCGGGGAATGAGAATGATTATGGAGGAACTGCAGCTAGACGAAAAAAAGGCTAAACAATTGTTGCAGAAATATGGTTCAGTAAAAAAGGTCTTGGACATTTATAATAAGAAATAAATTGTATAACTAAAAACAATTAAGACATGAAAAGTTGGAAACCGGAAGCCATTATCTTAGCAATAGGTATGCTGATTATGGGGTATTTTATCAAAAACGGACTGGATACTTTCGCCGGTAAAGACCGGGTAGTAACCGTCAAAGGATTGGCTGAAATGGAAGTGCCTGCCAACAAGGTTACTTGGCCTCTGATGTACAAGGAAGTGGGAAATGACTTGCCTGCCTTATATAATAAGATTAATAATACGAATCAGACTATCGTCACTTTCCTCAAACAAAAAGGTATCACGGAGCAGGAAATCAGTATCAATGCTCCCGAACTTATCGACTTGCAGGCCGACCGTTATAATAGTAATCCGATTCAATTCCGTTATAATATTACAACTGTCATCACTGTTACATCCGACAAAGTGGAACTTGTCCGTAATCTGATAAAAGAACAGAGTGAGCTTCTGAAGCAGGGCATCGCCATTACCGGAGGAGATTACCGCTACAACGTGCAGTATGACTTTACAGGGCTCAATGCCGTGAAACCTCAGATGATAGAAGAAGCAACAAAGAACGCCCGCGCCGCCGCCATCAAGTTTGCCAAAGACTCGGACAGTGAACTGGGAAAGATAAAAAGAGCTTATCAAGGACAATTCAGCATCGAAGACCGCGATGCCAATACTCCTTATATCAAACGAATACGCGTGGTGACTACCATTGACTATTCACTGGAAGATTAAAATATCAGATACCCATCTTATGAAGCATTTTCAATAGTTCATCTTTGTTCAGAGGCTTTGATAAATAACCGTTGAAGCCTCTGGACATTACTTTTCTTCTGTCTTCATCGTATGCAAAAGCCGTTACCGCCACAATGGGGATATCGGAAGACAGTTGGCGAATGGCATCCGTTGCCTGATAACCGTCCACCACGGGCATGCCTATATCCATCAAAATAATATCCGGATTGCATTCCAGGTATTTGGAAACGGCTTCTTCACCGTTTGTGGCACGGATCAAATCATAGTGTTTTTCCAGATAAATCTTATAGAGCAGATAATTGTCGTCCATGTCCTCGGCTATCAGAATGGTTCGGCGAACAGCCCCCGCATCGTATTCGGTTTCATTGAATTCAACGGTTTCCGAAACGTCTTCCGTCCGTTGCTGCAAAGGTAAAAAATCAAAAGGTTTCACCGGCAGGGTAAACCAGAAAGTAGAACCTTTGCCGTATTCCGAGAATACCCCTATCTCACCGCCCAGTTTCTTGATAATGGTCCGGCTGATAGACAACCCCAAACCCGTGCCCTGCTTTTTGGCATCCAGTTTCATGAAACGTTCAAAAACTTTATCCACCTTCCCGGCCGGAATGCCGGCTCCCGTGTCCTGCACATAGAAGTAGATATCATCCTCCCGCACCTTATATCCTAAAGTGATGCTGCCTTCTTTGGTATACTTGAATGCATTCGACAGAAAATTGGAAAGTACCTGTGACACCCGGTTCTTTTCGGTATGAATAAAGCAGACCGGCAGACAAGGCTCAAACACAATACGCACCGGACTGTCAGCCTCTTCCAGACGCAGCCGGAAAATTCCTTCCAGTTCACGCATTATCTGATTAACATCCGTATCGGAATAAATAAACTCCAATGTCCCCGCCTCTATCTTTGACATATCCAGAATATCATTAACCAACTGCAACAACATATTCGTATTACCTTTGATTATCTCAACATAAGAATTACGTTCGGATTCGGAAGCATTGGACAACAATCCCGCGAAACCAACTATCGCATTCAGCGGAGTCCGAATTTCATGGCTCATATTAGCCAGGAAAGCTGTCTTCTGTTCCCCTGCCACTTCCGCCACCCGCCTGGCCGCCTCCAGTTCTTCCTGTACCTTCTTCAAACGCGTAATATCTCTCACGGTCAGCAACACCTTTTCATCTCTGTTCTGCACCATATATGCCCCCGAAACACTCACCACACAATCCACGTAGTTATCAGTGTCATCCGACAAATAAAGCCTCATCGGAGCTTCCAACCGGGAAAAGCTGTTTTTTTCGCGAAAACACCTTTCGATGGAAGCACGCACCGGACAGGATTTACAATTCTCGTGAGTGCCGCATGCACCGGAATCCAACGCATTTTTGCACCGAAGCAATTCCCCCACCCTGTGAAGGACACAGTCATCCTTTTCACTGTTCAAACTATAATAATTGGTTTTCTCTACCAGAAAATTACGATTGGCCAATACAATGTACGCATCGATATTGCGTAAGATGGCATCCGAAAAATCTTTGTTTAAACCAAGTTCGTTCTTTTGGGCAAGAACTTCCTTATTCAGACTTTTTGTTTTCTTTGTTTCGAGCCACCACTTTATCATAAAAAATAAAGCAACAACCGCTAATAGTATGGATGGTAGCATTTGCTAAATAGATTTATATTATCGCAAAGATATGAACATAATTCAATATCGGTTTATAATTAGACAATTAAATATTCAAATTTAAAGAAAAAGCCTCAAATCTATTTGTGATTCAGTAAATTATTGTATCTTTGCGCCCGAAATTAGATAAACAATATAATGTCTAACGTAATTAACT
>ERZ1107006.804-NODE-804-length-29541-cov-4.816218_pt1 | contig 29541 bp, 37 predicted proteins | sample MGYA00403696_ERZ1107006 | MGnify/ENA primary metagenome ERZ1107006 (study PRJEB35170, sample SAMEA104062441) | human gut metagenome | biome: human gut; feature: human-associated habitat; material: faeces | place: Denmark | collected 2012-08-13 ...
GGAGATAGCCGATTTTACCTGCTATGAAAGCGGTGAAGCATTCTTAGCGGCTTTCCATCCTGGTCTTTTCAATGCTGTATTCATGGATATTATGCTTGCAAAAAACGGTCTGAACGGGATTGAAACAGCCGAAAAACTTCGATCTGTTGCCGCACGGATTCCTCTTATCTTTGTAAGCAATGAGCGGGATTATTCCCTTGAGGGATACCGGGTACATCCGCTTGACTATCTCTTAAAGCCGGTGGATGCAGACGCTCTGGACTGGTGCCTCAATGAGATCCGCACCTTTCTGGCCGAACCGGCTTATATTGAGATTCCGGCCATCCTTGGTCAGGGACAGTCATCCTGCCAGAGGATTCTTCTGGATGATTTTTTATACGCGGAAACGCAGAATCACCGCCTGATCATCCACACCTTAAAAGGGGACGTTGCCACGCGCCTCTCTTTTTCGGATCTAATGGCGCTGCTGCCAAAGGGCGGACGTTTTTATATGAGCGGCCGCAGTCTCCTCCTCAATTTTTCGCAGGTGATCTCTGTGGAGGAGGATGGTTCTGTCCGTCTGAAAAATGGTTCCTGCCTTTTCTGCAGCCGTCGAAAGAAAAAAGAGACAAGAGAGGCATTTATGTCATACCTGTTTACCTGTATGCGGAAGGGGATGATAACCGATGAGTAATGCAGGCTTATTTCTACATACCACTATTAATCGAGATAGCGGTGATCATGATCGTCTATGCATTTTTTGTTCGGAAGCATACGTCTTATGGCAAAAAATGGTATGCCTTTATGAAATGGTTCGAAACCAGAGATGATACCCTGCTTGATATCATACGGGAATAATGCCATGCAGGGAAGCTTTGGAGCATGCGATTCTCCACCTACTGCCCATTCTTCGAATACATCACTTTCGCACTGATCCCTCTGATCTTTCCAAGCTTCCCGGAAAGCGCGCTGATCCGGTCGGCCGGAGCGTCTACGATAACGCTGATGATGTTCACATGTTTCTTTTCATATGGAAGTCCCATTCTTCCGATAATATATTCTCCGTATTCATGCAAAAGTCCGTTGATCCGTCCTGCTGCCTCCTGATCCTCCACGATAATGCCTACCAGCGTCACTCTTGTGTTTCCCGTATCCTTTTCCATAATCCTTCTCCCTTCTGAACGTCCTCCGGCATATTCTCCCACGGTCTGATATGCGTGGCGATCATGATGATGCGTCCATTTGCATGTGTGCGGATGTATTCATATGCTTTCTCCCGGTTCTCTTCATCCAGCCCGGTGAAAGGCTCGTCCAGCAGAACACACTGTGCTCCTGCTTCCATTGCCCGCACCAGTGACACTCTCCGCTTCATGCCGCCGGACAATTCATGACAGGGCTGACCCAGTGCTTCCTCGGGCAGTAACCACGTAAGTGCCTTCCGCGCTTCCTTCGCATCTCCCATAACCATTTCCAGATTCTTCACCGCACTGTATTCTTCGCAGAGTCTGTCCTCCTGAAACTGCACGGAAAAAGCATCGATTCCCGACACTTCTCCCTCTTCCGGCCGTTCCAGCCCGCACAAGCACCTAAAAAAAGTCGTCTTGCCGCTGCCCGATGGTGTATCCAGAAAGTAAGGTTCTCCTCCGTGGAATTCCTGTTCCACATGCCGGAAGATCCAACGGTCATGATAACATTTTCCAAAATCTGCCACACATAAAGTGCGACGTTCTCTGCTGACATTTTTCTGCGGCATTGCCGGTCTCTTGCAGGCAGGCTCCCACCGGAAAAAATATTCCACACAACCGAAGACTATTTTCTCAAACAATACACTAAGCACAATGATCACTGCCGTCCAGGCAAACAGATCCGCTGTATCGAGGTAAATCTTCGCCAGATACAGTGCTCCGCCGATGGAATGCAACGGCGTACCGATCACTTCCGCTGCCACTCCGGATTTCCAGCTCATTCCCAGGGATAATTGAAATGCGCTGAGCAGGAATGGCTTTAATGCCGGACGGTAAATATAGAAAAAGCGGGTGGCAAACGGCAGACGAAACACTTCTGCCATCTCTATCAGTTCTGCGTCCGCACTTTTTAAGCCTTCCAGTGTGTTCAGATAAATATTCGGAAACACCACTAAAAAGCAGACCGCCACCGCCAGCGGGGAAGCTCCCCACCAGATCAGTAAAAGCACCGCAAATACTGCAACCGGCACTGCCTTGCAGAATACCATGAACGGGCGCAGGATTTCCTCTGCCAGACGGTATCTGTAGCTTACCGCCGCTAACAACAGTCCCAAAACCGCTCCCAGCAAAAAGCCTGCGGCAATCCGCCACAGCGAGCCAAGGGCGCTACGCCAGAATTCCACCTGCCCCGCGAGAACGGTAAGCGCCCGCAATGCCTGCAGGGGTGTCACCACCAGCAGGAAATTATCCACACACACTGCCGTGATCTGCCATACCCCCAGCCAGAAGAGCAGGATCATAAATTTTTTAATGTATTTTTTATCCTTATTCTGCATCATAATAGAAATCAGATTCCGGAAGTCCGCCGCCGATAGACAGAGAATCCTGGTGGAACAGTACGTCAAGGTATCCGGACAGTGCCTGCTTCATGTCTGCCCTATCCATATAAGTAATGTTGCATCCTGGGATTGCTTTCTGTGCAATGGGCTCCTTTGCTACGATCTGTGCTTCCACTGCCAGCGCAGCACCGGTGGTGGGATCTGCATTGATGGCTTCGGCACTTGCCTTATGTTCTTCCATAAAAGATTTCACTGCATCCTCATGCTCTTCCAGGAATTCCTTGCGTACCACCGTGACACCTGTGACCATGCTGCTGCCGCTTACACCCTGTATCTTATTCCACTCTTCGTTTAAGTCAAAGATCACTTTCAGTGCATCATTCTGCATACAGGCTGCAGTGACGAAGGGCTGGGGCAACAGTCCGATGGCTGTGGGATCCTCTGCCAGCACGGATGCCACCTCTGTTGCTTCGGATTTATATTCCAGTGTCACATCGTCCACAGACATGCCATTGGCAGTCAGCAGATATTGCAATACATAGTCCGGTGTGGTTCCCTTTCCCGTTAAATAGATGGTCTTACCCTTCAGATCCGTAAAATCCGCAAGGTCATTCTCTCCGGATACCATGTACAATACCCCCAGTGTATTGATGTCGATCACTTCCACACCGCCCTGTGTCTTATGATAGAGGATACTTGCCACATTGGCAGGTATCAGTGCGATATCCAGGTCACCTTTTACCATTAGCGGCAGGATCTCGTCCGCACCGGTAGCCATCTGAAACTCATAGGCATTAGAAGTCTCTCCTTTTTCTGCCTTGTCCATTAAAAATAAAAGTCCCAAAGATGTCGGGCCTTTTAAGGATGCCACACGCACTACTGTGTCATCCGCATCCGTATTTTCTGCTGTAGCTTCTGTACTTTCCATTACGGCTTCCGTACTCTCTGCAGGCTGTGTACTCTCTGTCATCAGACTTTCTGCTGCGCTCCCGCTGTTTCTTGTCTGTCCACATCCGGTAAGACCGCTGCATAACAGTCCAAGTGTCAGTACCAACGCCAGCGTTTTTGTGATTCCTGTTTTCTTTTTCATTGTTTTGTCGCCTTTCTCTTCTCAGCCCCGTGCTTCGGAGTCAGTCATTTCTGTGGGATTCCGGTCAGTGGATCCGATGCCGCGCTTTCCAGTCTCCGTTTGTTCTGTTGCTTTTTGATTATAACATAAAATGAAAAACTTACCAGCATGAAAAAACAGCCGGTGCTCATACTAATACCAAGATAAGTGATCACAAACAACGCTTATCTGAAACACAAAAACAATTCCAAACGGAGGTGAACGAAATGGCAAGTAAAACCAATAGAGTAGAAGTTCCCGCGGCTAAGGCAGCAATGGACCGTTTCAAGACTGAGGTTGCATCTGAACTGGGTGTTAATCTGAAAGAGGGTTACAACGGCGACCTTACTTCTAAGGAAGCAGGAAGCATCGGCGGCGAAATGGTTCGTCGTATGATCAAGAAGCAGGAAGAGCAGATGAAATAAGCTCTGCCGGAATCCTCAGAATCGACAGGAACAAAAAAGAAGCTGTACAGAGAATCCCTCTGTACAGCTTCTTAACTGTGTTCATCTTATCTATTATTCACCGAAGACTGCTCTGTAATCTGCCTGGAACTTGGCAATACCGGCATCAGTCAGAGGATGTTTTACCATCTGCTCTATAACCGCGTAGGGAACGGTTGCAATGTCAGCACCGGCCAGAGCGCAGTCGGTCACATGAATGGGATTACGCACGCTTGCTGCGATGATCTGGGTATCCAGGTCGGTTACCGCGAAAATATCAGCGATATCACGGATCAGGTCTACCCCTCTCGTGCTGATGTCATCCAGTCTTCCCAGGAAAGGAGATACATAAGTTGCGCCGGCGCGTGCAGCCAACAACGCCTGGTTTGCTGAAAAGATCAGTGTTACATTGGTCTTTATCCCTTCGGAGCTTAATACTTTACATGCCTTCAGACCTTCTACCGTCATAGGAATCTTGACTACCATATTGGGATGGATGGCTGCGATCTCTCTGCCTTCCTTGATCATGCCTTCCGCATCTACGGTGGTTGCTTTCACCTCACCACTGATGGGTCCATCTACGATGGATGCAATCTCTTTGATCACTTCTACAAAATCTCTGCCCTCTTTGGCGATCAGAGAGGGATTGGTCGTTACTCCGCAAATAACCCCCATGTCATTTGCTTTCTTAATGTCTTCTACTTTTGCAGTGTCAATAAAAAAACGCATAACTCTTCTCCTTTTTGCTATGTAAATTTAATTGGTCCGGTCCCGAAAGTGATCTGTGACCTCTAGTTACAGTATACTCATTCCGTCTGGAAACAGCAAGTAGTTTTTTATAAATTTTATTGATTGTGTTCGAGCACGGTGTGTACAACTACGGGCAGTACAACTTACGGATATAATAAAAATCAGACTCTTTGAATACCTGTCTGCGCACCCTCCCGGATGCATTCATCACGGAGAGCAGACGACGGAAGGTTTTCATATCCGGAATACGTCTCTGTCGCTCTGTATGAGTCGCCATCCGGCTTATTCTGCGAAGCCATTTTTCCTGCCTGTTGTGTTTCCCGTTTTTCTCTCCCAGCATGACCTCCAACAATTTTCCCATGGCATACACATCGCTTTCCTCCCCGGGTATCTCCCCCTGTCGGAACTGTTCCGGCGCACTGTAGGAATAATTGCCTGCTCCCGACCATTTTTCTTCTCTGTTCCACAGGCATCCCAGATCCAGGATCCCCACTCTGCCGTTGACACGGATCCGGATATTTTCCGGCTTCAGATCCCGGTAGAGAAATGGATGCTGCCGCTCATGAAGATATTGTATGCCTTCCGCGATCTGATCCGTGATCCACGCAGCATGTCCGGGAGTAAGTCTGCCTCTTCTCTCCAGCATTTTCCGCAGATCCATGCCATCCCAGAATTCCATGATAAGATAGCCCTTTCCTCCTTCCGTCCAATGTTCCACATACCCGGGGAATAACGGATGTCTGATCTCCTGCCAGTTCTCACATTCCCTCTGCCATTGTTCTGTGACATCGGACACTCTGCAGGCCCGGAATCCTCCGTTACTGTCTGTCACACGATAGACTTGGGAAAAGCTGCCTTCTCCCACCGACACAGGACTGTGATATCCATGCCAGACCAATATCCTCTCCATTTCTATTCCATTTGTACCGTTTCTTTGCTCTGTTTCCCTTTGCTCCATATAGCTTCTCCCTTTACCGGCAGAATCCATACCGCTCCCATATGTCTTCCGCCCCGCTGCTCTGCCTTCCGACCCAGCTCTGCCAGCCGTCTCTCTGCCCGCTCCGCTCTGTCCGACAGTAGATCGGTCCCCACGCTTTCCGGTCTCAGGCAGCCTGCCAGTTCCTCTTCACAGTAATTCAGGAATCCATGATCCGTCAGCAAAATTGCTGTTCCTGCTTCGACTTCCCCCACCATGCATTGATCCTTCCAGACTTTCCACCCGGTTCTCCCAAACCTCTTGAAAAATCCGCAGAGATTCATCCTGCCGTGGTCAAACAGAAGCACTCTGCTGTCCACACACAGTACTCCCGCATAATTGCTGTTTTTGTCCACTGCCGCAAGCTGTTTCGACCATTTTTCTCTTATCCTTTCTTCCGTGTACGATTTCCAGATATCCCTCCCCTGCAATTCCTCTTCTATTTTGTTCTGCAGATTCATCAGCAGTTCCCTGTTGTCGGAAATACAGGCATATACCACAGAGGCTTTCCTGCGACGGTATTTTCGTTGTTGCAATGACAGAAATATATTTGGGACCGTCTCCTTTTGCCAATAGCAGGCCGTAACATGCTCCATACGCACTTCTCCCTTCTATCCTATCTATCCTAAACACAGATACATATATTCTTTTCATTCTTCAGGGTTTATTTGCCGACCGGCATGAAAATGATATCAGAATCGCGTCTTCCGCGAACGTAAAAAGAGCATACCATGCGGTATGCTCTTTGTCAACGGATAATAAGATATCCCGAATACTCTATCCGAAAATATTTACCAGATCGTTAAATAACAGGAACACCATCAGCACCATAAAAAACACGAGTCCGATGAAGTGTACCATGCCCTCTTTTTCCGGGGGCACCGGTTTGTGCGTAATGGCTTCCCAGATCAGGAATACCAGTCTGCCGCCGTCCAATGCAGGAATCGGCAGGAGATTCAGGATCCCCAGATTCACCGTAAGCATCAGGGTGATATTCAACATATTCACCAGTACATTCTGCCAGCCGTAGTCTTTTGTACTTTCGTAGGTTTTTCCCACGACGTTCACGGCAATCCCGACCGGTCCTGCCACATCCTGTCTGGATACCTGCCCCTGCACCAGCATCGCCAGGCTCTTCCAGGTCATCGTCACACAATAACGCATCTCATACCAGGAGTAACGGAAGCAGTCCAGTCCGGACAGCTGTACAAAATCCGCGTTACTGATGCCGATCATATAACGTCCTGCACTCTCATCATACTTAGGAGTCAGGGTTGTAGTTCCTTTTACTCCGTCACGCTCATACTGTACCGTGACATTCCCGCCCCGGTAGGTCAGCGTAAACAGCTGTATTTCTTCATACAGATGAATCTTACTGCCATTCAGAGAGAGAATTCTGTCTCCGGGCTGCAGTCCGGCTTCCTGCGCCGCACCGCCATCCACGATCTCCGTCGCCACGGGATCACGGATCACGATCAGATTCACCATAATAAAAGCAATGATAAATCCAAGGATGAAATTAAATACCGGTCCCGCCAGGACAGTGGAGATCCGCGCCCATACATTGGCATTTAAAAACGATCCGCTGTGGTCTTCCCCGTCTTCTTTTTCATTCAGTCCATCTTCGCCTTCAAACATACAGGCTCCACCGATGGGAAGCAGCTTCAGAGAATATTTGGTGTCTCCTTTTTGGAAGGAAAACAGATTCGGACCCATGCCCACGGAAAATTCTATCACATGAATTCCATTGGCTTTCGCCAGCAGAAAATGTCCGAATTCATGTGAGATGACCACCACCCCGAAGATCAATACAAACAAGATCAATGTAACCATTTATTGCCTCTCATATCATGCTTCTATTTTAGGATCAGAATCCCTTGCCGTCGATATAACTGTAAACAGATGCTTCTGTCTCCAGGATTTCCTCCACATTCGGGTTCTCGATCACCTTATGCTGCTCCATGGCTTCCTGAATCAACTCCGGGATCTGAAGATAAGCGATCTTGCGATCTAAGAACAGTCCTACTGCTTTCTCGTTGGCTGCGTTGTACACCGTAGGCATACTGCCGCCGATGCGTTGTGCATCATAAGCAAGCTTCAATCCGTAGAACGTCTCCATATCCGGCTTCTCGAATGTCACCTGTGCCAGTTCATAGAAATCCAGCCGTCTGCCCGGCATCGGACGACGATCCGGATAGAACAGCGCATACTGGATCGGGAGTTTCATATCCGGAGTTCCCAGCTGTGCAATTACCGCACCGTCCACATATTGTACGGCGGAATGAATAATACTTTGGGGATGCACAATGACCTGGATCTGATCCAGATCCACACCAAACAGCCATTTTGCTTCCATGACTTCCAGTCCTTTATTCACCAGGGTGGATGAATCTATCGTAATCTTCCGTCCCATGGACCAGTTTGGATGTTTTAAAGCATCCTCTACCTGAATATTCTGCAGCTGTTCTCTCGTCTTTCCTCGGAAGGGTCCACCGGATGCAGTCAGCAGAATTTTCTCGATCCTGCCCTTCGGTTCTCCGTTCAGTGACTGGAAAATAGCACTGTGTTCACTGTCCACCGGCAGAATCTTCACACCCATCTTAGCCGCCAACGGCATAATGATGTGTCCGGCAGTCACCAGAGTCTCTTTATTTGCAAGAGCAATATCCTTTCCTGCCTCAATGGCCGCGATCGTAGGTCTGATACCAATCATGCCCACAATGGCCGTCACTAATACCTGTGCTTCGGGCATCACTGCGATCTCCAGCAGTCCGTCCATTCCGGTCACGACCTTCACGGGAAGATCCGCAACACGGCTGCGCAGATCCGCTGCCGCCTCCTCGCTCCACATACCTGCGATCAACGGATGGAATTCTCGGATCTGCTGCTCCATCTGTTCTACACTTTTTCCTGCTGCCAGTGCTACCACCTGCAGCTCCGGATTATTCCTCACGACTTCCAGAGTCTGGGTTCCGATCGAACCGGTAGACCCCAGAATTGCTATCTTTTTCATGTATTTTCGCTCCTCTATCTGAGTCCCATCAGCAAAATGGTAAGGAAATAGGTCATCGGTGCTGTCACCGTCATACTGTCAAAACGATCCATAATCCCACCATGTCCGGGAATCAGTTTCCCATAATCTTTAATATTATGGTTCCTCTTGATGGCAGAGGCCGCCAGATCTCCTACCATGCTCATCACTGCACCTGCGGCGCAGATAAAGGCAATGATCCATGTAATTGTCCGGTCCGGGAATGCCGTCTCCACAAAAAAATGTGCATACAGTCCACCGATCAGTGCTGCCCCGACGACACCGCCGATACAGCCTTCCAAGGACTTATGAGGACTTAATTCCGGGAAAATATGCTTCTTCCCGATCAGCTTTCCGACGACATAGGCACAAGTATCGCATCCCCAGGAACTGATCAGGATCAGCCATACCAGATAGATTCCGGTCTCACACTCGCGGGTGAGATAGACAAAGGACAACAGCACCGGTGCATACAGGAAAGAAAATACCGCTGCCATGACCTGACTTGCCTCGTATTTCGGAAACAATGCCACATAACAGAACATTTCTGCCATGAACAGGCCCACGATACACATGAGCAGTAATGTATGATCCCTGGTAAAAAACAGTGTTGCGTAATATGCCGTCACGCCCACAAAGCCGATCCACTCCAGTGCATTAAATTTTTTCTCATCCGTTGCACATCTTAATGCCTTGGTAAGCTCTCTGTATGCAATCAGAGAAATAAGCCACAGCGGCACTGCTAAAAATATATTGCCGAAGCTGAACGTAGCCAATGCAATGACAAGCAATACAATGCCACTGAGCAAACGGGTCCAAAACATAAGCTATTCCTCCTTCAGGCCGCCATATCTTCTGTCTCTATGATTATATGCTTCCACAGCCTTCATCAATTCTTCTTTTGTAAAATCCGGCCAGGGAACCGGAGTAAAGTAAAATTCCGTATAAGCCAGCTGCCACAGCAGGAAATTAGAGATTCTCTGCTCATTGCAGGTACGGATCAACAGATCCGGATCCGGTATCCCAGCGGTATCCAGATAATCTTCCAGCATATCCGCCGTGATGGTTTCCGGTGATACTTCCCCGCTTTGTACCTTTGCGGACAGTTTTTTCACCGCACGGATGATCTCATCCCTGCCACCGTAGTTGATGGCAATCTGGAAATGCAGACCGTCATTGTTCTTCGTAGCTTCTTCCAATTCCGCGATGCGGGTCTGAATGTCCTGATCCAGTCTGGTCTTATCTCCCAGAACTCTGACGCACATACGATTTTTTTCGGCAGTCTTCAGACAGGTTTTCATATAATTGCGCAACAATTTCATCAGCGCATCCACTTCGTCCTGCGGCCGGTTCCAGTTCTCTGTGGAAAAAGCATATACCGTGAGATACTGAATCCCCATACGGTACGCCTCCTCACAGATCACTTCTACCGTTTTGGCCCCCTGCACATGACCGTAGTTGCGGGGCATTCCTTTTGCCTTGGCCCAACGGCCGTTACCGTCCAGAATAATCGCTACATGGTTCGGAATTTTCAAATTTTCTTCCATAATTTCAAACCTTCTTAAATCCTTAAACTGTCATGATTTCCTTGGACTTGCTGTCGATCAGGGCATCAATATCTTTTACATATTTGTCGGTAAGCTTCTGAAGCTCCTCCTCCAGACCTTTGATCTCGTCCTCAGACACTTCTGTCTTTGCCAGCTTCTTGAAAGCATCGTTACCGTCTCTTCTGATGTTACGGATGGCTACTTTGCCTTCTTCCCCCTTCTTCTTTACTTCCTTGACCAAGTCTTTTCTGCGCTCCTCGGTAAGCTCCGGGAATACGAGACGGATCACGCTACCATCATTGGAAGGATTGATACCGATATCGGAGGTCATGATCGCTTTTTCGATCTCCTTGATCAGAGACTTCTCCCAGGGAGCGATCTGGATGATACGTGCCTCGGGAACAGTTACGTTACCTACCTGCTGAATAGGGGTGGGAGTTCCGTAGTAGTCTACTCTCAGCTTATCCAGTACGTGAGGGTTCGCACGCCCCGCACGAATGGCAGCGAAATCTGCCTCTAAGAATTCAAATGCCTTCTGCATTTTATCACTATATACCTGTACTCTTGCGTCCATAATTTCCTCTCTTCTGCGCTCTGCGCCTTTCTATTATTTTGATTTTATACAGTTACTTTCGTTCCGTTGAACTTACCCTTCAGGGTATTCACAATACTGTTTTCCTCATTCAGGCCGAATACCCACATGGGCATCTTGTTATCTCTGGCCAGAATGGATGCGGTCATATCCACTACCTGAAGGTTCTTCGCAATGACTTCATCAATGGATACTTCATCGTATTTTTTCGCCGTAGGATCCTTGGCGGGATCTGCATTGTATACACCGTCGATTGCCTTTGCCAGCAGAATTACATCTGCCTCTACCTCAATGGCACGCAGGACAACTCCGGTATCGGTGGAAAAATAGGGATGTCCCGTACCACCTGCGAAGAACACTACCATGCCCTTTGCAAAATATTTGTTGGCTCTGTCCTTAGAGAACAGCTTGGTAAAGGAGCCGCACTCGAACGGAGTCAGGATATTGGTCATCATGCCTACCGAGCGGAAAATCTCCGAGACATAAATACAGTTCATGACCGTGGCCAGCATACCGATCTGGTCAGCCTTTGTGCGGTCGATATTCTCACTGGAACGTCCTCTCCAGAAATTACCGCCGCCGATGACAATACCGACCTGGATGCCGTCATCTACCAGTTCCTTTACCTGCAGTGCCACCTTTCTGACGGTCTCCTCGTCGAATCCGGTCTTTTTCTCTCCTGCCAGTGCTTCACCACTGAGTTTCAGTAATATTCTCTTCATGATCGTATGCTCCTTATTTTGTTTTCTTTTTCTCAGGCTTATAATCGTCGAAGAAAGAAGTCGGACTGACTTCCGCATAGCACTGTGAGCACATACCTTCGATCACCGCACCATTGTTGATCTGTACGGACTTAGACTTAATATTGCCCATTACGATAGCGGAAGAATCCAGAATGACAGGTCCCTGTACATCGATGTCACCTTTTACTGCACCTGCGATGGCTGCGCTGGTAGCGGTAATGTTGCCGATGACAACAGTGCTTGCTCCGATCTTCACAGAGCCCTCGCTCATGATCTCGCCGTTGATCTTCGCGCCTTCTGCAAAAATCTCAGCTGCCTTGGAATTACCATTGATATATCCGGTAATGTTCAGTTTGCCCAGAATATCAATGTTTCCATTAATTGTGCCTACCAGATCCATAGATCCTTCGGAACTTACATCTCCGGTGATCACCATGCCGGCAGTAATAATTGCGTTTTCATCTGATGCGGTCTTTACGTCCATTCTCTTCTCTGCTCCTTTGTTTTCCTCTCTATGTTCCTGTTCCAGAACACTTCCTACGGTCATATCGTTCTGAAGCACATGATCCAGATCCAACGCTGCTTCTTCCGCAGACTGTTCCGGTGTCTCTTCTGCTTCCTCCACAGGCTTTTCTTCTGCATTTGCCTGCGGGATCTCAATAGAATCCAGATTCTTCAGCATCTCTTCCAACGCTGCATTATCCTTTGTTGCATCTGTGGGCTGCTCTGTCTGCACTTTTTCTGTTGTTTCCGGCATATTCTTAACCGGTTGCTCTTTAGTCTCTGCAACATCTCCCTGATTCAGATCTTCTTCCGGCATCAGTTCATTCACCGCCTGTGACAGATCTTCCTTCAAATCTGAGAAAAATCCCATGATTATGTACCTCCGTTTATCTCTTGTTCTATTATAAATATTTTCTATAATATAATGCAATTCTCCGGTTCCCTGAACTTTCAAAATTGCAATTATTCCACATGATGTACCGGCCTGGTATTCTCCGTGATCGGCAAGATCACCGTATCCGGTCTGGCCAGAATATTTTCTATGATATCCGGTAATGCTTCCACCGTAGTCGGTTTCTCCGCAGAGTCATGCAGCAATATGATCGATGTATCTCTGGTATCGATATCCTCTGTACAATTCTCCAACAAGGTATCGATAGACAGATTCCTGCTTCCGCCATCTCCGGAGGACACATTCCAGTCAAAATATTCCACGCCCTGACTGTCCAGATAATCAATAAATTCATGCATATCAATATTGCTGACCGTATTGGAGCTGCCCCCAGGAAAACGATAATAGACGCTTTCCACACCGGTCGCCTGGTAGATGTCGTCTCTGATCCGTGCGAAATCTTCTGTGAAACTATCCAGCGATTCATAGAGTTCTTTATACTTGTGGCTGTAAGAATGCATTCCCAGGGTATGACCATCCTCCACGATCCGCTGCAAAGCCGCCTCCGCTTCAGAGCCATCCTTTCCCACCACAAAAAAAGTAGCTTTCACATGATACCGGTCCAAAATATCCAGTATCTCATCGGTATAAATACTGGGACCGTCATCAAATGTCAGATAAACCTTGTGAATCATCTCCTGTCCTGGATCACTCTCCGGCGTATGCTCCGACACTTCACCGGAAGTTACTTCTTCCTGTGTTTGGACACCTTGCTGTATTGCAGTCTCTGACTGTAGCTGCTGCAACAGGGTCTGCCGTTCCCGGTCCCTGGCATCCAGTTCCTCCAGGCGCTGTTCCAGATCCCGCAAAGTCCCATTGATCGCATGCAGTCTGCAGATCAGATAGACACAGCACAGGATGGGAATCAACAGTCCTACGATCACAATGCCTATGATCATCTTCTTCAACCGCTGTACTCTTCTCCGCCGATCATCCGGCGCTGTCTGTTGGAGTTCTCTTGCCATAAATATTTCTACGTCTCTCTTCCTATTTCGAAATCTTTCCTTCCATCAGACAAGACTTCTGTAACAGTATAGCATATTCCACTTTTTTGGGAAAGAGATTTATGTAAAACTTTAAAAGCCGCGGCGGATATTCCTATCCCCGCAGCTTTTACCTCTATATTTCGATATTCCGTAATGATATTCCCCTCTGTGAATGAGTATTTCCTGTATGCCCGGGTTTTCTACCCTATTTCCTGCATTTTTCGCTCCGGATAATGCCCCATAATGAAATGTTGGAAAAAGAGCGCCGGAAGGTGATGGCTTCGAAACCGATACCATATCTCCTCCGGTACATTATCGAACTGGCAGATCTGACCGTCACTTGCGAACTCCATCTCCAGCACCTGTCGTTGTGCATCGTACCCTGCGGATCTGATCATCGGATTAGCCAATATGTACCTTCTCATTGTCTTTTGTTCTCGCTTTCTGTTTCTGCTTTTGTCATCCCTGACAGAAATGTCCTTTACTATAATGCGTTCAGCTATATCTTTTCCCTGAAAGAGTTCCCCCTTTATACTTTCACGTTAAGATTTTGTCCCACCCACTATGACAATCGCAGATTATTTTATTTTTCCCTTCGTTTTACCCTTATGCAGGTCTTAGCATACTTTCTGAATACGTGTGCTGTATCCCACGCCCTCTATTACGGCCTGCAGATAACGTTTTTTCTACTGTCCGCAGCCCATACAATATTTAGTTTTGATCCAGTGTAGCAATATAAAAGTTTCGTTTATGGATAGTTAGTAGGTAAACTTAAATGCTCCCGTGTCGTTCACAACTTCTTCGTAGCCGTCCACGTCTGCATAATGCGTACAGATAACCCGGTAGGTTCTGTCCTTGATGGCGTCCGCATATTTTAAATCTGCCGCAAAAATTGCTGAGTCATAAGATTCTGCACCATCTGAAGTCAGTACCGTTTTCCAGCCATACCACATCTTCTGCTGTACCTTAATATCTTTTACACCTATAACCTTGGCAGCTCCTATACAGGATGTAGTAAAGGTCATACATAACCCCTCGTCCATTTTAAATGCCATAATGATTTCGCAATCAAACATCGTTGTTATAGGCCGCACATCCGAAATACTATATTCCGGGCTCATGTTTGTTACAGTTACTTTCATAGTGGTATCCTCATTGAGATACGCTTCCTCTGCATGTGCTTCCTGTGCCGGCACGCTAAAAGCAAAAATCAGTGCCAATACCAAAGCAACTATTCTTCCACTCTTTTGTTTTCTTTTTCTCACTCGCGTTTTCCTTTCCTTCATAAGATTTTTTGCTACACTTTTAGAGTTTCAAACTGTCCCTCTATATAGTACATGTGATTTCTTCTTCAAATATTACAAAAAACTTTAACTTTTTTGAAAAAAGTTGATTGCATTAGTAACTTCTACTGCCACGCTTCAGAAAAAGAATTGCACGACTAACTTCTGCTTTGCCCTGTTTCTCTCCATTTTCAGGTTGTTTTTCATCCCTTTCTGACCTATAATAATTAAAAATGAATGGATTTTAGGGTACACTAAAGGAAGCCTCCAAAAGTCTTTTGCACGAGTAACTTCTGGTTGCCATCAACTGTTTATTCTTTTCTGTATCCTCCTGCCTGTTTTATTTATTTCAATAGTTCAGGCTTCAGACAGATTTCATCGGGTGGGATGATCTCCAGTCCAAGCTTTTCCATTGCATTTTTGTCAAATGACTTCAGGGCCTTCTTCATGGGTGTCGAACCATGAAGTTTAGGCCTTGTTGTATTATTGATGTGATTTACCATACGTAACACCTGCTCCTGGTTCAATCCATCAAACGAACTTCCCTTTGGCAGTACATATCTTATGTACTCATGATTCTTTTCCAGTTCTCCCTTTTGCTCGGAATGTCTCGATTCACAATAAAACACTCTGGTACGCTTCTTTCCGTCATGTCCTTTTTCAAACAACTCCGGATCTGCAAACTCACATCCATTATCTGTCAGTATTACAGGAAACAGTTCCCGAAACATTTCACTTCCCAACGTCTCTTCCAACCAGTCAAAAGTAGCTACGGTACTCTTCATTTCTTTGGTTTCAATCAGAAATGCCAGCATCAGATTGTTTTCCGGCCATAACAGCGTATGAAGTAATTTCCCGCCTTTATTTCCTTCCACTGTGTCCATCTGTACCACTCGTATTCCTTCGTTTTTCGCAATAAAGTCAAGATAGTCTGAATAATGATGTCCTTCTTTTTTACGATAGCTGATTTTTGGAGTTGGAACGCTTCTCACTCTTTTTCGATATCTTACCGTTCTCCGCATATCCAGATTTCTTGCGGTCAGATAGCCGGCACTGATATACTTATAAAGTGTTCGTTCCCCACAGGGAATCTCTTCTGCATGATGCGCCAGGATATGTGCCAGGGGCTGTCCTTTCCTGATCAGCGGGCTCACAAGACTGTCCAATGCTGCCAGTTCATCTCTGGTCATGTCTATTCCCTGTCTGGATTTCCTAAGCGTTTCACAGTACTCCTTATGGGCATAATCAGCGTTATACAGGTACTTATCAAACAGACAGCTGATGGTTATGATACCGATGCCTGCGTATTTCCTTGGAAACCGTATCAGGTGAACAGCCTATAATGTATGCAATCTCTTTAAAGGTACGATGTTCTTTCAGTCCCTTCTGAATTTCGTGCCTGTCATCCCAAGTTAAATGTGTCCCCTTTTTCCTTTCTTCTTTCGGCATAGGACCTCCTTCTGCAGGAGGATACCTATTCAGTATACCATTGCATGACTAACTTATGGTTTCTATACCCAAATCAGATTTTTAAAATTCATTCAACGTTTTTTGAAAAAAAGTTTTGAAAAAAAGTTGAAAAAAGTTTTAAAAAAGAGATTGAGTTTTTTCACCCAACCTCTTATCACTGATTTCAATAATTATCTACTATTGTCTCCTGATATTTGACTGCAATTTCTTTCAAAAATTCCTTATCATTTATTCCGACAACTGCATATTTTTCATTTCCATAATAAAAATAAATGATATAGTTTTGATTTCCATTATCCTCCTGCTTGCTGAAAACCTCTAGATCGATACCATCATTTTCAAATTCTTCACAAAACACATAGCCTGGATAAGTTTCTCTCACACGTAATATTTCCCGTGGATACATTTTTATTTCAAAATGCAATATTTCATCCTGACCTTTATTAAAAAATACATATACCGTGTCTGATTCATCCGCTTCGGCTATCTGTATCCGCATCATGCTATATTGTCCTTCATACAAACTCATAATCTCATAAGGTATTGCAACATATTTTTTATATTTTCTCGGAACCTCATCTACACTATAATAGTTCTCTTCAGCACGTCTTATTGAATTCTCATTAACCCCTTCCGGTGATGTTATCATCGTTGTTCCCTCTTCATTCTTATCCATCCACCAGAAGAATCCGCCATGCTTCTCTGCATTTACGGCCATCTGCCAGGAACCTCCCAGCATGATAACAATCAATACAGCCGCTGCCATCGCAACAGCTCTGTGCTTCTGAAAATAATGCAGTATCTTATGCTCTTTCTTTTTCTCCGACGCATCGGCCTCTGCCAGAATTCTTTCCTCTTCTTCACGCTCTGCACAATATTTCCAAAAGTTATCCACCACTACATCCGATGACAATCTGTCTTTCTCCTCCTCAGGAGTCAGACTGTCCAGCAATTTCAATAAACTCTGAACTTCATCCGCATCAAACTCTTCATCGGAAGCTTCCATTGTATACCAATCTAATCGTTTTTGAATCTCCTGAATCAGACTTTCCTTGTCCTGTTTCTTCATTTCTGCTCTATTCCCTTCTGTATCTCATCGTCCGGCTTCGACGCCTGACCTTTATCCCTCTCTATTATATGTGTCTCTTTTTTGTCATTTCTTACAGACATTTTTTGTTTTTTGTCGAATACCTTACCGTCGTATATGACTTTTGCCACTTTCCCACGGAGTCTGTTGATTCGTACGCTCATGTTGTTCTCGGACGTATTTTCCAACTTTGCCATTTCCGGTATTTTAAACCCTCGTACAAAATACCGTGAAAAACGTTTCTTATCTTCTTTGTCCAGGTTATTCTCCAATACGATATCCAATTCTACTTTACCATATTGGTCCTTCGCCTCAATATGCTCATGCCCTTCTATAGGGATTTCACGTTGTAACTTTCTGGTCTTTTTATTAAAGTCCTGGATTTTGTATCTCGCCGTTTCAATCAGAAAACCTGTCTGATTGGGATGTTCCTTCAGCTGATCCCACTTTTTATAAGCAATATAAAGCGTCTCCTGTAATACATCCTGTGCCAGAGACTTATCCAGTATCCGGCATTTGATGAAGTCATATAAGATCGCCTGATTCTCACGAATCAATCTGGTAAACTCCTGATGGTCTGCTTCCATCTCTTCTGTCTTTTTCTTATGCATTTGTCATCGCTCCATTATGAGGTTTTATCTTCTCAAAATTTCTCTTATATAATTTACCATTCATTCCTATACTAAATATAGGCGTTTTTACGATTCGTTTAAAATTTCTATTTTGTATCTATATATTTAGCTTTTTATAAAATCACTGTCAATTATTTGTCGCCGACAAAATCCGCTAATATTTGTGTGTAAATGTCAATAAGTTTTTGTGATTTTCTCCGAAAAACCGTAAATTCATCATGTTGCATAGTTTTATATATGGTTGTGACTGGTGAAATTGTGAAAGATGCACAAAAACAGACGGCAAAACAAGACGGTTGCCAATGGTAGCCGCCTTTTGTATTGCCGTTCGAACGTTCGAATTTTTACATAGCTTTCATTTCATTAGAGGACTTACCGCCGAACATACGCCGTGGGTAATTGTTCAACCACGCTTGCACCTCTGCGACTTGTTCCGGGGTAACTTCTGCAAAGTCACAGCCTTTTGGAAACCAACGGCGAATCATGCGGTTCTGGTTCTCATTGCTTCCACGTTCTCCGGGGTTGTGAGGGTGACAGTAGTATATTGTCGTTCTGGGTTCACCACCGTTTATAGACTTTTCAAGTGCTTGCTGATCAAGAAACTCCGTGCCGTTGTCGCAAGTGATCGAGCGGAATATCTCCCGGAACTTATCAGAGCCATAAGCACGTTCCAGATCATCAAGGGCACAAGAAACAGCGTTCCCGGTCTTGTCTGGTATCGGCATAATAATTTCATCACGGTGTTTACGCTCTGTGAGAACAAGTAAACAATTACTGCTTTTTCCTTGTCCACCAACAACGGTGTCAAGTTCCCAGTGTCCGGCAACCTTACGCTTCCTAATCTCACGTGGACGTTCTTCTATAGATCTTCCCTTAAGATTCTTATAAGACGGACGCACTTCTTTATATTCTTGTTTTGGCGTATCTCTGCGCCACGGTAAATTCTTATTCGTCACATTCATAAACAAGCCACGGTCAATGTAATGATACAGAGTAGTTACACAAACTTCTGTGCGGCATTTGCCTTTAGCGGACTGTAAAGCGGCATACGGACTATATTTTAAGTCGATAATACAATGTTCAACGTGTTTCACAAAATTGTAATCATTACCAATCTTTAAGTCGCGCCCTTTGTTTTCTGCATGATAGTCATGTTTCTGCTGTCCGATCTCTGCACTATAATAATCATATTCAAGCCAGGTTTGACCGTCACGCAGTTTTGTGCGCCCTCTCTTTATTTCGTAGTTGATGGTATTGTAGTGCCGGTTCATTAGCCGGGCTATTTCTCTCTGGGTTTTGCCATCATTCAGATACATTTCTATCTTAAGACGATCAGTATAAGTCATGTTTTTCGACATGGTTTCCTCCCTCTCTGGCGGTAGTCTGCCTATATTCAACCGTACCAGAGCAAGCCCCGGAGCGTCAAGGAGGGCGGTATCTATGGGGCTTTGCCTTGACCCTCTGTGGCTTCTCTGGTGGGGCTTCTGGCGGCGGTAGTGAGGGATAGCTTGTATTATAGCTATCCGGGGCTTATGGCTCTGTATGGGGCTTGTGGGGGCGGTGGCTTCCAGAGAACAGACAGTTCTCTGGACTCTCGTGATAAATTTTTATGGGGAGCGGGCGGAAAAATTTACAGAGGTGGGATGAAATCACCCCCAACCCCTCAAGGGGTGTAAAGCTTCCTTGTGGGTGTCCGGGGTGATCTGTTTAATACTTTAGTTCGTAATAAGTTATCTGTTGATTTGCTTGTGGTATGTCTACGGTTTTGGCATACACAATACGGTCTGCATAGATTTTAAGAAAGTCATTTTCATCAAGAAGAAAATGTTCTTCTTCTGCAATGTGACAGTTACGGCTATAATAATAGCGGCGTTTCTCTTTCAAGTGTTCGTCAACGCTTTTTGTAATGTACTTTGTAATGTAACTACTCACTCTGCCAGTGTCCAAAACTTTTGTGGCGGTAGTAAAGCCATATGACCAGTCAGTAATATTATAAATGATCTGGTTTTTCTTGCGGTCAATTTTCCACGCCTTGAATGTGAGATTGTCCACGTTTGCAAGTAGTCCGTGAAAATGATAATGCTCCTTATCCTTGTGTAATTCTGGAACTATGATGTATTTCATATCCGGGCACTTGCGTTGTTTAATGTTCCACAAAAAGTCGTTAAGCCGTTGCACAACAAGATCATAGTCGGAAGCATCTACTTTTTTGCGGTCAAATGTCAGAGTAATAAACCAATCCCATTTGTTTGACCGTGCAATTCTGTAAACGTTGTTTTTGGCTCTGGATGCAGAAACCGCCATAGCGTGTTTTTCAGCTTCCGGGGTACGGTCACTTATGTCATGGGTTTTGTTTAACTGGCTGTCCTCTGGCTTTTCTTTCCCGGCGTTAATAGCATGGTGGTAAAATGTGATATGTTCCCCGGTCTCATACTGGTAACGCCGACAATTATAAACTGCATCCATGTTTCAACACTCCTTGTAAATTTTTGCAAAGTGACGTTAAAGTGTTGCTATTGTCAAGTAGGTGACCCGGAAAACGGGTCACAGTCTGCTTTTGTCCATGTACTTTCTTCTTTTTGTAATAGAAATAATCTGTCCATTTCTTTCTGAATGGGTTTGAATGATTCTCTGGAGAAACCCAGATTTTGAAGTTGTTGAAATAATTCGTCTGGAAATAGTTTATACTTTTTATAGAATCTGATCTCTGTTTCGTTAAACAGATAATGCATATATTGAAACATTGTTTTTTCTCCTTGTGTGTGGTGTGTGAAAGTTCGAACGTTCGAACGGTGCGCCGTGCGCAACGCTTACCACGGCGCACCGTTTCCCTCTTACTTCTGCGCTTTCTTCTGCGCTCTGGTATACTTCTTTGACGGTGTAATTACGGCTTCCATATCAGAAGGCGTATTGTTCTGTAACATGATAATTTCTGATTCCGGGATCATGTTCCCGGCTTTACAATCTTTTGCAAGGTTGTCCACGCAAGCCAGAGTATCATAAGCATGATAATCTTTATCTCTTACGAACCAACCAAACCGGCGCAAAGGGCGTACCAACGTAGGATCAGTAGCATATTCCAACTGGTAAGCATCATATTCCCTATGTACCAGAAAACGCCATTGCTTGTCACAAGATATAACCCGACTTGTCACTTGTCGCAATAATGCGTCTACGTGGTTAAACCGTTGTGAAGTGTAATATAAGCTGATATGATGATGACGGCACGTAAGCAAAGTGTTGAGAAACAAGGGATCAATGTTTGTCTTGAAAGTACGGCTGTTAAGTTGTACTGAAAATTCATCACCCAAAACAAGTGTGCAAGTCAAGGTGTCGTGTTGTTCATCATATGCCCGGACAGTTTCGGCAACGTCTACGATCTGCCGCAAGGAGACAAAAGGCGTGTAGGGCGTTCCAATCAAATCAACATTTGAAATGATATTGATTCTTTGTGTTACCCATTTCCCCCGGAGATCATCATATACAACTTTGTTGTTATACTTTTTATACATTCTTGTCACCTTATGCACAGCAGAGAGGGTTTTTCCCTTGCCAAACAACGCAACAAAACACTCTATGATCCCGGTTTTCAGATTGCGCCATTTCTTATGAATAATGTAATCCGGGAGATCTTTTATTAAATTAAAGAGCGTTGCAAACGGATGTAATACGGCAATACGGAAGCATACACTAAAATACATCATTGCTATAAATGCTAACAGTACCAGAAATACCAAGCTGATCACCTCCCATTTTTAAGAATGTTATAGGCAAGAGAACCGATACATTCCAGAACCATACAAAAGACGATCAACCCGACCATGCAAGCCGGGGTAAACGTTGTAGCATTACCTATGATAAATTGAATAAGACTATCCATGTTTGTTTCCTCCTATTTAAGACCTACACCGTTAAAGGACCGGACGGCGTTCTTGATACGTTCATAGCACCATGCGAACACGATAAAAAACAACAATGCCGTAATGTTGTAATTCAGATCATCAATTTTTGCTTCAATGCTTTCCAGAAAAGCGGAGTAATCAATCTGATTTTCCACAGTGTCCGCTTGATAGGTTTCCAGATCTGCCAAACTGATATAAACGTGTTCAGAACCAACCACATCACCAGAAGAGACCGAAAGGGTGCTATCGATTGTTGTAGTGTCAGATAGTTCTGTATCGTCACCGGGTTGCAACGTGTCAAAGTCTGCGTCAGTTCCTCCGGGGAGAAGATCGCCAGGCATGACAACAGTAGCATCATCATCAACGGTATAAATTCCGTTATCATCAGAGCCAGAGTAGATAGAATCGACTTGTAAATCTTCTTGCAAATTGTCTTGAATTGTAATGTTTTCATTCATTTTTTGTCCTTTCTTGTGAAATATGTCAAACTGTGGTATCATCATAGAAAAAAAGGGGGGTTGCATTATGGATACCACAGAAAACAATAATTACGATCAATGTGTTACAAATGATACTTATATCGAGTATCAAAACGCCGCTGAATGGAATCAAGACCAGAGATTGACAAGCCTGAAAAATTCATTCAGTTTTACGAATCTATGGTTAGGAATCATTGCGGCTTATTGCGCTTTCGAACTTTTGAAAGAAATAGTACTTGTAATAATTCTTTACAATGCCGGAACTTCTGTTATTGAGGTTTTGCAATTACTGGGAAATCTTCCATAAAAAATAAAAGATTATACCACCAAAAATATTGAAAGCCGCAATGTTAAAAAGGGAGATAGAATATCCGAGAATATCTAACTTTATCGACATAAATTGTGTAAGAAAATAAATAACTGTTTGAAGTGTCCTCATATTCTACCTCCCTAAAATTCTTAATATCAGAATCACAACAAATAAAATTCCGATTGCATTTCTATACATATCTGGTAAAAAAGAAAATACAGTGCCAAGTAACTGTGGAATCTGCCCCATGGCAGAAATTAAGCCTTTAAGGAACGATACAAAAGTATTCGTATATCCGGCTAGATCATCCGCAGTAATTTCTACTTTTCCGTCTACGTCACCTGGTACAACATTGTTAGTAACATCATCAATTTTTATGCTACCGTCTGGTGTGGTAGTTTCGTTTTTTACAGATTTGTCAGTCATATGGCAGACTGTTTGTTCACCCATATATAAAATGCCGTTACTTGTATAAGCCGGGGTTAATCGGATCTGCATATCCCAAGCTTCACCGCTTTTCTGTGCTTCCTCAACTAACTTTGCAACGTTCACGTTAATTTTCCCGGCGTTTATCGTTGTAGTGGTATAAGTAACCGGGGTATACTTATAATCATCACCGTTTTTTGTAGTCAAAATATAAGATGCTATTACAAGGGTGTCACTTTCTGGAATGAATAAGAGATCATTGTCTTTTGTTGTTCCAGTCCATGTAATAGTACTGTATCCGAGTAAGCTATCTTTTACAGATACACCGGATAAAAGGAAATCTGTAAGATTTACAGTACCACGCCGGATGCCACCGCCGCCGGAGGGTAAATCCGTACTTTCGGAATAATCCCATGAGGGCGTACCGTCAATATTAAAATACTTATATGACATAGACCCCTTATAAAGTCTATGTGTAGGATTATCACCGTTATAATGGTAAGGAGTAGCCTTTACATAAAGTACATAACTGTTAGAATCGAACGTTGTGTATTCACTGGGAATCTGGAACGAACCTTTAGAAATGGAGCAACGTTCCTTTACAACCTTTTTAGTGAGAACGTTTCCCGGTGAATTATTAGAAGCAAAAGCAACTTCAAATTCTATAAAACTATATTTTGATGTTTGCGATCCAATACCATCCAGTCCAGACCATGAAGCCTTGAAATTCTTGTCAACATTAAAATCAATAAGTTTAATACTGTTATTTCCTTGTATGGTTGTATTAGATTCATCTGGATAAAGATAATTTGACGGATCAGTAACACCGCCAGAAAAGTCGTTATCAGTTCCGGGTTTTACAACTGTTGTAGGATCAGACCAATCATTATTGAAATAAAATGGAACAGAGCCGTCACGCGTGGCATATGACGCAGAACTATCGAAAGTGACATATCGAGGTGCACCGCAATACAATCTGTGATTCTCTGCCACATAATAGGGTACAATCTGAATACCATATAAATCTGGATAAAGTTCATACAATGTTTTCAAGTTCAGATTGACAGCACCAGACGAGGGAAACGCAGTCCGATATGCAAATGCAGAACCGTAGGTGCTTTTCATTCTGATAATAAAAGAAACGCCGCTAAATTCGCAATTTTTTGGCGTGGAACTTGATTTCCATGTAAGCAAACCATCGTCAGACAAAGTTGTTGTAACAGTGAGATTATTCGCATTTGCAGAAAATGACCACCCGTAATTGTAATACATATCATGGTAGGGTAAAAGTTTTGTGCTTGTTAGGGCAAAAAAGCTTTCACCATCTTGCAAAGATTCCGTTGTACCATCGTAAGAATATTCAAGTAAAACGTCGTTGGGTTTGTCGCAACTTAAAAAAAGTATTTTTAACCCAGAACTATTAAGATCGAGATAACCACCATTATAGGAATTAAGGGCGAAAGTGCCTGTATATTCTAAACTTCTTTCTTCGTAAGAAGTATCCAGTACATAATCACCACTGTCGGAATCGTACTTGTATCGTTTTACAATCACGGGGTTCACTTTTACAATTTGTGTACCGTCAGTATTGCGGGAATACAGTGCAGTAGTTTGCCGTGCATCTATGTAAAAATTGTTTGCCGCATAATAAGTAAAAAAGGCATCACGATCACCGCTATAATTAAGTTCGTACTTATAAGATTGTGTTGTATAAAAGAAAGTGTAATCATATTCCTTTTCACTCTCTGCCGCATGAACCGGGGGCATACTGAATAGCACAGCGGAAACTAGAACGCCAAGTGTTAAGGCAATAATGCAGAGAAGCGTCTGCAATTTGTTTTGATTGATTGTTTTTTGTTCCAACTTTTTCCCTCCTTATGAAAAGTATTTTTGAATGATTTCAACCACAAAGATAACGGCGGAAATGTCACCTAAATAACAACCGATTTTTACGGCTTTCTGTCGAGCTGTTTCTTGCGGATAGAACAAGACGCAAGTTGATGCCATAAAACCGATAATTATAACTAATTTGGTAAGAAATTCTTTTAACATAATTCCTCCTTATTGAAACAATGAAAAAACAGTGTCAAAGATTACCGGAAACATGAGCGAAAGTAATTTCGTGTAACAAATTACAAGCATAAAAAAACCGACTATACAACCTACATCAAAAATGAATAGTGAACTATCTGCGCAGACACAGATAAAAAAGATAAACAAACCAGTTAATAAAATTACAGTGTAAAGTGAAATATCCATTTTTTGTTCTCCTTTTGTGAAAATCAAGAGATCACCTACTCACAAGTGCATAAGCATAAGCTTCAAAACGGTAAGTAGGGGATAAACTGTAAAAAAAAATCCTACAATAGTTAAAAAAACAGATAAGAGTGGACACTTATAGAGTGAATTTCCTAGTAAAAAAGTTAGTAAACCGAAAAAACTACATATTAAACATTTGAAAATTTGCTCCATTGCGTTCTCCTTTCGTAAAAAAAAAGAGGGGTGCAGATCGTTCTGCATCCCCTTATACTGCCGTGATCCGGGTTATACGGAACGCTTTGCAACTCCGAACAGACCGAAGCAGGCACAAGCAACGGAAACAGCCAACAGAATGTTCAGCGGATACATTGTAAACAGACCCATGACGGACTTACATACAGAAAGCAAAGTAGTTACGATAGCGGTATCGAAAGTAGGGGCGGTCTCTGCCGCCGCAATGATTGTTAAACCGGGCATATGTTTCTCCTTTCTTATAGATAATGCGAAATACGTACGTCTACGCAACCGTCTTAGTTATCTATAAATGTTTTTTGTTTATAAAATCAGCTTGCTGAAATTACCGGGGTAAAAGTTCGAACGTTCGAACTTTAGGAGGAATACCGGGACTCGAACCCGTGTACAGCTCTCATTGTTGTTTCCTGTGCGCACGTCACTCTTGCCTATTGAGATATATTCCTCATATTATTTTTGGTTGTTGGGTTATGTGTTGCTGTTACATGGGTGAGGGGTGATACTTTGTGTACCATTCCGAACCCCTCCCATGAAAAACTACGAAAGCAAAATACGCTTTTCTTGTTTTTCTAAGGTGTCCCCTTGCCCCCTCCCAAGGGGACAAAAGACCAAGGGCGAAAGCTTGCTCCGGGGACTGGTAAAGATATAATTGCTTATAGTCGGGCTGAACCCTCCGGGATTCACCCTTGCCACAGATAACGCAACAGCGCAGTTTCCAAGGGCAAAAGGCACAACCAAGGAAAAGGGGGGGAGGGTGGAAACATACAGTTTATAGAAAATGCCGGGAGCATGGCTTGTGTTCGGTCGTACTGGGTTATGGGCGTACCATAAACAAATAATGAAAGGTGGCAAAGTTCGGACGTTCGAACATTCCACACACCCGGCAGATTCATCTTTCACACTTGCCCGGTAGTCCGTAGGGAGACTAACCGGGCATCACACCGGAGAACGTACCGGGGAGAAGATTTCAAGGCATACTTCACAGTGGCGGCACACTGGCACACCCAAGAGATACCGTTCTTGCTTCTCTTTACTCCCTAGACCCGGAACGCTCCGGCGGCTTACTTCTTATCCTTGCCAGAATCAGCGGCGGCAGTACCGGGGGCGGTAGCAGTTCCGGGGAGATCATAGATACCAGTCACACGCAGAGTCTTTTTACCCTCATACTCACTGATCTGCATACCGAATACGTAATCCTTGAACATTTCCTTATTCTGCTTATAGACTTCCTCTGTGCATGACAAACTTGTTGCTTCTGAACCCTGCAAAACGGCAAGCTGATAATACTTGTTGTTGCTTCCGGTCATGCTCTTTTCTTCAATGGCTACCAAAGTACCTCTGAACTGTGTTGCTAATTTCATAATTGTTTACCTCTTCTTTCTTTACACATGGGCGGCCAGCACCATGGGAATAATGTTATTTGTTATATACTGAACGCCTACATACGAGAAAGGCGGTTCATGCTGTTAACGCCAAGAACCAGAAGTGTAACATTAAGGGGAACGTATTCACGCTCCGTTAAAATGCCGTCACTGTGTAACTGATTCATTTTCCGGGAAAGTGCAACCATACGGTTAAGCACCAGGCGCAATGTTTCCGGGGTGTAGCCGTTCCCCAGATCAGCGGCGCATGACATAATATCATCAAGCACCGCCAGACCAACCGGGGAAAGGCTAGAAATTACCATTTTACAACGATCTCAATACGCTTATGGTCAGCTTCAAAGTTCTTACTTTTCAAAGCCTTTTCGATCAGATCGTTGAGACCGTCAAGATACTTGTTGTATTCGTCAATGTTGTGAAACGTCACAAGCGTCTGGCTGTTTACCTCCGTAAAGTTGCCGTCTATGATCTCTTTACCGTTGTAAGTATCATCACCGCCGGGAGCGTCACAATCGGAAGCGTCAGACTTTCCAGATTCTCCGTGAATGTCTTTTACTTTTTTCTTAATGTCACGAACTGACATATCAACAGAAAATTCCGTCAACTGTGCATCCGTAACACCTAACAATGCGATCAACTTACTACTCTGGTAGTCTTTCAGTTCCGGGCGGATCTCTTCCAGAATGTTTCCGTGTTCGTCACGGCTTGCAAAACGCTCTACGATATGAATAAAATCACTACACGTTCCACGTGCAATACCGTGTTCTTTTGCGGCGTAGTCGTAAATATTCTTGTAGCCTAACAGACCGAAAGCGGAAGCCGAATACATCCAGTAGAGATCAAAAGCAATCCGGGTAAAAGAACTCTGAACATTGTTCAAAGACTTGCTAATAGATGCATTGCGCTTTCTGGCTTCTTTCAAGGTCTCAATGTCTTTCAGTTCCTGCGCCTTTTTGGCTTCTACCTCTGTTTTGTTGGTGTCCTCCACCGCCGGGGCGGTGGGGGGATTCATAGGAGCGGCAACGGCTTTCTTTCTGGTGGTCTTTGCTTTTGCCGGGGTCTGGGTTGCGGTTTTCTTCTCTATGGTTGTTGTACTCATTTGCTTGTCCTCCTTATCAATCAAATGCAATAAAAGCAAGATCTTCAATGTGAAAATGTCTTTCAGTGCCGTCTGCCATCATTACGTCAACACTGGGAATAGGGTTATCAGAAAAAGGATTATCCTTTACGAACACCAGACCGGAAACGTTGTCGAGTTCAATTTCTTCAATGTGGTTAATCTGGACACCGGGAAAGGTTGCTCTGTCTGTAATGTGTGCTACTGTGATTTTTTTCATGTTTTTGTCCTCCTAAAATTGCTGTGCGATTTATTCTTGCAGACCGTTGTGTGCGGGATACCGTACCACACCATCTGCTGTTCGCTTGCCTATATGATAACAAATCGTTCACAGAAAATAAACAGCTTTTTTGGTTCGTTACGGCAGGGAAACGTACAATTCTTGCCATGTTGGTTGTAACCAATTTGACATCACCGTCAAAACTTACGAATACTGTAAATGGTGTTTGTGCATATTGCTAGGTACACCCCTGCGCCGCCGCGCGGACACCGCAGCAAACGCAACTATCTTTACCTTGCAAAATACGCTGGAATACGCTGAAAACCGCAAAATATGCAGTATCGTTGCAAAAAACATGCGTTTTTGCAAATATTATTGCATCTGAATCCGTGCGGTGCAAGATAAGTGCGCTATTTGCAGAAAAATGATGCGAATCACACAAAAAAATCCCACCGGGCAGCACCCGGCGGGAAAATCAGCGCAAAATATTTACTTTTTGGGATGCCGTGCCAGAAATGCGCGGTACTCGCGGTACCAGCACTGGGGGCAGAGGCTCTGGTATTCCACATCGTCCACCGTGTCGATGGCGACCTGCGCACCTTCAAAGACAAACTCGCCGTTGACCTTGCGCCCGTTGCAGATGGCCTTGCGTCCACAGGCACAAATCGTTTTGAGTTCCTCAATCGTGTGCGCAATTTCCAGAAGCCGCGTCGAGCCGGGAAAGCCGCGCATCATGAAATCAGCCCGCAGACCGTAGCAGATAACGGGAATACCCAGGTCCACCGTGACCAGAAACAGCTGGTCGGCCTGCTCGGGCGTGAAGAACTGGCTCTCGTCGCAGAGCACACAGGCAATTTTGCCATGGGCGGCCTCGTTGGCCTTGACCAGCTCAACAACGTCCATCTCGGGGGTGACCAGCTGATCGACCTTGCAGCTGATGCCCAGGCGGGAGATGATGGAGTCCTGCCCCTTGGTGTCAATGGCAGGCTTCAGGATCAGCACGCGCATGCCGCGCTCTTCGTAGTTGTAGGCTACCTGCATCAGCGCGGTGCTCTTGCCGCTGTTCATTGCGCCGTAACGGAAATAAA
>ERZ1107006.820-NODE-820-length-29218-cov-7.801529_pt1 | contig 29218 bp, 25 predicted proteins | sample MGYA00403696_ERZ1107006 | MGnify/ENA primary metagenome ERZ1107006 (study PRJEB35170, sample SAMEA104062441) | human gut metagenome | biome: human gut; feature: human-associated habitat; material: faeces | place: Denmark | collected 2012-08-13 ...
CCGCCTGCAAGATCTCTGTATTGACAAAGACTCTCTCGTCTCCCAGCTTCTTGGATCCGGGCAGGATGGAAGGCGGCACGTTTCCGTCTCCTGCCGCATCAATGAAGAAACGATATACCTGCAAACGGTTCTTCTCGTAGTCCTCTTCTTCCAGCACATGCTTGTAGAAGTTATTGTAATACTCAAAGACATTCAACTTCATCTTTACCGTCTTGGAGATGCTGATTCCCTGACTGGCAAGGGAGCCTTTGCGCTTCACATAATAATAGATTGGGGCATGCAGGGCATAGAATACTTTCGCGTAACGGATATATTCCAGATTGAACAGAAAATCCTCACACCAGTTGATATTCGTATCCATTCGCAGACTGTGCTCCTCCACCAGATCCCTGCGGTACAGTTTGTTCCACAACACACCATAGTAAAAGTCTGCCGGATTCTCCATCATATGTGCCGCGAACTCCTCCTGGGTGAGCACACCCTCCTCTTCAATGTCTCCCTTGGGGGACAGACGCTCTCCCACCACGCGGTAAAAGTCTGAAATGACCATATCGCAGCCATACTCTTCCGCCGCCCGTACGAACAGTCTTGTGGCATCCGGCGTGATCCAGTCATCGCTGTCTAAGAATTGCAGATATTTTCCCCGTGCACGATCCAATGCCAGATTTCTGCTGTCGGAGACTCCGGTATTTTCCTTCTGGATCACAATGACTCTTGTGTCCTTATTGCCGTATTCCTCGCAGATGTCACCGGAGGAATCCGTACTGCCGTCGTTTACCAGAAACACTTCAAAGTCCGTGTATTCCTGATTCAAAATGCTGTCGACACAGCGTCGTAAATATTGCTCCGCATTGTATACCGGAACAATGATGCTTACCATGGGACGCATAAGCTCATCCTTTCTGAAATTACTTCATAACAATAAGTTCGTACGCCCTGCTGCCGATGCCAATCTTCTCCGCATGCTCCAGACAGGTCTTGTACTCCGCATTGGGAGTGGTATTTTCAAAATGATCATGGTGATCACAAAAGCCCTCTTTTGCCATGGCATCCGTCAGCTGGCTGTTCGGCAGCGGTGTCTGCTTCAGGCAGGCATCCACACAGGCCTGATCCAGCGCCAGAGGATCGAAGGAGGCGAACATACCGATATTGGGCAGGATGGGTACATCATTCTCCCGGTGGCAGTCACAGTTCGGAGACACATCCACCACCAGAGAAATATGGAAATTGGGTCTGCCGTCCACGACCGCCTTCGCATACTCTGCCATACGGCAGTTGAAATCCTTTGTTGCCGCATCACAACCGCTATGGATTGCGTCGAAGTTACAGGCACCGATACAGCGTCCACAGCCCAGGCATTTGTTATGATCAATATGCATCTTATGGGTAGTCTCGTCGTATACCAGTCCCTCATTGGCACATTCTCTCATGCATCGTTTGCAGCCACGGCACAAATTCTCATTGATCTCCGGTTTTCCCTGAGCGTGCTGTTCCATTTTACCGGCTCTGGATCCGCAGCCCATACCGATATTTTTGATAGCACCGCCGAAGCCCGCCGTTTCATGCCCCTTGAAATGATTCAGGGAAATAAACACATCCGCATCCATAATGGCCCGGCCGATCTTAGCATTTTTCACATATTCGCCGCCCTCTACCGGCACCTCAATGTCATCCGTTCCCTTCAGACCATCACCAATGATCACAGGACACCCAACCGTCAACGGTGTGAAACCATTCTCCCAGGCACAGTACATATGCTCGATGGCATTCTTACGGCTGCCGGGATACAGGGTATTACAGTCCGTCAGGAAAGGAATTCCTCCCAGTTCCTTCACCACATCCGCTACCGCTTTCGCATAATTGGGACGTAAGAATCCCAGATTGCCCAGCTCACCGAAGTGCATCTTGATGGCGACAAACTTATCCTGAAAATCGATCTTGTCCATGCCGGCCTTCAGCAGGAGCTTGCGCAGCTTCTGCTGCTGGTTCAGGCCGGGATGGCAGCGGAAATCGGTGAAATATACTGGACTGGTGTTCATAACAACGCCTCCATCTTTTATAGGTATGCCGTTATTTTAGCGAAATTTTTGCAGACCGTCAAGCTCCGCCCGCGCAGGAGCTGCCAGGACGCAGAAGATTTACAATTTGTTAATTGCCAGGCGCGCCAGTGCGATTGAAAATCAGTACGGGTTGTGGTAAAATCGGTAAATCAGTATGTCCGGTGCGCGCGAAGCAGATCCGGGACATCAGAACATCAGAAATGAGGGAACAAGTATGAACTGTAAGTATTGCGGCGCAGAGCTGGAAGCAGACGCGAAGTTCTGTCCGGAATGCGGCAAGACGCAGACGGAAGAGGACGTCCCGTCCGCCGAGACCGCCGCGCCGGAGACGGAAGCGCCCGCTGAAGAGGCCGCGCAGGCCGAAGAGGCAGCTCCGCAGACCGACGAGGCCGCGGAAGCGGCTCCCGAAGCGAAGGAATCCCCGACGCAGGAGGCCCCGGCAGAAAAACCGGAAAAGTCTGAAAAGAAGAAGACCGGCTGGCTGCTCGGCGGAGCGATCGCCGTGCTGGTCATTGTGATTGCGCTGTTGGTCGTGAAGATCGTGCGCGACAGCCAGATCAAAAACGTCGACACCGCCACGACCGAGGAGACGGTAGCCGATGCCAGCACCGACGCGGCAGATCCTTCTGACACGCCTGACGACGCGCTGGATTCCTCCGGCGACGGCGAGAGCACCGAGATCCCGCTCAACGGCGTGAGCTACACCGTGGCGGCAGACGAGCTGACCGATGAAGTGCTTGATCGCGTGGTTGCCGAGTGCGGCGATATGACGCTGACGAACCGCGACCTGCCGGTCTACTACTGGCAGCAGTATCTCTCGTTCGCAAACACCTATGGCATGTACCTCAGCTACATCATGGACACCACGCTCCCGCTCGACCAGCAGATGTATGACGAGGAGAACACCTGGCAGCAGATGTTCCTGAACGCGGGCCTGAGCATGTTCCAGTATCACGCAGCCGCCGCGCAGGAGGCCGAAAAGGCCGGCTATCAGCTCTCGGCAGAGAGCGAACAGACGCTGGCGGAGCTGAAAGACAACCTCCAGTCTGCCGCCGAAAGCTACGGATTTGAGAGCGCCGATGCCTATTTGCAGAATTCCTTCGGCCCGAGCGTGACCGTGGAGGTCTATCAGGAGTTCCTGCGCCGTGCGCTGCTCGGCACGGAATACCTCAACTCGCTCGTCGACGCGGAGCAGCCGACCGACGCCGAGATCAGCCAGTATTATGACGACAATGCAGAGACTTATGCAGAAAACCGCGTGGAAAAGATCGATAAGCCGATGGTGAATGTCCGCCACATCCTCATCGAGCCGGAAGCCGCCGAGGACGGCACGATCTCGGACGAGGCGTGGGCCGCCGCGGAGCAGACCGCGAACGACATCCTCGACCAGTGGCTCGCGGGCGACGCGACCGAGGAATCCTTCGCCAACATGGCGAACGAAAACTCCTCCGACCCCGGCAGCAACACGAACGGCGGACTCTATGAGGACGTGTATCCCGGCCAGATGGTCGAGACGTTCAACGACTGGTGCTTCGCCGATGGCCGTCAGCCCGGCGATTACGGCATTGTAAAGACCGACTACGGCTATCACATCATGTTCTTCGTCGGCGCGGGCGATGAGATCTACTGGTTCCAGACCGCGAAGGAGGACTATCTGAGCGATCTGGCCGTGAAGATTCAGGACGAGATCACGGCGAAGTATACCTTCGTCTCCTATGTCGATCAGGCGGCGCTGGTGGACGTTCTGACCGCCGCGAACGACAGCGAGGCTGCGCAGTAAAAAAGGAGCGGAGACGATGAAGCGACTTCTGTTTTTCGTCAACCCGAACGCAGGGCACACCGAGATCCGAAGCAGCCTCATGCAGGTCATTCAGATCTTCACCGCCGGCGGCTATGAGGTCACGGTTCACCCGACCGCCGGGCCGCGCGACCTCACGCGGCAGATCGTGGAGCGCGGCGCGGACTATGATCTCATCGTCTGCACCGGCGGCGACGGGACGCTCAACGAAGCGACGAGCGGATTGATGCAGCTGGAGCACCGGCCCCCGCTCGGCTATATTCCGGGCGGGACGGTAAACGATGTGGCCTCGTCGCTGGGACTCTCGCGCGACCCGGTCGTCGCCGCGCAGGACATCGTCCACGGCAAGCCGTTCGCCATCGACATCGGCGCGTTCGGCGAAAATCGCTGGTTCGATTATGTTGCGGCGTTCGGTCTGTTCACGAACGTCCCGTATCAGACGCCGCAGGTCGACAAGCGGATCTGGGGCCGGATGGCGTATTTCTTCAACGGCGTGCAGGCACTGGGCGAGGTACATCCTGTCCATGCGCGCGTCAGCTGGGACGGAAAGACCGTGGAGGCCGACATCATCGACGGCCTCGTGTGCAGCACGACGTCGGTTGGCGGGTTCAAGGCGACGCGGGCCGTCGGCGAGTTTGGGATCAGCATGAACGACGGGCTTTACGAGGTCGTGCTGATCCGCGACATCAAAAATCTCGCGGATTTCAGCGCCGTGGCGGCGAAGCTGCTGTGGATGGACTTCTCCGACGAGAACTATTTCATCACCGCGCAGACCAGCGCCATCCGCTTTGAATTTGACGATCCTGTCGCATGGACGCTGGACGGCGAGTTCGGCGGGAGCGTGACAGACGTCACGATTCAAAATCACAGCCGCGCGATCGAAATGATCGTGCCGCGATAACAAAAGGAATAACCGTTATGCAGCTTCGTTTTGCCGTTCCGTCCGATGCAGGAGCGCTGCTCCGCATCTATGACGAGTACATCAACACCTCGATCACCTTTGAATATGCCCTGCCGAGCGAGGCCGAATTTGCCGCGCGCATCGCGGACATCTCGGCGGAGTATCCCTATCTGGCGCTGTTTGACGGCGGCGTCCCAGCGGCCTATGCCTACGCGCACCGCGCACAGGCGCGCGCGGCCTACGGCTGGAACGCGGAGCTTTCGATCTACATTGCACAGGCGTATGCCGGGCACGGACTCGGCCGGCTGCTCTACGAGGCATTGATGGAGCTGCTGCGGCGGCAGGGGTACACCGTGGACGTCAGCAGCGACGGCGTGTCCGGCTACGACAACGCCTCCACGGACCTGTATGACCTGATCCTGCTGGACGCCATGCTGCCGGGGATGGACGGGTTCACCCTGCTGCGGAAGCTGCGCGCCGGGGGCCACGCCGTGCCGGTGCTGATGCTGACGGCCCGCAGCGACCTGTCCGACCGGGTCCAGGGACTGGACTGCGGGGCGGACTATTATCTCACCAAGCCCTTTGAGCCGGAGGAGCTGCTGGCCTGCGTGCGCTCCCTGCTGCGGCGGGGCGGCGGCGACGCCCGGACCGACGACGCCATCACCTTCGGGGATCTGCGGCTGGAGCCGGGGACCTTTCAGCTGTCCTGCGGGGAGCGGTCCTTGCGGCTGAGCCGCCGGGAATACGACTTGCTGGAGCTGCTGCTGCGCAGCCAGGGCCGGGTGGTGCCCAAGGAGCAGCTGCTGCTGAAGGTGTGGGGCTATGACTCCGACGCGGAGGACAACAACGTGGAGGTGTATATCAGCTTCCTGCGGCGGAAGCTGACCCATCTGCACTCCGCCGTCACCATCCGCACCCGGCGGATGGTGGGGTATTTCCTGGAGGTGGAGGCATGATCCGCCGCCTTCGCTGGAAGATCGTGGCCATCAACATGGCCATGGTGACGGCGGTGCTGCTGGCGGTGTTCGTGGGGGTGCTGGTGTCCAGCCGGGCCGCCGTGGAGCGCACCGTGAACCAGCGGCTCATGCAGGTGGTCCAGACCGGGCGGTATGACGCCTCCCTGCCCGGGGAGGGGTCCGCCGCCCCCTGCTTTGTGGCGGACGTGTACCCCAGCGGCACCGTGCGCCTGTCCGGCAGCAGCTATTACCGGCTGGACGACCAGGATGCCATGGCGGAGATCGTCACTGCCTGCCTGGAGCAGGGGGATTCCTCCGGCATCCTGCGGAGCTATCATCTGCGGTATCTCCGGGCCGACGGCCCCCTGTATACCCGCATCGCCTTCACCGACGCCGCCCAGGAGGACGCCACCCTCCGGGCGGTGGTGAAAATGTGCCTGATCGTAGGCGTGGCGGCCCTGGCGGTGCTGCTGGGGTGCAGCTATCTGCTGGCGGGCCTTGCCGCCCGGCCGGTGGCCCGGTCTTTGGACCAGCAGCGGCGGTTTTTGTCCGACGCGTCCCATGAGCTGAAAACACCCCTGACGGTGATCCTGTCCTCGGCGGACCTGATGCAGCAGACGGCGGTCCAGCCGGACCAGCAGCCGTATGTGGACAACATCCGCTGGTCCGGTCGGCGGATGAAGCGGCTGGTGGAGGATATGCTGACCCTGTCCCGGGCCGACGACGGGCGGCTGAAGGCCGCCATGGTCCCGGTGGACCTGTCCGACGCCGTGGTGGACACGGCGCTGCGGTTCGAGCCGGTGGCCTTCGAGGCCGGGCGGCAGCTGAGCTATGACATCGACGAGGGCATTACCGTCACCGGCAGCCGGGACCAGCTGCAGCAGGTGGCGGGGGTCCTGCTGGACAACGCCATCAAATACGCTCCCCAGGGGGCCGGGGTGCACATGACCCTGACCCAGGCGGAGCGAAAGGCTGTGCTGACGGTGGAAAACGGCGGCCCGCCGATCCCGCCGGAGGTGCTGCCCCATCTGTTCGACCGATTTTACCGGGCCGACGGCAGCCGCACCCAGGGGGGCTTCGGCCTGGGGCTGTCCATTGCCCAGGCCATCGTCCGGGAGCACAAGGGAACCATCCGCTGCGAAAGCGACCGGCGCTCCACCCGATTCATCGTGACCCTGCCTGCGGGCGGGAAGAAATAATCGCGCAAAAGAAGGGAATCTCATGTTTGATCTCATCATCCGGGGCGGCGCCGTGTACGACGGCACAGGCCGTCCCGCCCGTTGGGCCGACGTGGCGGTGTCCGGCGGCAAAATCGCCGCCGTGGAGCCGCTGCCCGCCGCCCGGGCCGCCCGGGTCATCGACGCCCGGGGCAAATGGGTAACTCCCGGCTTCATCGACATCCACCGCCACGCCGACGCCGCGGCCTTCCGGCCGGGCTTCGGGGAGCTGGAGCTGCGCCAGGGGCTCACCACCATCGTCAACGGCAACTGCGGCCTATCCTGCGCCCCAGTGGGGCCGGAGAACCTGCCGGCCATCACCTCGTATCTGGAGCCCATCTGCGGCCGGGTGCCGCCGGAGGCGGCCCAGGAGACCCTGGCGGGGTATTTTGCCGCCCAGCCCGCTGCCCCCCTGCACACGGGGATGCTGGCGGGAGCCGGTACCATCCGGGCCAGCGTGGCCGGGTATCAGGTGCAGCGCCTGGAGCCGGAGCACTACGCCGCCATCCACCGGCGGCTGGAGAGGGCTTTGGCCGACGGGGCCCTGGGCGTGTCCCTGGGCCTGGGCTATGCGCCGGAGTGCTTCTATACCACCGACGAGCTGATCCGGGCCCTGGCCCCGCTGGCGGGGCAGAGCATCCCCATCACCGTCCACATGCGCCAGGAGGGCGGCGGCGTGGTGGAGGCCGCCCAGGAGATGGTGGAGGTGGCCCGGGCCCTGAAGGCCCCGGTGCATATCTCCCACCTGAAGGCCATGGGCCGGGACAACTGGAACCGTAAGATCCCCCAGGTGCTGGCTCTGCTGGACCGGGCCAGGCAGGAGGGGCTGGACCTGTCCTGCGACGTGTATCCCTACACCGCCGGGTCCACCCAGCTGCTGCACATCCTGCCGCCGGAGTTTCTGGCCGGGGGCATGGAGGCCATTGTCCGCCGTCTGGGGGACCCGGACCAGCGGAAGCTGCTGGCCCGGCGCATCGAAAGCGGCGATGGCTTTGACGACATCGCCAAGCTGGCGGGCTGGGACGGCATTTTTCTCACCAGTCTCCACTGCCCGGAGGATCACCCCTATCAGGGCATGAGCCTGCAGCAGATCGCGGAGCTGACCGGCCAGGACCCCCTGACCTGCTGCTGCGACCTGCTGGTGCGGGAGCAGGGGGAGATCACCATGATCGACTTCATGGCCCACGAGGAGGACATCGCCGCCATTCTGCAAGATCCCTTCTCCAACCTGATCTCCGACTCCACCTATCCCACGGAGGGCCAGCCCCATCCCCGGGTATACGGCACCTTTGTCCACCTGCTGACCCGGTTCGTCCGGGAGCGGGGGGACCTGACGCCGGAGGCGGCCATCCACAAGATGACGGGCCGCCCGGCGGCGGTGCTGGGCATGAAGGACCGGGGTGTGCTGACCCCCGGGGCCCAGGCGGATATCAACGTGTTTGCCCCGGAGGACCTGCGGGAGCCGGGGACGTATCAGGACCCCTGCCGCATGGCGGAGGGGCTGGATACCGTGCTGGTGGCCGGACAGCCGGTCATCGACGGCGGCCAATACACCGGCGTCATGGCCGGGCAGATCGTCAGAAGGAGCTAAGTATGCTGGAGCAGATCATCGACATTGTGCGCCGGGCGGGGGACATTGTCCTCTCCGCCCACGACATTCAGAACGTCACCCGGGAGAAGCACGGCCCGGCGGACCTGGTGACCCAATATGACGAGGCCGTGCAGGTGTTTCTACGGCAGGAGCTGCTGAAGCTGCTGCCGGAGGCGGAGTTTTTCGGCGAGGAGGGGGAGCGGCCCGCTCTGACCCACCCCTGGATTTTTGTGGTGGACCCCATCGACGGCACCACCAATTTTACCCGCCGCATGAATTGCAGCAGCGTGTCCGTGGCCCTGGTCCACAACGGGCAGGCGGAGTACGGCGTGGTGTATAACCCCTTTGTGGGCGAGCTGTTCGCCGCTCAAAGGGGCTGCGGGGCCACCCTCAACGGCGCGCCCATCCGCGCCAGCTCCCGGGACGCCGCCCACGCCATTGTGGCCTGCGGCTCCACCATCTATGACCGCAGCTATACCGACCGGCACTTTGCCATCCTGCGGCACCTGTATGACCGGTGCCTGGACTACCGGCGGTTTGCCTCAGCGGCCCTGGACTGCTGCATGGTGGCCTGCGGCCGGGCGGAGATCTTCTTCGAGTGCCGACTGTCTCCCTGGGACTATGCCGCCGGGTCTTTGATCGCCCAGGAGGCCGGAGGCGTCGCCGTCCGGCTGGACGGCTCCTTCCTGGACCCCCTGCGCCCGGGCTCGGTGTTCATCACCAACGCCGCCTGCCGGGAAATGCGGCAGGGCCTGCCGGAATAAGAAAACAAAAAATCTCAAAGGGCCAAAGCCCTTTGAGATTTTTTTATGGAATTCAGTTCTTCTCCTGGCCATACAGGGCCGCTTTGAAATAGGTGGCCCGGACGATCTCCTCCACGTTGTCCTGGCGGCGGCTGCGCAGGGTCTCAAAGAGGTCGCTGTGGGCCTCCAGCAGCTCCTCGCCCCGGCCGGTGTTGATCATGGTGCTGACCGTTTCATACCGGACGGCGTGGGTCAGGGTGCGCACCACCCGGCTGATCTTGTCGGCCAGGGGGTTCTTTCCCATCTGGGACACCATGTCGTGGAACTGGTTGTCCACGGCGAAAAAGCGCTCCACCTTGTCCGCGCCGTCGCCGCGGACGATGCCGCGCATCTGGTCCAGGAGCTGCTCCAGCACCCGGCCGTCCTCCTCATTATACTTGGCGCTGGCCAGGCGCATGATGCCGGCCTCCACCATCTCGCGCAGCTCCATCAGGTTGTCAAAGGAGTCCTGGTTCAGGATCATGCCATAGATCATGGGGTCGATCATGCTCTCCTGAAAGCCGCTGCAAACGAAGGTCCCCTCGGAGCGCTTGCTCTCCAGCACGCCCAGATAGGTGAGAATTTTGATGGCCTCCCGCACGGAGCTGCGGGCCACGCCCATGGAGGCGGCCAGATCCGGCTCCGGCGGAATGCGGTCTCCGGGCTTGAGCTGCTTATTGCGCATGGCATCGGTCAGGCAGTTGATGACGCTCTGCACCACCGACTCCTTCTTCAGATTTTTCACATAGCCGGGGGTATCACTCATATAAATCGCTCCTTTATGGGACTGTTAACTCTATAACATATGTATAACATAGTACAAAGTTTGAATACCGTCAAGTAAAAGTTTCACCAAGACATCAAAACGCGCAGCGGACGGCAGACAAAAGCTGCCGTCCGCTGCTTTCGGAGGGGAAAAGGGTAAAAGAAGGTGTGTTTGACTGTGTAATTTTTGTCAGCGACCCAGATAGATGGACTGCTTGGCCAGCACCAGCTGCAGCATCAGGTCGTTGCAGGGAGTGGCGATGCCGTGCTCCCGGCCCAGGCGGCACACAGCGCCGGTGATGATGCGGATCTCGGTCTCCCGGTGATGGGTCACGTCCTGCACCATGGAGCTGATGGTCTCATCGGTCATGCGGGAGACCTCATAGGCGTGCTCCAGCTCGGCGTCGTGGTCCAGGGTGCAGCCGCAGGCGTTGGCCACGGTGATGGCCTCCTCCACCAGCATCCGGGCGGCCTCGTGGGCATACTGGTTGCCGTCCACAAAGCCGTTCTTGGTCTCCAGCAGGGCGCTCATGCCGTTGATGGCCACGTTGGCCAGCAGCTTGTGCCAGATGGCGTTCATGACGTTCTCGTGGACGCAGACCTCCAGGCCGGCCTCGCGCAGGGCCTCGGCCATGCGCTCCACGTTCTCCTTGGGGGCCTTCAGGGAGCCCATGTTGGTCACACCGGTGCCGGTGTGCTTCACATGGCCGGGCTCCATGGGGGTGGCGCCGAAGGCGGTGTTGCCGATGATGATCTGCTCCTCGGGAACCACCTTGGCAATCTCGTCATAGTTGCCCAGGCCGTTCTGCAGGCACAGGATCATGGTGTGCCGGTCGATCATGGGCAGAGCGTTGCGCACGGCGGCCTCCAGATACTGATAGTGCACGAACACGATCAGCAGGTCCACCACGCCGATCTCCTTGGGGTCGGTGGTGGCCATGGCCGGGCGGAAGGACACGGTCTCGCCGGTGCCGCTGCCGGGGGCGCACTCGTCCAGGAGAATGCCGTTCTTCTTGATGGATTCAATCACCGGGGCATAGGTATCCAGCACGCAGACCTCATGCTTCCGGGACAGATAGCTTGCATAGCAGCTGCCGATGGCGCCGCAGCCAACAAAACCGATTCTCATAATGATAACCTCCTGATTTTTCCGATGTTAGGCGTTCATGCTCTCGGCGATGGCCACGATGTCCTCAACGGTCACGCCGTTCATGGCCAGCAGGCGCTCATAGGGGGCGGACTGACCGAACTGATCCCGGATACCCACGCGCTTGACAAGGCCCTTGCCCATCTCGGCGGCTACCTCGCACACGGCGGAGCCCAGGCCGTTGATGATGTTGTGGTCCTCCACGGTGATGACCTTGCCGATGTCGTTGATGGCGGCGGTGACGGCCTCCACGTCCAGGGGCTTGATGGTGTGCATATCCAGCACGCGGGCGGAGATGCCCTTACCGGCCAGGACCTTGGCGGCCTCGATGGCCAGGCACACGGTGTCGCCGTTGGCGATGATGGCCACGTCCTTGCCGTCCTGGATCTGGTGGGCCTTGCCGATGGTGAACTCCACGTCCTCGTCATAGATCTGGGGCACGGCGTCACGGGTGAAGCGCAGATACATGGGGCCGTAGGTCTCGGCGGCCTGGCGGACCAGCTTGCGGGCGGCGTTATAGTCCGCCGGCATGATCACGGTCATGTTGGGGATGGTGCGCAGCACGCCCATGTCCTCGATGGACTGGTGGGAGGCGCCGTCGTTGGCGGGGGTCACGCCGCCGTGGGAGCAGGCGATCTTCACGTTCAGGTTGGGATAGCAGACCTCCTGGCGGATCATTTCGCACATACGCAGGGAGCCGAACACGGCGTAGGTGACCACGAAGGGGACCTTGCCGCAGGTGGCAAGACCCGCAGCCAGGCCTGCGCCGTTCTGCTCGGCGATGCCCACGTTCAGATACTGCTGGGGCAGCTCCTTGCGGAAGTCGCCGGTCTTGCAGCTCTTGCCGATATCAATATCCACCACCAGAATGTCAGGGTTTTCCTTGCCCAGGGCCACGATCTCCTTGCCGAAGCCTTCGCGGGTAGCGATCTTTTTCTTTTCGCTCATTGCTCTTTCCTCCTTGCTTAGTGGATCAGCTGGGCTTCCAGCTCAGCCATGGCCTGCTTATACTGCTCATCGTTGGGGGCAACGCCGTGCCAGCCGCACTGGTTTTCCATGAAGGAAACGCCCTTGCCCTTGACGGTGTGGGCATACAGGCACTTGGGCTTGCCGTTCTGGGAGGCATAGCACTTGTCGATGGAGGCGGTGATCTCCTCCATGCTGTGGCCGTCGAGCTCCAGGACCTCCCAGCCGAAGGCACGGAACTTCTCGCCCAGGTCGCCGTTGGGCATGATCTCGTCGCAGGTGCCGTCCAGCTGCAGGTTGTTGTTATCCACGAAAACGATCAGGTTGTCCAGGCCGTATTTGTGAGCGGTGTTGGCAGCCTCCCAGATCTCGCCCTCCTGGGCCTCGCCGTCGCCCACCACGCAGAAGACCTTGTAGTCCTTGTGGTCCAGCTTACCGGCCAGAGCCATACCGGCGGCGCAGGCCAGACCCTGACCCAGGGAGCCGGTGGAGATGTCGATGCCGGGGCAGCGGTTCATAGAGGGGTGACCCTGAAGCATGGAGCCCTCCTTGCGCAGGGTGTCCAGCACGGACTCGGGGAAGAAGCCCACGGTAGCCAGGCAGGCATACTGGATGGGGCAGACATGGCCCTTGGAGAGCACCATGCGGTCCCGGTCCTCCCAGCGGGGGTTCTTGGGGTCCAGGTTCATGTATTTGAAGTAGCAGGCGGTGACAAAATCTGCCGCAGACAGGGATCCGCCGGGATGACCGGACTGGGCCTTGTAGATCATGTCGATGACCTTCATACGCATCTGCGTGGCGGTGTTTTTCAGCTCTTGCATGGAGATATCTTTCACAAAAATCACCTCATTGAAAATTTTCGGAATGTTCGGATTTGTTTAATGTCGGACAAATGACAATTACAGTATAGCGTTTTGTCTGACAAAGTCAAGAGCTTTTTTGGATTTTTCTCTTTTGCCTAATTCTTTGCATGTTTTTTATGGAAATTGACCGAAATCTGGACGGATATGGGGCGGCGAGATAAAAAATGCAGCACCGGGCGGATTTCATCCGCCCGGTGCTGCATGCGTGGGATAGAAAGCTGTGTGTGGAGAGAGAAAGAAAGCGTTAATGAATGAGGAATGTGGAAATTGCGGGGACGTAGGTGATCAGCAGCAGCACCGCCAGCTCGGCGATGAGGCACGGGACAATGCCCTTGGTGATCTCCTCGATCTTGATATCTCCGATGCCGCAGGCCACATACAGGTTGACGCCCACCGGCGGGGTGAACAGGCCGATGGCCAGGTTCACGATCATAACGGTGCCCAGGTGGATGGGGTCAATGCCCAGCTGCACCGCAACGGGGGCAAACAGCGGGGTGAAGATGTACAGGGCGGAGGTGGAGTCCAGGAAGCAGCCGGCGATCAGCAGCACCACGTTGACGATGATGAAGAAGATAACCGTGTTGCCGTTGGTAACGGTGAGCATGAAGTTCTCAATGGCCAGATCCAGTCTTGCACGGGTCAGGACATAGCCGAACAGGGTGGCGCCCATGGTGATGAACATAACCGTGGCGGTGGTGGAGCAGGAGTCGATGAGGATGTCCTTCATCTTCTTCCAGTTGATCTCGCGATAGATGAACACGCCCACGATCAGGCCATAGAACACGGAGACAGCGGCGGCCTCGGTGGGGGTGAAGATGCTGCCATAGATACCGCCCAGGATGATCACGGGCATCAGCAGGCCCCAGAAGGCATCCTTGAAGGCCTTCAGCCGTTCCTTGCCGGAGGCCTTGGGCTGCACCGTCAGGTTGGCCTTGCGGCCCACGAACAGGGCGGCCACGATCAGGCCCAGGCCCATCAGCAGGCCGGGGATGACGCCGGCCTTGAACAGGTCGGTGATGGAGGCGTCAGCGATGGAGCCGTACACCACGAAGGTGATGGACGGGGGGATAACCACGCCGATGGCGCCGCCGGCGGCCATCAGAGCGCAGGCAAAGGCCGGGGAATAGCCCGCCTTCTTCAGAGCGGGGATCATAATCAGGCCCAGGGCCGCCACGGTGGCCGGACCGGAGCCGGAGATGGCCGCGAAGAAGCAGGACACCACCACGCAGACCATGGCCATGCCGCCGCGGATGTGGCCCAGGCACTTTTCCGCCAGGTTGATGAGGCGGCCGGAGATACCGGCCTTCTCCATCACGTTGCCGGAGAGGATGAAGAACGGGATCGCCAGCAGGACGAACTTGCTGCTGGCCGAGGAGCACAGACGGGGAAGCACGCTCATGATGGCGTCCAGGGGCTTGCCAGCGCCCTGCACCAGGATAGCGCCTACGCTGGACATGCCCAGGCAGACGGCGATGGGTGCGCCGAAGGCCAGCAGCAGCACAAAGACACCCAGTAATACGATACCGACCATTTATTTGCCCTCCTCTGCCCGATAGTCTTTATACATCTGCACCATGGTCTGCAGGAACGCAATGGCGGCGAAGGCCGCGCCCACGGGTACAAACGAACCATAGATCCACTCAGGCCACTGCATGTTGGCCGTTTCCTGACCCAGCCGATACTGGCTGATAACCATCTGCACGCCGGTGACCACGATCAGCAGGCAGAACAGAGCGGAAATCGCATAAACGGTCAGATGGATGATGATGCGGGCCTTGGGGCTGACCCGGTCCGTCACGATAGACAGGCCCAGGTGGGCCTTCCGCCGGGCGGCGATGGCCGTGCCCATGAAGCTCATCAGCACAAACAGATAGGTGGACATCTCGTCGGACACAGCCAGCGAGTGCTTGAACACAAAGCGGGCCACGACGTTGGCAAACACCAGCACCGCCATAACCGCCACGCACGCGCAGGCGACGAATTTTTCGATTTTCTCAAACATGTTGGCCCCTCCTTAGTTGATCCCGAAGGCGGCGCAGGCGTCCTCACCGTATTCCGCCTTCAGGTCAGCCGTGACGCCGGCCACGGCATCCTTGAACGCCTGCAGCTGGTCCTCGGTCAGGATATCCACCTGCATGCCGCTGTCCATGAAGCCCTGGATCAGTTGGTCCTCCTCGGCCTCCAGGTGGTCGCGGCCCCACTCGCAGGACTCCGTGGCGCACTCCTGCAGCAGCTGCCGGGTGTTCTCGTCCAGGCTTTCCCAAACCCGGCTGTTGGCCACAAACAGGTCGTTCTCATAGCTGTAGTTCCAGATGGTCATGTACTGCTGGATCTCGTCCATCTTGGCGGACTTGGTCACGGAGCAGCCGTTCTCCTGGCCGTCGATGGTCTTCTGCTGGATGGCGGTGAACACCTCGCTCCAGCTCATGGCCGTGGGGCTTGCGCCCAGGGCATTGAACACGCCCATATACACCGCCGAGCCGGGCACGCGGATCTTCAGATCCTTCAGGTCCTCGGGCTTGGTCACCGGGTGCTTGCTGTTGGTCAGCTGGCGGAAGCCGTTGTGGAAGGAGCCCAGATAGGTGATGCCCTTGGCCTCCAGCAGCTTGGCATAGTAAGCGCCGCCGGTGGTGTCGATGACCTGGCGGGCCTGCTGATAGGAGGTGAAGGACCAGGGCAGGGTGGCCACGGACATCTTCGGCTCCAGGTTGGCCAGCACGCAGGTGGCGTAAGCGCCCAGGTCGGAGCCGCCCACGGCGATGTACTCCACGCCCTTGGTGCTGTTGCCGCCGGCCAGGGTGTCGTTGGAAAATACGTCGATCACCACGTTGCCGCCGGAGCGCTCCTCCACCAGATCGGCAAAGTGGTGGGCCACCAGCGAGTCAATCTGGGTGTCGGTTCCGTTGACCGCCATGGACAGGTTGATTTTTTGATATTCGCCGTCGCTTCCACCGGACGGCTCGGTGCTGCCGCAGCCGGACAGACTGCCGATGAGCAGGGCAGTTCCCAACAGCGCAGCGACAATTGATCTTCCGTGCTTCATATTACGGTTCCCTCCAAGATTGTTCAAACTTTGTCATTTGTTCTATGTCCGACAAATCTATAAATGATTATATGAACTTTACCGGGCCGTGTCAATAGGCTTCCAAAAAACCAACGTTTTTTACAAGAAACGCCAGGAAAATTTATGTAAAAAGTCAAATGCACCTGGGGGACGGACGGTGCATGCCCCGGAAATATCCCTGTCATACTCCCGCATACACTCATAGTAAGCGGCCTGCCCCGCCGGGGCGCCGACTTATGGGGAAAGTGAGGATATTGACCATGAAACGAACCTTCCGCAGGCGGGGGGCGGTGCTGGCGGCGGCGCTGGTGCTGCTGTGCGCCGTCTCCTTTGCCGATCGCGGCGGCCCGGCCTCTTTTGCGGCCACCGGCTGGGCGCTGCTGCCTCCGGCGGTGGCCATTGTGCTGGCCTTTGCCACCAAGGAGGTGTATTCCTCCCTGCTGGCCGGGTGCGTGGTGGGAGCACTGCTGACGGAGGGCTTTGCCCCCTGGCGCAGCTTTGAGACCCTGTTCCTGACCCTGATGGAGGGCATCGACCTGAAGATCTTCTTCTTTGACGTGCTGCTGGGGGCCATTGTGGTGCTGTTTGCCCGGTCCGGCGGCTCCCGGGCCTTCGGGGAGTGGGCCTCCCGCCGGGTGCGGTCCCGCCGGGGGGCGGTAACGGCCACGGCGGGCCTGGGCTGCCTGATCTTCCTGGACGATTATTTCAACTGCCTGACGGTGGGGGCCATCATGCAGCCCATCACCGACCGCTGCCGGGTCTCCCGGGAGAAGCTGTCCTTTATCATCGACGCCACCGCCGCCCCGGTGTGCATCCTGGCCCCCATCAGCTCCTGGGCCGCCGCCGTGTCGTCGTACATCCCGGCGGATTACAGCCATGTCAACGGCTTCGCCCTGTTTATTCAGGCCATACCGTATAATTTCTATGCCCTGCTGATGCTGTGGCTGGTGTTTCTGGTGGCCCTGACAGGCCGGGATTTCGGCCCCATGTACCGCCGGGAGCAGCTGGCCATCCGCCAGGAGCCGCCCCGGCCCGAAACTGCGCCGGAGGGCCGGGACCGTCCCCGGGGCCGGGCGGTGGACCTGCTGCTGCCCACGGCGTGCCTGATCGTCGCGGTGGTGTGGGGCATGGCGGTGCTGGGCCGCCGCAGCTGCCGGGAGGCGGGCCTGGCCCTGACGGCCTCCAACGTCTTTGCCAACACCGACGCCCCCATGGCCCTGTGCTTCGGCTGCTCCGTCACCCTGCTGGTGATGGCCCTGCTGTATATCCCCCGGGGGGTCATGAGCTTTTCCGGGTTTGTGGAGGGCTTTCTGGATGGATTCAAGCTCATCACCCCGGCGCTGCTGGTGCTGACCTTCGCCTGGGGGCTGAAGTCCTTTGCCGCCCGGCTGGACACGGCGGCCTTTGTCCGGGAGCTGTTTGACGGCCGGGAGACCCTGACGGCCCTGTTCCCCCTGGCCCTGTTTCTGGTGGGCGGGGTGCTGGCCTTTGCCACCGGCACCAGCTGGGGCACCATGGGCATTCTCATTCCCGTGGCGGTGCCGGTGTTTGCCGGAAGTCCGCTGCTGCCCATGGCGGTGGCGGCGGTGTGCGCCGGGGCCGTCATGGGGGACCACTGCTCCCCCATCTCCGACACCTCCATCATGAGCTCCACCGGAGCCGGCTGCGACCACATGGCCCATGTGAACACCCAGCTGTGGTACGGCCTGGCGGTTGCCGCCGACTGCACGGTGTGCTATCTGCTGGCCCCGGCGCTGGGAAATCCCTGGGTGCCCCTGGCCATCGGGGCTGCGCTGGTAACGGGGCAGGTGTTCCTGCTGAACCGGCTTTCCCGGCGGCGGGCAGGGGAGGCGGTATGAAGCGGCTTCCGGTGCCCTTTATCGGCCAGGGGCAGAACCTGCCCACCGGCTGCGAAAGCGTCAGCGCCGCCATGGTGCTGCAATACCTGGGCTTCTCCGTGACGGCGGAGGAGTTCGCCCGGGAGTGGCTGCCCCGGGGCCGGTTTTATCGGGACGAGAACGGTGTCCGCCACGGGCCGGACCCCCGCCGGGCCTTTGTGGGGGACCCCCACGACCCGGAGGCCCTGGGCTGCTGGGCCAGCGCGGTACAGACCGGATTGTCCCGGTTTCTGGCGGCTAAGTCCCGGGACGGAGCCGGGACATACCGGGTCAAAAACGAGACCGGCGCGGAGCTTGGCTATCTGTGCCGCCGATACATCGACCGGGACCTGCCGGTGCTGCTGTGGGTCAGCATCGACCTGCGCCCCACCGTCAACGGACCCTGGTACCGGCTGGAGCCGGGAGGCGAGCCCTTCATGTGGATCTCCAACGAGCACTGCGTGGTGCTGGCGGGGTATGACCGGGAGCACTATATCTGCTGCGACCCCTGGAAGGACCGGGGCGTGGCGGCATGGCCCCGGGAGACGGTATGGCAGCGGCACCGGGAGCTGGGGATGCAGGCGGTGGCCCTGGAGGGCCCGGTATGAGGCGGCGGGCGGGGATAGTTCTGGCCCTGCTGCTGGTGCTGACGGGCTGCACCCCGGCGGAACCGGCAGGTCCGGCGGCAGAACCGGCGGCGGAGCCGGTGTACATGGCCCTGACCTTTGACGACGGCCCCTCCCCGTCCAACACCCCCCGGCTGTTGGAGGGCCTGGCCCGGCGGGGCGTCCGGGCCACGTTCTTTCTGGTGGGCAGTCGGATCGAAGGCCGGGAGGACCTGGTCCGGCGCATCCGGCAGGAGGGCCACCAGATCGGCAATCACTCCTTCGGCCACGGGGACCTGACGGACCTGTCCGCCGCCCAGGCCCTGGCGGACCTGGACAAATGCAGCCGGGCCCTGGAACAGGTGCTGGGGCCGGGAAGCTACTGGCTGCGGCCCCCTTACGGCTTCATATCGCAGGAGGAGCTGTGCGCCTTGGGGACTCCGGCCATCTGCTGGTCCGTGGACACGGAGGACTGGAAAAGCCGGAACGTGGACAGCATCCTGGACATCGTGCTGCGGCAGGCCGGGGACGGGGATATCCTCCTGCTCCACGACTGCTATCCCACCAGCGTCACGGCGGCCCTGGAGATCGTGGACCGGCTGCAGCCCCGGGGGGTGCGGTTCGTCACCGTGGAGGAGCTGTTCGCCGTCAAGGGGGTGCAGCCTGCCTGCGGAACTCTGTACCGCCGGGTGCGGGGAGAATAAAACCCGCTTTTTGTCCAAAATGACAATGGACGCGGGGGCGCGGGGAGCATATAATAGGGCCAGATTCCAAAAGGAGCAAGCGCCATGAACCGCAACGTTTCCATGAACAGCTGCCGGGCCATTTGTACCATGGTCTGTTGTTGTCATGCCCGGAACGGTCGTGCATGGTTTGCCCAGAAGGCCCGGGCCTGACGCGCCCGGGAAAAGCGCGTAAAAGCAGCGGCAGAGGATGCATGACGCATTCTCTGCCGCTTTGATTTTTCCACACACGGAAAGGAAGCCTGCTTATGTATCCCCCACACATCCAAGAAGCCGCCGCGGCCATCGGCCGCACCCTGACGGAAAGCGCCACCCCCCTGTATGGCAGCGGTCTGCGTCTGCCGGACCGCCGGGCGGTCATCGAGCTGGTGAAGGAGGTCCGCCGCCTGCTGTTTCCCGCCTATTTCGGGGACCCGGCGCTGATGTCCCTGGCCCCGGAGAACTACGCCGCCCTGCTGCTGGAGCGCATCTGTGAAAAGCTCACCGAGCAGCTGAAGCTGGCCCTGCCGGAGGACCAGGTGGGCCGGGCGGAGGAGATCACCCGGGAGTTTGCCCGCCGCCTGCCCCAGGTGCAGAAGCTGCTGCTGGAGGACCTGGACGCCACCTTTGAGTCCGACCCCGCCGCCGCCTCCCGGGAGGAGATCATCTTTGCCTATCCGGGCCTGTTCGCCATCTTCGTTTACCGCATTGCCCACCTGCTGTACTGCCAGCGGGTGCCCATGATCCCCCGGATCATGTCCGAATATGCCCACAGCCGCACCGGTATCGACATCCACCCCGGGGCCTCCATCGGCCCCCACTTCTTCATCGACCACGGCACCGGCATCGTGGTGGGCGAAACCACAGTCATCGGCCGGAACGTGAAGCTGTATCAGGGGGTGACCCTGGGGGCCATGTCTCCCCGGGGCGGCCACGCTTCTCTGCCCGGCAAGCGCCATCCCACCGTGGGGGACGACGTGACCATCTATTCCGGCGCGTCCATTCTGGGAGGTGAGACGGATATCGGCGACGGCTCCGTGGTGGGGGGCAACGTGTTTTTGACCCGGTCCGTCCGCAGCGGCACCCGGGTGGCCGCCGCCACCCCGGCCCCGGTGCTGAAAAACCCCGGGGACCCGTTTGTGTACATGATATAAAAAGAGGGGCGGACAGATTTGTCCGCCCCTGCGGAAACAGGAACCCCTCCGGCCTGGGCCGGAGGGATTCCTCAGCTTGTCAAAAAGCCTCGCAGAGTTTGCCGCCCGCAGGCGGCGGATAAGTTGGTGCGCGGGTCAGCCCAGCAGCTGCTCCAGGTCCGCCGCCGTCATAATGCGGCCGCCCACCCGCTGCATATCCGCCAGGTTGGCCTGCTGCACGGCGGGGGTCACAGAGGAGGTGCAGTCCGACAGCACCACGGCGTCATAGTCCAGGGACAGGGCGTCGTAAAAGGTGGAGCGGATGCAGTTGGGGGTGGTGGTCCCGGCCAGCAGCACCGTGTCCACCCCCAGGCGGCGGAGGATCAGGTCCAGCTCCGTGTGGAAAAAGGCGGAAAACCGGGGCTTCACGATGACGTAGTCCGCCGGGGCCCGGCGGAACTCCTCCGGCCAGGCGTCGGACATGGACGCCGGGCACGTCTCGGACAGGGGCTTCCCGCCTTTGGCCCACACGTCATATCGGGCCCGCTCCACATCGGACCCGTCCGCCCGATAGTGCCGCACGGCGAACACCACCGGCATCCCGGCCCGATGGCAGCAGTCGATGGCCCGGGCGCAGGCGGGCACCGTGGCCGCCGCCCCGGCGATATACAGGGGACTGGACGGGTCCAGAAAGCCCCGCTGCATGTCGATGACCACCAAGGCATATTTGTGCATGAAAATCCCTCCACAAACGCAATTGAAAATCCGGCGGATGTTCCGCCCAGGCTATTGTAGCGTCTCCGGCGGGAAAACGCAACGGGAAAAAATTGCGGCCTTCACGCCTTGTGAAGACGCGGGATAACTGGTATAATAAAAGGGTTCAGAAGATTTTCAGGAAAGGAACGACATTGCATGGAGCTGCACGCAAAGCTGGTTCGCTCGCAGCTGTCTTTTTTCAAGCCCTTTGTGGCGGGCCTGTCTCTGGAGGCCACCCGGAAGGGCCAGGACAAGCTGGGCGAGCTGATGACCGCCCTGCACCGGCGGGAGGTGCTGGTGCGGGACCACGATTTTAAGCATTTTCAGGGGGCGTGGGTCATGCCCAAGGACCAGCGCCGCACCGGGGTGATCCTGTATCTCCACGGCGGGGGCTATACCTGCGGCAGTCTGGAATACGCCAAGGGCTTTGCCGCCGCCCTGGCCTCGGAGTGCGGCGTGCGGGTGTTCTGCCCGGCCTATCGCCTGGCCCCGGAGCATCCGTATCCGGCGGCCCTGGACGACGCGCTGGAGAGCTATCAGTACCTGCTGCAGAAGGGCTATGAGCCGGGGCAGATCATGCTGGCCGGGGAGTCCGCCGGAGGCGGGTTGATCTACTGTCTGTGCCTGAAGCTGAAGGAGCTGGGCATGGAGCTGCCCTGCGGCCTGATCGGCATCTCCCCGTGGACGGACCTGACCGGTTCCGGGGATTCCTATCGGGAGAACCGGGAAAACGACCCCTCCATGACCCCGGAGCTGCTGCAGTTTTACGCGGGGTGCTATACCCAGGACCCCACGGACCCTCTGTGCTCGCCGCTGTTCGGCGACCTGACGGGCCTGCCGCCGTCTCTGCTGTTTGTGGGCGGGGACGAGGTGATGCTGGACGACACCCGGGCCCTGCACGAAAAGCTCTTGGCCGCCGGGTGCCGCAGCAGGCTGCACATCGCCCCGGAGCGGTGGCACGCCTATGTGCTGTACTGTCTGAACGAGAATATGGAGCAGGATTTTGAGACCATCAACCACTTCCTGGACCGGACCCTGTCCCCGGCCCGGAGCCTGCGGTGGATGCGGCTGGACAACGCCGCCAAGATCTATCCCGCCGCCAAGCGCCGGAACTGGAACAACTTCTTCCGCCTGTCCGCCACCCTGACGGAGCCCATCGACGTGCCCGTGCTGCGGGCGGCTCTGGACGTGACGGTGCGGCGGTTCCCGTCCATGGCCGTGCGGCTGAGGCGGGGGGTGTTCTGGTACTATCTGGAGGAGATCCCCCAGGCGCCGGAGATCCAGCCGGAAAAGAGCTGCCCCCTGGCCCACGTTCCCTTCGGCCAGGTGCGGCGCTGCGCCTTCCGGGTGCTGGTGTATCACAACCGGGTGGCAGTGGAGTTTTTCCACGCCGTCACCGACGGCACCGGGGGGCTGATCTTCCTGAAAACCCTGGTGGCGGAGTATCTGTGCCAGAAATACGGCATCACCGTTCCGGCGGAAAAGGGCGTTCTGGGCCGGCTGGAGGAGCCAAGCCCCCAGGAGCTGGAGGACAGCTTCCTGCGCTATGCCGGGGACGTTACCGCCAGCCGGGCGGAGAGCACCGCCTATCACCTCAGCGGCACCCCGGAAAAGGACGGGTACAAGAACCTGGTGACCATGATGGTGCCGGTGGACCGGGTGCGCGCCTGTGCCAGGCAGTATGGCGTAACCGTGACGGAGCTGCTGTGCGCCGCCATGATGCAGGCCATCGCCGACCTGCAGGCGGAGAAGGTGCCCCGGCGCAGCCGCCGCAAGCCGGTGAAGGTGCTGCTGCCGGTGAACCTGCGGACCCTGTTCCCCAGCCGCAGCCTGCGGAACTTTGCCTCGTATATCACCCCGGAGATCGACCCCCGCACCGGGGACTATACCTTCTCCGAGATCTGCGCCGCCGTGCACCACCGGATGGGCCTGGAGAACAACACCCACACCCTGCGCTCCAAGTTCGCCGCCAATGTGGCCAGCGAGAAGTCCCCGGTGCTGAAGGTGATGCCCCTGTTCATCAAGAACATCGCCATGAAGGCGGTGTTTAACGCCGTGGGCGAGCGGAAGTCCTGCCTGTGCCTGTCAAACCTGGGGGCGGTGGAGCTGCCGGAGGCCATGGCCCCGTATGTGCAGAGGCTGGACTTCATCATCGGCGTTCAGGCCGCCGCGCCCCACGACTGCGGCGTGGTGTCCTGGAACGGGACCATGTATATCAACTGCATCCGCAGCATCCAGGAGCCGGAGCTGGAGCTGCATTTTTACCGGGTCCTGCAGCGGCTGGGCCTCCCCGTGAAGGTGGAGAGCAACCGCCGGGGCCGGGGATAAGGGAAAGGAGTGTCCGATATGTATTGCATCAATTGCGGCGTGGAGCTGGCCGACAGCGAAACCGTGTGTCCCCTGTGCGGGACCCGGGTGTTTCACCCGGATATGCCCCGGCAGCAGGGGGAGCCTCCCTTTCCGCCGGACCCCATGGGCCATCCCGAGGAGGTGAACCGCTCCGGCGTGCTGTTTATCCTGACCATGCTGGCGGTGCTGCCCATCGTGATCTGCATCCTGTGCGACTGGAGCGTCAACGGGGCCATCCTGTGGTCCGGGTACGCCGCAGGCGGCGTGGCGCTGCTGTACATCCTGGCGGTGCTGCCCCTGTGGTTCAGAAGGCCCAACCCGGTGATCTTCGTCCCGGCGGACTTCGCGGCCATCGGGCTGTACCTGCTGTATATCAACTTCGCCACCGGCGGACACTGGTTCCTGACCTTCGCCCTTCCGGTCACGGGGACCATCGGGGTTCTGGTGACTACGGTGGTGACGCTGCTGCGGTATCTGAGCCGGGGGCACCTGTATATCTTCGGCGGGGCGCTGATAGCCGGAGGCGGCCTGGCGGTGCTCATCGAGTTCCTGCTGAACCTGACCTTCGGGCTGCATCACACGTTCATTTGGTCCTTCTATCCCTTGGCGGCGGGGGTGCTGCTGGGGGCCATGCTGCTGATCATCGCCGTGTGCAAGCCCCTGCGCCGGTCCCTGCACCGGAAGTTTTTCCTGTAAGGCCATGGGCGAGATGTGCGCATCCTGCGTGGAGCTGGTGACCTTTGACCAGCTGCGCCAGCGGTATCCCCAGCTGGAGCAGCACCGCATTGCCCCCTCCGGCGGCGCCTTCTGCCGGGCGGAGCGGCTCAAGGGCGGCGGGGCCGCCGGGACCTATGCCATGCCCCGGCCCATGGCCCCCACCGGCGAGAAGCACTTTTTCGGATTCTATCTGACCCAGCGGCGGCTGCTGCTGGCGGAGGACGGGGAGTTTTTGCGGGGCCTGGCGGACGACCTGGAGGCCGGGACCCCGGCCCAGGCCCTGGCGGAGCTGTTCACCCGGCTTTTGCAGGAGGACATGCCCACCCTGCAGAAATACGAAAAGCGGCTGACAGCCCTGGAGGAGGCCCTGATGCAGGACCAGGCTCAGGACCTGGACAAGAAGCTGTTCCGCATCCGCCGGGAGCTGTCGGTGTTCGCGGCGTATTATGAGCAGCTGGACGACCTGTTTGCGGTGCTGTCGGAGGAGACGGAGGAGGGCGACCCCCACGCCTCCCGGCTGTTCGACCACCTGACGGGCCGGGCCCAGCGGCTGCTGTCCGCCACGGAGCAGGAGAAGGAGTACGCCTTACAGCTGCGTGAAATGCACCAGACCCAGCTGGACATGCGGCAAAACCAGATCATGAAGATCCTGACCATCGTCACCACGGTGTTTCTGCCCCTGTCCCTGATCGCCGGGTGGTACGGCATGAACTTTGTGAACATGCCGGAGCTCACCGCCCGGCACGGGTATCTGGCCGTGTGCATCGTCAGCGCGGTGTGCATTCTGGTGGAGCTGGTGATCTTCAAGTGGAAAAAATGGCTGTGAAGCAGCCGGGCATAAAACTTCATGCACTGTGCGGCGCACCGCGAAAACAGGCAAAATCTTCTGTGCATGAAGTTTTGTGCATCATTCCCGGTTGCCCCGAAGGGGCGAGGGAATGGCACATTCTATTTTTTGCTATGCTTTTGCATAGCAAAAACGCGGGACGCACCGGAATAACCCGGCGCGTCCCGCGTTTGTCCTGCATGAAATCAGTCCTTCCGCCAGACGGAGGGGGACAGGGCCACCAGCATGGGATAGATCTCCAGCCGCCCCATCAGCATGGCCGCCGACAGCAGCAGCTTGGACAGGACGGAATACCCGGCGTAGCTTCCGGCGGGGCCCACGGCCCCCAGGCCCGGACCCACGTTGTTGAAGCAGGACACCACCGCCGACAGGTTGGTCTCCAGGGAGAAGGGCTCCCCGCTGAGGCACAGGAAGGTAATCAGGATGCACAGGCAGTACAGGGCGAAGTAGATGCTGACGCCCCGCTGGACCTCGCTGCTCAGGGCCTTGCCGTCGCAGCGGACGGCGGTGACCCGCCGGGGATGGACCAGGCGGTTCACCTCCCGCCGGATGGTGCGCAGCAGGATCATGGCCCGGGACACCTTCAGGCCGCCGGCGGTGGACCCGGCGCAGCCGCCAATGAACAGCAGGGCGAACAGGATGGCCCGGGACAGTCCCGGCCACAGGTCAAAGTCCGCCGTGGCATAGCCGGTGGTGGTGAGGACGGAGCTGACCTGGAACGCCGCCTGCCGCAGGCAGGTGCCCAGACCGCCGTACACCCCCCGCAGGTCCAGGGTGATAACGCCGGTGGCCACGACTGCCAGTCCCAGATAGGTCCACAGCTCGTCACTGCGCAGGGCTGCCCGCCACTGGCGCAGCAACAGCAGATAATAGAGGTTGAAGTTGATGCCGCAGAGGATCATGAAAACGGTGATGACCCCCTGGATATACGGGGAGTAGGAGGCAATGGAGTCGGCCCTGATGCCAAAGCCGCCGGTGCCCACGGTGCCGAAGGCGTGGACCAGGCTGTCAAACAGGGGCATACCCCCCAGCAGCAGCATGCCCACCAGCACCGCCGTGATAAGAAAATACAGCAGATACAGCACCCGGGCGGTGTCCCGGGTCCGGGGGGTCAGCTTGCCCTTTACCGGGCCGGGCATCTCCGCCTTGAGAATGTTCATGGAGCGGTCGGTGCTGCCGGAGAGCATGGTGATGAACACCAGCACCCCCATGCCGCCCACCCAGTGGGTGAAGCTGCGCCAGAACAGCAGCCCGTGGCTCATGGCCTCCACGTCCGTCAGGATGGAGGCCCCGGTGGTGGTGAAGCCGCTGACCGTCTCAAAAAATGCGTCGGCATAGGAGGGAATCTCCCGGCTGAACCAGAAGGGCAGGGCCCCCACCGCCGACAGCAGCACCCAGGCCAGGGCCACGATGATGTATCCCTCCCGGCTGAAGAACTTGTGGCTGCGGGGCCGGGCCAGCAGCGTCAGCAGCCCGCCCAGAACGGCGGCCACGGCCATGGAGGCCAGCACCGCCCAGGCGCAGTCCTCCCGATACAGGAGGGACACCGCCAGCGGCAGGACCAGCAGCCCCGCCTCCGCCAGCAGGACCCGTCCCGCCATATGGAAAATGATGCGATAATTCATAAATAAAGCCCCCGATGGGTCTGTCCGATGGAAAATCGGACCGTTTGAAGAAACTCTTGCCGCAGCCTATTATAGTTTACCCGCCGGGGAAAGTCAATAATCCCCAGGACAGAACAAGGCCCCCGGCTTTCGCCGGGGGCCTTGGATACGTATTAGGGGGGAGACTTACTCAGCCTCGGCCAGAGCCTTGGCCTCGGCAATGGCCTTCTCCTGGGCCGCGGCGGGACAATCCTCGTAGCGGACGAAGTTGAAGGTGAAGGTGCCGCGGGACTGGGTCATGGAGCGCAGGTCGATGGCATAGCTCATCATCTCGGCCATGGGGACCTCGGCCTCCAGCACCTGCTCGCCGTCGCCGGTGGGGTTCATACCCATGACGCGGCCCCGGCGCTTGTTCAGGTCGCCCATCACGTCGCCCATGTAGTCGTCCGGCACAATCACTTCGACGTGCATAATCGGCTCCAGCAGGACAGGGTTCGCGTCGGCGCAGCCCTTCTTGTAGGCGATACGCGCGGCGGTCTTGAACGCCATTTCGGAGGAGTCCACCGGGTGATAGCTGCCATCGTAGAGCTTCGCCTTCACGCTGACCATCGGATAGCCCGCCAGCACGCCGTGCACCATGCACTCGCGCAGCCCCTTCTCAACAGAGGGGATGAAGTTGCGCGGCACAACACCGCCCACGACCGCGTCCTCGAACACGATGTCGGTCGAGCCGTCCGTCACCGGGCTGAACTCAATCCACACGTCGCCGAACTGCCCGTGACCGCCGGTCTGCTTCTTGTGGCGTCCCTGCACCTTCACGGTCTTGCGAATCGTCTCGCGGTACGGAATCTTCGGGTCTTTCAGCACGCAGTTCGCGCCGAACTTGCTCGCCAGCTTGCTGCGGATAACATCAAGGTGCATCTCGCCCTGACCGGAGAGCAGCGTCTCCATCGTTTCGGGGTCTTTGCTCAGCGTGACGGACGGATCTTCCTCCATCAGGCGCTGGAGGCCGGAGAACACCTTGTCTTCCTCGCCCTGCTTGGCGGCGTAGACAGCCTTCGAAATGCAGGGCTTCGGGTACTCAATCGGCGGATAGATAACCGGGTTCGCGGGGTCACAGAGCGTGTCGCCCGTGGACGTGTACTGCAATTTCGCCATAGCGCCGATATCGCCCGCGTGCAGCGATTCCTTGACAACCTGCTTCTTGCCGCGCAGAATGTAGATGCCGCCGCACTTTTCGGTCTTGTCCTTGCCGGGGTTGTAGAGCGTCGTCTGCCCGCTGAGCATACCGGAGAAGATGCGGAACAGGGACAGCTTGCCGACGAACGGGTCAGCGATGGTCTTGTAGACGAACGCGGAGAAGGGCTGGTCATCCTTGCAGATGCGGGTGATGTCCTCGCCCGTGCGCGGGTCTTTGCCCGCCCAGTACAGACCGTTGTGCGCCGGGGACGGGAAATACTTCGCCATCAGGTCGAGCATACGCGCGATGCCCACGCCCGTTGCGGCGGACACGGCGACGACCGGGACAATCGAGCCGTCCTTCATGCCCTTGCGGAAGCCCGCCTTGATTTCCTCAAACGTCAATTCGCCCGTCTCGAAGTACTTTTCCATCAGCTCTTCGTCCGCCGCTGCCGCCTGCTCAATCAGGTAGGAGTAGCATTCCATCAGCTGACCCTTCATGTTTTCGGGCATCGGCACTTCGACGCTCTTCTTGTACGCGCCTTCATACGCCTTGCGGTCCAGCACGTTCACCACGCCGCGGAAGGTCGGGCCTTTGCCCAGCGGCAGCAGAATCGGCACAACGCAGTTGCCGTACTTCGCGCGCAGCTGCGACGAAATCTTGTCGAAGTCCGCGTGATCGCGATCCATCTGGTTGATAATAAACATGCGCCCCAGACCATGCGCACCGGCGTAATCCCACGCCTTTTCCGCGCCGACGGACAGTCCGCCGACAGCATCGACGACGATAACGGCCGTCTCCACCACGCGCAGAGGGCCGATCATTTCGCCCACGAAGTCAAAATAGCCCGGTACGTCCACCACGTTGATAATCTTGCCGTTCCAGTCCACGGGGGCGGTTGCGGCGCTGATGGAGCACTTCCGGCGCGTTTCTTCGGGGTCGAAGTCCGTCATGGTCGTGCCGTCTTCCACACGGCCCTGACGATCCACTAATCCGGCAGCGTAGAGCATGGCCTCGGTCAGCGTGGTCTTGCCCTCGCTGCCATGTCCTATGAGGGCGATGTTGCGAATGTTTGTCGTGATATAGTCTGCCATGATACTCTCCTCCGTTCAAATTCTTTCATGTTTTTATCCTATTTCCGGGCTGCCCTTCGGCTTTTTCCCGGATGTTGTTTTGATTATATCATGATTTTCGCCAAAAGAAAAGAGTGTTTTTTCGTCATTTTGCATCTTTGTACGATTTCAACAAAACAGTGCTGGTTTATCCGGGTTTTTATCGCCCAGAAACGCCATTTGTATAGTAAAACGCAACAAAAAGC
>ERZ1107006.822-NODE-822-length-29187-cov-3.171255_pt1 | contig 29187 bp, 29 predicted proteins | sample MGYA00403696_ERZ1107006 | MGnify/ENA primary metagenome ERZ1107006 (study PRJEB35170, sample SAMEA104062441) | human gut metagenome | biome: human gut; feature: human-associated habitat; material: faeces | place: Denmark | collected 2012-08-13 ...
TTTGAATAATAAATAATTAAGTGAGGAGAATTGGCAGAATGGTTCAATGCACTTGTCTTGAAAACAAGCATACCTTAATTGGTATTGAAGGTTCGAGTCCTTCATTCTCCGCAATTAATCTAATATTATAATCATGAAAAATCTTATCAACCAGCTTCCTGACTGTATTGAAGATGAGTATAATCAATCTCTTAAGAGAAAGAAGCCTAGCAGACCAAGTTTTACAGAGGATGAAAAGCTCTTATATTCCAAGAAGAAAAGAGATAGAATCAATAAGAGGATGAAACATGAGAAGAATATCGTTTGATACATATGATAATTATGAAACCTCTTATAGTCCGGAATTATTGATTACTACTTTCACTGGTATAAAGTCACTAAAGCGCCAAAAGTTAATACTAGAAGAGGAATTAACTCCATGTACTATCTTATCAGGTAGATATATATTAGATAAGGAAGGTTATAAGGAAGAGACAGTATATTTTGTTAATGGAAATCCCAATTGTATGGTAGGTACTTCAGGACAAATGATCATAGGAATAAATCCTAATTATCTTAAGGAACTGCATATCTGTGGTACAATAGAGTTAAAAAGATTTGCTGAAATAAGGAATAAATATAATGTATTCCTCTCTACCAAATATCCTTATATTGAAAGCTTGAAATAATCCTGTTAAAGAATTATGATTATGACTTTTGTGGAAGAACTTAGTAAATATATATATGATAATAAAAGATATATCTCTGATATAGAATATATAGAAATGACTGTAAGATGCCCTGCAGGAGATAATGATAATGCAAAAAGATTCACAGGTAGAGGAGACTTGGAGGCTTTAGAAGAGTTCATAGTAGAAAATCCTCCGGAAAAGGGAGATGCATATTTTGTAGCAAGCCTCAACAATAAGGAGTACATAGAGTGCTGGATTGATGAGAATGGAAGAGACTGGAATTATTGTGAATTATGATAAATGCTAAGGAAGAATTACTGGAAGTACTTCAAAGAAGTGGAAAATCTATTGAAGATATCGAATTTGCAGGGCTACGTTATGACTGTAATCTAGAGGAAATTGATCTTGGTTGCGTTACAGAGAATCCCAACTTCCTATTAAAATCTTTGGACTTCCTTTATGATGAGGGTTAGGGAACTCAGCATATTTATGGATACATACTATTCAGAGATGGTTCATGGCTGGAGAGAAGAGAATATGATGGAGCAGAGTGGTGGAGATTTATGATACCTCCTACAAAAGAAAGTATTGAGAATTATATAAATACGCTCTATATATAGGGAGAATAGGGCCTTTTAAGGGTAACTAATATGTTAAGTAATATCTTAAAGAGCATCCCCGTTGCATATTAGGACAGACGTTAGTTGACAGTGCAAACTGGCCCTATCTCCTTACTTAATTTCAAAAAATTAATGATAGTACAAGACTTAATTAACTTCCTAAGTAATTTCAGTACTGAGGATGTGGTAATAGAAGGTGACAATGGTGTACTGCAAGATATAGATAGAATATCCTATAAGATAAGGGAGAATCATAGGATATGCACTATTGTCTTGGTACCTGAGAAAGAATAGATAAGGGCCAGCATGGTGGAATTGGTAGACACGGAGGACTTTGGTAAATGAATGAAAAATCCATGGTTTATGAGATTGGCTTAATTAAGCATACTACTATTGACAAAGTAGTGCCAAATAAATATCAGGTAAAGAGTGCACAGACGGAAACATCTGATGTAGAAGCAGGCTAATTCGGTGAATGTTACAGCCTTTAAATGTAAAGAACGCCGAGCTAAATTCAGAGCAATCTGATAAATGTGTAGAGACTATATACCTGCAACCTAAGTCGAAAGATATGGTTATAACATAGTCCAAGCAAATAGATTTGTCACCTATTTGTAAGAAAATCCTCTAGTCATTGAGACTGTGTGGGTTCGAGTCCCACTGACCGCATGCAAAGAAAAGGATGCCGCCCGGTAATCAGAGCCTTTGAGCTGATTGATCGGGCGGCATCCTTTTTTGGCAACGAAAGGAGTAAATATCATGGAGGGGACTTTAGATTACAGATGGCAGAAAAAGGCTGTGCACAGATCGTGATGAAAAGCGATTCCAAAAAAGCGAACGCATCCAATGGCAGTTTTGCGTGGGGCTTGCGGTGCCTCAAAATATGTATTCGGTCTGACGCAAACATTTCTTTGATAGAACGATATATCGACAGGGTGTTGACAAAATATAAAAAAGTGCTATAATTTATTTCAACAATAAAAGGGAGTAGCCAGCACCGAGAGGTGGTTTGAAACCGTCACCCCGACAAGCAGCCAGATGATAATCGATTTGCTGCAGATGTCCGTATTAAATGAAACGCGCGAGACTTTTATTGCAGCTGTCAGGCTGTAATAGAGGCCTCGTTTTTTTGTTTCGTTGGAAAGGGTGTCCATAGGAAACAAAACCCTCCGGGGGAAAAGCACTTTTCCGGAAAAGTCGCCTGGCAGCGACCGAAGCTATTTACTTTACGAGTCCACCAGACCGGTGGAGAAAAGGAGAATGAGTATGTTTACAGGAATTAGTTTAGGAGCTGTTGTTGCCATAATCGCAGTGATCGCGCTGCTTGGAATTATCGCTTCCGGGTATGTGAAAGCACCTCCGGACACGGCATTTATTATTTCCGGCCTGCGCAAAAAGATCATTATCGGGAAATCGAGTATCAAGATCCCGTTTCTGGAACGTCTTGACAAGCTGAGCTTAAAGCTGATCCCGATCGATGTGAAGACAGAAGCAGCGGTGCCGACGGCGGATTACATCAACATTCAGGTGGACGCAGCAGTTAACGTCAAGGTTTCCAGCGAGCCCGAAAAATTAAAGCAGGCAGCAGAAAACTTCCTGAATCAGAACACCCAGTACATTGCGCAGGTAGCGAGAGAGGTTCTGGAAGGCAACATGCGTGAGATTGTAGGCCGCATGCGTCTGGAGGAAATGGTCAGCGACCGTCAGAAATTCGCGGACCTGGTAAAGGAAAATGCCGAGCCTGACCTGGCTGCCATGGGTCTGGACGTTGTCAGCTTCAATGTGCAGAACTTTACGGATTCCAATGGTGTCATTGATGACCTTGGTATCGACAACATTTCCCAGATCAAGAAAAAGGCAGCGATTGCAAAGGCTGAGGCAGAAAAAGAAATTGCAGTAGCAAAGGCGGAAGCGGATCGTCAGTCCAACGACGCGCGGATCAATTCCGAAAGAGAGATCGCTATCAAGAACAACGAGCTGGATATGCAGAAGGCAGAGCTTCAGAAAAACGCGGACAGCAAGCGGGCGGAAGCGGATGCGGCATATGAGATCCAGAAAGAGGAACAGCGAAAGACCATCGAAGTAACTGCGGCAAATGCCAACATTGCAAAAGAGGAACGTCTGGTGCTCTTAAAACAGCGTGAAGCAGAGACGATGGAAAAATCGCTGGATGCACAGGTTAAGAAAAAAGCGGAAGCGGAGAAATTCGAACGTCAGCAGAAAGCGGAAGCAGAGCTGTTTGAACGCCAGAAAGAAGCGGAAGCAAAGAAATTTGAAACGGAAAAGGCTGCAGAGGCGCAGCGTGCGAAGGCGGAAGCAGATCTGTTCTCTAAAGAACAGGAAGCCAAAGGTATCCGCATGGTCGGCGAAGCCGAAGCAGAAGCGATTCGCGCCAAAGGTGTTGCGGAGGCGGAAGCGATGGAAAAACGTGCGCAGGCTTATCAGAAATACAACAACGCGGCAATGGCGGAAATGCTCATCAAGGTGCTGCCCGATATCGCAGGCAAGATCGCAGAGCCTCTGACCCAGATCGACAAGATCACGATCATCGGCGGTTCGGACGGATCAAACGGTGTGGACCAGGTAGCAGGAAACGTACCGGCAGTGATGACAAAACTGTTTGAAACCATGAAAGAAACCGTGGGCATCGACCTTGCGGAGGTTGTAAAAGCAGGAACCTATGATGCAAAAGTGAACCGCAATATCACGATCAACGCAGACGGAGCAAAGCAGGCAGCGGAGGTATTGAAGCAGGAAACTGCTGCAGAAGCATCGGCGGAAATCGCAGAGTAAACAGCTTGGATTGTATTGAAAAAATGTTTTAAACGCATATAATAGAGATATGATAATTGGTGCGGCATACTATAAGGGGAGGTGTTAAATATAGCAACTTCGAGTATTAAAAAGAACTTTTTGGTTTCTGGAGAAAAACAGGCAGAATTGTTTGCGGATGCGATTGAAAGTTCCTATATGGAATCTCTCTGCAGAAAGACGGAAAATGAGTTGAGAATTACCCATCTGCGCGAAGCAGAAGACATCAGAAAGTTTATGGCGAAGAGAAAAGAGGTAAATGCTTAACGAGGTTACAGTGTTAAACATTCGTGAGTATTTGACTGTAACAGAAAATCCCGGCAAAGCCCCTAAAAAAGGCTCTGCCGGGAGTTTTTTACGTCCGATCCCAGGCGACAAAAGTGCCACGACATATTCTTTTTTACAGAAGCGCTTACGCGTCCTTTCCCTGCCCCTGCGGCGCATTGCGCAGGGTATCCTTCTGCATCCATTTTCCACGCTTATAATAGAGGATAAACAAGATCGATGTAATGGTCCAGGTCAGTGGATAGGAAAATGCCACTGTTGCGACCTCGTGTCTGAGGGGAACGGCAATCGTGATCCAGAGGATCCTCAGGACACAGACTCCAAAGCAGGTCAGCAGCATCGGGAAAAAGGAATCCCCGCAGCCGCGGCAGGTACCGGAAAGGATTTCGATGCAGATGTAAGTAATGTAGGCGGGAGAAACGACACGCATCATGCCGATGCAGATGTTGATGACATTGGTATCGCGTGTGAATAAAAGCAGGATCGTTCCGCCGAAATTCAAAACGATAAAGCTGAGGAAAAGGCTGGTCACGGCAGCAAGACCGAGACAGATGCGGACACTTTTTTTGATACGGTCGTATTTTCCGGCGCCGAAATTCTGCCCGGCGAAGGTCGTGATGGAAACGCCGTAAGCACCCATAATCATCCAGAAAATGCTGTCCACTTTTCCATAAGCGGTCCAGGCTGCGATTGTATCGGTTCCGAAGGAGTTGATGGAGGACTGGATCAACAGGTTGGAAATCGAATACATTGCGGACTGCAGACCGGCAGGCAGACCGATTTTGATGATATCAAATAAAAGATCGCGGTGAAACCGGATTTTGGAAACGATCAGGCGATAGGAATCCTGGGTGTGCAGCAGGGCGATCAGTGTCAGGATCGCGGAGAAAAACTGGGACGCAATCGTCGCAATCGCAGCTCCGGCAACGCCCATGCCCAGCACGGCGACAAATAAAAGGTCGAGCACAATGTTGACCAGACAGGAAGCGATCAGGAAATAGAGCGGCCGTTTGGAATCGCCGACAGCGCGCAGAATACCGGAGCCCATGTTGTAGATCATGGACGGAATCGTGCCGAGATAATATATTTTCATATAGGTCAGGGAAAGGGAAAGGATGTCGTCCGGCGTTCCCATCGCGGTCAGGGCAAAGCGTGCGGAAACAAGACCGATCAGCATAATTACAACGCCGCCTGCAATCGCCAGTGCAATAGCGGTATGAACGGAATCACTGACCCTGCGCCGGTTGTCTGCGCCGTAATACTGGGAAATGATAACAGTTGCACCGGAAGAAAGCCCGACGAAAAAGCCGACGAGCAGGTTGATAATCGTGGAAGCAGAGCCACCAACAGAGGCAAGCGCTTCCTTACCGACAAAGTTGCCGACGATGATCGCATCCGCAGTGTTATAGAGCTGCTGAAAAAATGTTCCAAATAAAATAGGAAAAAAGAAAATCAGAAGCTGCTTCCAGATGACTCCTTCAGTGATCTGATTTGTTGTGTTTTGTGCTGCCTGCTTACTCATAAAGTAAAAAAATCCTCCGTTTTTAAATACTACACAAGGTCAGTATAGACTTGTCTGCAAAGAAACACAAGACACTATGTAAAACATCGAAAAAATGCTATACTTAGTGTACAGTTCACGAAGGGAGCGCCGCTTTATGAGCAAAAATAGAAATCGAACCAGACGGATTTACGGAATCATTCTGACATCGTTTATTATCATATGGATAGGAAGCGTTTCTCTCCAGATGCTGAGCAATCGGCATAATGCCTGGATCGCCAGCGAGATGATCCTGCAGCAGCTGGAGGACGTGATCGAAGAAAATAAAGAAAGCTATCAGACGCTTCTGGAAACCCTGAAGGAAGAGTATACGCTGCGGGCAGAGACAGTGGCAAATCTCCTTGAAATGGAAGGAAGACTATATCAGACCACAGAGGAGTACCGCAAGATCGCAAAACAGCTGCGTGTGGACGAAATTCACATTATCAATACGGGCGGGTGTATCGTGGCAGGAACAAATCCGGAGTATTTTGGCTACAGCTTTTCTTCCGGCGAACAAATGGGATATTTTAAGCCCATGCTGACAGATAAAACGCTTTCCATGTGTCAGGATATGGTGCCGAATACTGCAGAAGGCAAAATGATGATGTATGCCATCGTCTGGAATTCTTCCGGCACGGCCATGATCCAGATTGGCATTACCCCCAGCCGACTGCTTGCAAAAATGAACAGTGCCAGCGTGGAAAATCTGGTTCGGCAGATGCCGATTACCTCCGGAATGAATATCTTTCTGCTAAATGCCACCACAGGAAAAATGCTTGCAACCACGCGGCAGGATGTATTGCTCTATGAGCTGCAGGATTCCGACCGGCTGGAAGAAGGAAACCTGCAGGAAGGAAAGCGGTATCGGACCAGTGTGAAAATCAGTGACAGACAGCAGTATCTGGTCTATGAAAAATATGGGGAATATAATCTTGCAGTTTCCTACGACATTTTAGAGGCAAACCAAAATCTGATCTATGTTGCAGCAACCATGTTTCTGGTATTGGTGCTTTCTTTTTTGATCATTTTTTATATTACGGAGCGCTCGATCGCTGCGATTGATAAAAATGAAGAGGAGTTAAAGCAGGCGAAGGAGGCGGCAGAGCGTGCAAATGCAGCAAAAACCGGATTTTTGTCCCGAATGTCACATGATATCCGGACACCGTTAAACGGCATTATCGGAATGATCGAAATCAGCGACCGCCACAGGGAGGACAGAGCGCTGGTGGATGCAAACCGTGCGAAGGAAAAGGTTGCGGCAAAGCATCTGCTGGAGCTGATTAACGATGTACTGGAATTTAACAAGCTGGATGAAGAAAACCTTCAGCTTACGAAAGAGCCGTTTTGCTTAAAAGAGCTCTGGCAGGAAATTATCACGATCGTGGAACCCCGGGCAGCAGATAAGGGAGTTCTTTTAAAATATGAAGAACAGACAGAAGGTACAGCAGTCGGCTGTGTGCTTGGAAGCTCTCTGCATGTCAGACAGATCTTTATCAATATTTTGGGAAATGCGATCAAATATACGGATGCCGGAGGATATGTCCTGTGTCAGGTGACTATAAAGGCTATCGGGGAAAATCTGATATCCTGTCAGACAGTGATTTCGGATAACGGGATCGGCATGAGCACAGCATTTCTTCCCCATCTGTTTGAACCCTTTTCCCGGGAAAATACCGATAAAAAAAGTGTAACCCAGGGAACCGGACTGGGAATGTCCATCGTCAAGCATCTGATCGACAAGATGGACGGAACCGTTACGGTGGAGAGCAAAAAAGGAGTTGGAACCATATTTACGGTCACGCTCCTGTTTGAAGGGCTCAAGGAACAGGAATGTAAGAAAATCGAAGAAGAGGATCAGAACGTGGATCTTTCCGGAATGCGTGTGCTTCTTGCAGAGGACAATGAACTGAATATGGAGATTGCGGAAACCTTTCTGACAGATGCAGGTGTACAGGTCACAAAGGCATACAATGGAAAAGAAGAGGTGGAGCGATATCTGGAGCAGCCGGCAGGTACCTTTGATGCGATCCTGACCGATCTGATGATGCCGATCATGGACGGCTGCGAGGCGGCACGGGCGATCCGCAGCAGCGGCCGTGCAGATGCCGAAAGTATCCCCATCATTGCTTTGACGGCCAACGCCTTTTGGGAGGATGCAGAACGGGTGAAGCGGGAAGGAATGAATGAGCATCTGCCCAAACCGCTGGACGTTGGGAAAATGCTTTCCGTATTGGCATAATACAGGAAATAGGGGCTGTGACGGAAGCATTTTTGGAAAGCTTTCCGGCTTGTCAAATACCCGGTTCTGACATACAATACTGATATGCGGCAGGAAATGGGGCCTTTTCGAACATGGAAAAGGAGATAGTGTGAAAAGTAGGCGTGATCGCTTATTTTTCACACAGCTCTTTGTGCCGCAGGCGTCATAAAGTAGCCAGGATCGCAGAGCAGAACTGGAAGTTCTGCTCGCGGTTCCTTCGGCGCAAAGCGCCTGCGGAATGGAGGTTAAAATGGCAAATCTGACCATTGAAAAAGTAATCGGAAGAGAAATTATTGATTCCAGAGGCAATCCGACTGTTGAGGCAGAAGTTGTTTTAGCGGACGGAACTGTAGGAAGAGGCATGGCACCCAGCGGAGCTTCTACCGGCGAGTTCGAAGCGCTGGAGCTGCGCGATCAGGATAAATCCCGATTTGGCGGCAAGGGCGTTCTAAAAGCTGTCAACAATATCAATACGGTAATCAACGATGTACTCTGTGGAGTAGATGCATTTGACACTTATAAAGTAGACGCTGCGATGATCAAAGCAGACGGAACAGAGGATAAATCCAAACTCGGCGCCAATGCGATTCTGGCAGTATCCATCGCAGCTGCAAGAGCGGCAGCACAGTCCTTAAATATCCCGCTGTACCGTTTCCTGGGCGGCGCAAACGGAAATCGGCTTCCGGTTCCGATGATGAACATCTTAAACGGCGGCGCACATGCAGCGAACACCGTAGATGTGCAGGAGTTTATGATTATGCCGGTTGGTGCAAAGAGCTTTTCCGAAGGGCTTCGCTGGTGTACAGAAGTATTTCACGCACTGCAGGCTCTGTTGAAGTCCAGAGGCCTTGCAACCTCCGTTGGCGATGAGGGCGGTTTCGCACCGAACCTTGGCAGCGACGAAGAAGCAATCGAAGTTATTCTGGAAGCGATCAAGAAGGCAGGTTACGAGCCGGGAACCGATTTCGTTCTGGCAATGGATGCAGCTTCCAGTGAATGGAAAGGCAGCAGGAAGGGAGAATATGTGCTTCCGAAGGCTGGCACGAAGTTCACCTCTGAAGAACTGGTTGCACACTGGAAAAAGCTGTGTGAGAAATATCCGATCGCTTCGATTGAAGACGGTCTGGACGAAGAGGACTGGGAAGGCTGGAAGCATATGACAGCGGAACTTGGTGACAAAGTACAGTTAGTCGGCGACGACCTGTTTGTTACCAATACAAAGCGTCTGCAGAAGGGGATTGACCTTGGTTGCGGTAATGCGATTCTGATCAAGTTAAATCAGATCGGCAGCGTATCCGAAACCCTGGAAGCGATCAAGCTGGCACACGAGGCAGGCTATTGCGCAATTACCTCCCACCGTTCCGGCGAGACAGAGGACACCACAATTGCAGACCTGGCGGTTGCATTGAATACCTGCCAAATCAAGACCGGCGCACCCAGCAGAAGTGAGCGTGTTGCAAAATACAACCAGCTGCTGCGAATCGAAGAAGAGCTTGGCAAGGCTGCCTGCTATCCTGGGAAAGCGGCTTTTGGCAGATAAAAAGCTGACATCAGAGAGGTACTGCGATGAGTCAACAGGCATTTTGGTTGTTTCTGAAAATGGATAAGCGGAATCTGTTCGTACAGATGGCGCTCCAGTGCGCACCGGTGCTGGCGGGAATCAAGGTTTCCAATCTTCTGATCATCGAGGAAAGATACTGGAAGGAACTGTGTTTTCTGCTGCGCAATTCCGAAATGTGTGCCAGAAAGCTGTACCGCTGCAGAGATAAGATTACTCTGTTGCTGTACCGCAGAGAAGAACTGGAGCAATGGGTAAAAACGGTACAGGTCGAAGCCCTTTTAAAAGAGATCGGCTACGACAGCGTGGAGCTGCATCGGATTTTCAGAAAACTGGAACAGCGGATCGGCGGGCACGGAAACGGTGAAATGCCTTTTCCTCATGAGCTGGGACTGCTGCTGGGATATCCGGCAGAGGACGTCCGGGGCTTTATGGGGATCGGATATAAAAAGTGTCTTTATACAGGCTATTGGAAGGTCTACGAGAAGGCGGAGGAAAAGATCGCACTGTTTTCAGAATACGACAGAGCGATGGATCTAGCCCTTTCTATGGCGTATGAAAGACAGAATATTTTAAAATTAAAAGAAGTTTTTGAAGTCGACAGTCGGGAGAAAAAGCTGGCTGTCTGAATACGAGAGGAGTAGGAAAATGAGCAAGGTATCCGTAGTATACTGGTCCCAGTCCGGCAACACACAGGCGATGGCAGAGGCTGTTGCGGCCGGCATCACAGAAGCAGGCAAAGAGGCAGAGGTTGTTTATGTTTCTGACGTAAACGTTGCAGATTTAACCGCAGAAAAAGCATTTGCATTGGGCTGCCCTGCAATGGGCGCAGAAGTTCTGGAAGAGGGCGAGTTCGAGCCTTTTATGGAGAGCATTGACGGCTCCATCTCCGGCAAGACCATCGCACTGTTTGGTTCCTACGGCTGGGGCGACGGACAGTGGATGCGCGAGTGGACAGAGCGTGTGACTGGCGAAGGCGCAACCGTAGTAAACGGCGAGGGCTTAATCTGCCAGGAGACACCAGACGATGCAATGATCGAGGAGTGCAAAAATCTCGGCAAGGCGCTGGCAGCAAACGCCTGAGAACTTTAAAACAAAAAGATTCTCCATAATTTCCTGTTTGATAAAATTTTTGACACAGCAAAAGGACAGTTACCATGAAGGATAGCTGTCCTTTTGTTGTGCTATGACAGATAAAGAAGGTGCTTTGGCAGATTCTCGCGCCGAGGCGCGGTTGCTTTGGCAACCATCTACCTATGCGCCGAGTACACATCCTATTGTCAGGAATAAAAAAAGACATCACCCTGCGGGAATGCCTTTTTCGATGGATGTTCGCTGCTTCGAACAACAGAATATGCACTTTGGAAAAAGATTATTGTTTATCGCGGTTTTCCAGAACGTGTTTTTTGATTGCGGCGAAGCTTTCCGGGCTAATGACATGCTCCATGCGGCAGGCATCACTGACGGCTGTCTCGGGATCGACGCCGAGCTGAATCAGCCAGCCGGAAATCAGTTCATGACGTTCATAAATCATTTCAGCAATCTGGCGGCCGGTATCGGTCAGATAGATAAACCCTTCTTTGGTTACGGTAATATGGTTCTTTTCGCGTAGGTTCTTCATAGCGACACTGACGCTGGATTTTTTGAAGCCGAGTTCTTCTGCGATATCTACAGAGCGGACAACTGGATGGGTCTTGCTCAGGACAAGGATCGTTTCCAGATAGTTTTCCGCGGATTCATTTACTGCCATGGGATCACATTCCTTTCTGATGCTGTGCGCCTGCAACAGCATTTATAATAGTATAGCATGGATTTGTACGGTATTCAATTGAAAAAAAGAAAACAGGACGAAAAAGATCTGTGAGGAAAGAATAAAATTTTGCAAAAGTACAAAAATAGACTGGGAAAAAATGGTCTCTTATGGTAATATTGAATATATTACAAGAATAAACACAGGGGGAAGACTTCATGGCAAAAGAAATGATTGCAATGCTGCTTGCAGGCGGACAGGGCTCGCGTCTGTATGCATTGACCCAGAGACTTGCAAAGCCTGCCGTTCCGTTTGGTGGAAAGTACCGGATTATCGATTTCCCGCTTTCCAATTGTGTCAATTCCGGGATTGATACAGTAGGCATTCTGACACAGTATCAGCCTATGGTGCTGAACGAATATATTGGAAACGGACAGCCTTGGGATTTGGACCGCTTAATTGGAGGCGTGCATGTTCTGCCGCCTTATCAGAAGGCATCCGGATCCGACTGGTATAAGGGAACAGCGAACGCAATCTATCAGAACATCCCGTTTATCGAGCGCTATAATCCCAAATACGTCATTATCCTGTCCGGCGACCAGATTTGCAAACAGGACTACAGCGATTTTTTACGCTTCCATAAAGAAAAGGGTGCAGAATTCTCCGTTGCTGTTATGGAAGTACCGTGGGAAGAGGCATCTCGTTTCGGTTTGATGGTAACGGACGAAAACGACAAGATCACCGCATTCCAGGAAAAACCCAAGGAACCTAAGTCAAATCTTGCGTCGATGGGAATCTACATTTTCAACTGGGATGTTTTAAAGAAATATCTGATCGAGGATGAGGCGGATCCGGAATCTGAAAACGATTTCGGTAAAAACGTCATTCCGAGCCTGCTGCGTGACGGCAGAGATATGTACGCTTATCATTTCAGCGGCTACTGGAAAGATGTCGGAACCATCAGCTCTCTCTGGGAAGCAAACATGGAGGTCCTCGATCCGGAGCACAGCGGCATTGACTTATTTGAGGATGACTGGAAAATCTACAGTCGAAACAGTGGGAAAACCGGTCACAGAATTTTGGATACCGGCGTTGTGGAAAACTCCATGGTGACGGACGGCTGCAGGATCGCAGGACATGTCAAGCATTCGATCCTGTTCTCCGGTGTATCGGTAGAAGAGGGCGCTGAGATCGAAGATGCAGTTGTAATGGGAGGCACCGTCATCAAAAAGGGCGCATCCGTCAAACACTGTATTGTTGCAGAAAATGTCGTGATCGGCGAAAACGCGGTTGTAGGTGAGATGCCGAAAGACGGCGCAGGCAGCGTTGCAACCATCGGTTCCGGTGTTTATATCGGAGACGGCGCAAAGGTCGGCCCTGCAGCGATGATCGATCAAAATGTAAAGGATGGTGAAGAACAATGGTAAACTCCAATGCGAACGCGCTGGGAATTATTTTCCCCAACAGCTATGATGGTCTGATTCCGGAGCTTGTTACGGAGCGTCTGATGGCTTCCATTCCCTTTGCAGGCCGTTACCGTATGGTAGACTTTATTTTATCAAGCATGGTGAACTGCGGAATCGACAATGTTTCTCTGATCGTCCGTAAAAATTATCACTCTCTGATGGATCATCTCGGCTCCGGCAGAGAATGGGATTTAACCCGTAAATACGGCGGACTCAATATCGTGCCTCCGTTTGCTTCCAATACCGTGAAAGTATACAACGGAAGAATCGAAGCATTGGCGAGCATTCTGGATATGTTAAAGGATGCGAGAGAAAAATATGTCGTGATGTCTGACGCTAACCTTGCGGTAAACTTCGATTTTACAGCGATGCTGGAGCAGCATATCGAAAGCGGTGCGGATGTGACGATCGCATATAAGAAGCAGGAAATTCCCGTCGGAATGAAAAAGCCGTTTGATATTACAAAGGATCTGTACTACACGTTTGAACTGGACGATGACGGCAGAATCCGTCAGCTGCGGATCAATCCGGAGGACGAGGAAGTTCAGAACCTTTCCATGAACATTTACATCATTGAAAGGGAATTTCTGGTACATATGATCAGCGAAGCCTATAGTAAGGGCATGGTTTATTTTGACCGTGATCTGCTGGCACCGAACCTGGAGCGTCTGAATGTCAGAGGCTTTGAATTTAATGGCTATCTGGCGCGCATCAGTGATATCAAGAGCTATTTCGATGAGAATATGAAGCTGTTAAAGGATGAAAATCTGGACGGTCTGTTTGGCGGCAACCCGATCTACACCAAGATTCGTGACGACAACCCGACCCGTTACATTCAGGGCTCCAAAGCGAAGAACATCATGTCCGCAGACGGTTGCATCATCGAAGGCGAAGTGGAGAACAGTATTCTGTTCCGTGGCGTCAGAATTGCGAAAGGTGCTAAGGTGAAAAACTGCGTCCTGATGCAGGATACAATCGTTGGCGAGGGCGCTAATGTAGAATATGTCATTACGGACAAAAACGTAACGATTTCAGCAGGAAAGGAAATCAAGGGAGCGGACAGCTTCCCTGTATATGTAGCAAAGTATCGCAGTGTATAAATGGAGGATTCCTATGGAAGCTTTCCGGATATGGCTGCAGGAGGAGCCGGCGCTGTTTTTAGGAGCAGCGGCGGCTCTGATGCTTATGAGCGGCAGCCTTTATGAGAGGCAGAGAGAACATAAAACAACACAAACATTGATGTTAAAAGGCGGGACGACGCTGATTGCAGCGCTTGTCGCGGGCGCAGCGGTATGGCAGCAGAACAGCCTGGCAGCATGCTTTGTGCTGGCAGCGACGCTTTGCTGTGCGGTCGCGGATGTCTTGCTGGAACGGATTTTTAATTTCGGCGCGTGCGTGTTTGCATTGGGGCATATCTGCTATCTGGCGGCGTATTTTTCCGAAGCGCATTTTAGCATCGCTACAGCGGTCAGCCTTGTCGTTTTGCTGGCGGGGATGTACCTGATACACCGAAAACAGACCGTCGGAAAAAGCGGCAGGGAGATTTTGTCTGTTGTAGCCTATGGGCTGGTTCTGAGTGCGATGACGGCGGGCGCGATTACCTACTGTGTGCAGCAGAGAGATTTCGGCAGCCTGCTAACTGCAGCAGGCGCAGTCGGATTTTTCGTTTCAGACAATATTCTGATCTGGCGGCTGCTAAGCGGCTACGAAAGCCGCCTGCAGGGCGCGGTGCTGCTGCTGTTTTATTACGGCGGTGTCTTTTTGATTGCGGCAGGGCAGGTAGTTGGATAAAAATAACGTTTACTTTGCGTGTATTTTTTTGTATGATAGGTTACAGCGTGAAAGCAGAAATTCCTCTGTGCAGGAGGCATCTATGGCGGAAAGGGCGCTGGCAAAAACAGAGGCAGCAGATAGGATCGAAAATGGAGTTTGAACATTATATCCAGCAGGGACAGCAGAAGCTGCGCTGCGGCTACACCACAGGAACGTGTGCGGCGCTGGCGGGAAAGGCTGCCGTCCGGATGCTGCTTAGCGGACAAAAAACAGAAGAAATTTCCGTCCTGACGCCGAAGGGGCTTTGGGTCACGACGGCTGTGGAAGAAATTCAAAGCGGCGACGGTTGGGTCAGCTGTGGCGTGCGTAAGGACGCAGGAGACGATATCGATGTCACCGCGCAGTCCTTGATCTGCGTCAGAGCAAAAAAAACGGCGGGAACCAAGATCGTTATCGACGGAGGCGTCGGCGTCGGCAGGGTGACAAAGCCAGGGCTGGAACAGCCGGTCGGCGCAGCGGCGATCAATTCTGTCCCGCGGCGGATGATTTTGCAGGAGGCGGAGGCAGAGTGCCTGGACGCAGGCTATGAGGGCGGACTTTTGCTGACGGTATTTGTGCCGGACGGGGAAGCGCTTGCCAAAAAGACCTTCAATCCGCAGCTTGGTATCCAGGGCGGAATATCGATTCTCGGAACGACCGGGATTGTTGAGCCGAAAAGCGTGCAGGCGCTTGTGGATACCATCGGTCTGGAAATACGTCAGCGAAGGGCATTGGGGGAAGATGCACTTTTACTGACACCGGGCAATTACGGCATGGAATTTTTAAAGGATCGACCGGAATTTGCCTCCATGACGCCGGTACAGTGTTCCAATTATATCGGGGAAGCCTTCGATTTTGCAGTCAGCAGCGGATTTTCAAAGGTCATATTGGTGGGGCACATCGGCAAGCTTGTCAAGCTGGCGGGTGGTATTATGAATACGCATTCCAGGGTTGCAGACTGCCGGTGTGAGCTGTTCGCCGCCCATGCCGCACTGGCGGGCGTAAGCCGGGATGCGATCGGCAGACTGATGGAGGCTGCGACGACGGACGCTTGTCTGGAAATTCTGGATGAGGAAGGGAAAAAAGAAACGGTCATGCAGAGTCTGATGAAAAAGATCGGACAGCATGCAGCGCACCGGCTGGGCGGTACGGTGGAAGTTACGGTTCTGGTGTTCAGCAATCGGTTTGGAGTGTTAGGAGAAACTCAGTGTCAGGAAACATAAAGGGGATTTTTTACGGAGTGAGCACGGGTCCGGGAGATCCGGAGCTGATGACGGTCAAGGCGGTACGCATTTTGAAGGAAGCAGACGTCATCGCAGCGGCACGTGTGATGGGAAAACAGGAAACCGCGCTGGAAATTGCAAAGCAGGCGGTCTGCCGGGAGAAGTCGTCAAGGACGGTCTTTTGGAAAACGAGGCTTATGGATATTTCACAACTGTGATTGTAAAGGAGTAAAGAAGTGGTTCATTTTGTTGGGGCAGGCTGCGGCGCGCCGGATCTGATCACATTGCGGGGACGCAGACTTCTGGAAGAAGCGGATGTTATTGTTTATGCGGGCAGTTTGGTCAATCCGGCACTGCTCGGGTTTGCAAAAAAAGACTGCAGAATTTATAACAGCGCGCAGATGACGCTGGAAGAAGTGATTGCCGTCATGGAAGAGGCGGAAAGCAGACAGCAGATGACAGTGCGGCTGCATACGGGCGACCCGAGCCTGTACGGGGCGATTCGAGAGCAGATCGACTGCCTGAAAGAGCAGAAGATTGCTTACGATGTGACGCCTGGCGTTTCGAGCTTCTGTGGTGCGGCAGCAGCGCTGGATGCAGAATACACGCTGCCGGGCATTACGCAGAGCGTGATCATTACCCGGATGGCGGGGCGGACGCCGGTGCCGGAAGCAGAGTCGATTGCCTCCCTTGCGGCGCACGGCTGCGCGATGGTCATTTTCCTGAGCGCCGGGATGCTGGAGGGACTACAGCGCGAGCTGTTAAAGGGCGCTTACACGGAGCAGACACCGGCAGCAATTGTATACAAGGCAAGCTGGCCGGAAGAGCGCACGCTGCGCTGTCCGCTCGGAAATCTTGCCCGGTGCGGGAAAGAAGCCGGCATTTCCCAAACGGCGCTTGTAATGGTCGGAAATTTCCTCGGGGATGTTTATGACAGATCGTGTCTGTATGACCCGGCGTTTACGACAAAGTACCGGCAGGGCACGGATACGGAAGGAAACGCAAATGAGTAATCATATCATCTGTTTCAGCCCAAGCGGCGCAACGCTCGGGCAGAGGATTCTGGCGGTGGAGGATGTCTTTGCTGCAGACTGGGAACTTACACAGTGTTTCGGAGCAGATCACGAAAGTCTGTCGGACTGGACAAAGCGGGTTTTTCAGCCGGGCAACAATCTGCTTTTTATCGGTGCGGCAGGAATCGCCGTACGTGCGATCGCGCCTTATGTCCGGGAAAAACAAAGCGATCCGGCTGTGGTCGTGATGGATGAAAAGGCAAACTGGTGCATCCCGATTTTGTCCGGGCATCTCGGCGGAGCAAATCTTCTTGCCAATAAACTTGCGAAAATGACAGGCGCGCAGGCGGCGATTACGACGGCAACAGATGTGCGGGGCGTCTGGGCGGTGGACAGCTGGGCGAAACAGGAAGGGCTGACGGTTGTAAATCCTTCCGGAATTAAAGAAATTTCTGCAGGGCTTTTGCAGGGACAGACCAAAAAGCTGTTCAGCGAATTTCCCATTTCCGGGAAGCTGCCGGAGGGGCTTGTTTTTTCCGATGCAGCGTCCTGCGATATTTATATCGGAATCCACAGGCTGACAGACCGAAAGCAGGAGCCTCTTTATCTGATTCCTGCAGCGCTGATCGCAGGAATCGGATGCCGGAAAGGTGCACAGCGGGAACAGTTGGATGCGCTGTTTGAGGAAGTGCTGGAGCAGAACAATGTCTGGCAGCAGGCGGTTCAGAAAATATGTAGCATCGATTTAAAAAAAGAGGAACCGGGGCTGCTTTTATTTTGTGCAGAACATGGTATTTTGCTGGAAACCTATGATGCGGAAACGCTCCGAAACCTGGACGGGGAGTTTACCGCATCGGCATTTGTCAGTCAGGTGACGGGCGTGGACAATGTCTGCGAACGGAGTGCCATGGCGGGCAGCCAAAATGGGAAAATTCTGATTTCCAAAATGGCGAAAAACGGCGTGACGGCAGCCTTTGTACTGGACGAGGTCAAAATTTCCTTCTAAAGCGAATGGTATCCTGAAAATTCTATTTTGTGGGAAGAAATTTCAGGATAGTTGTATGCAGTGAAATATCGATTGACGGAGAGAAAAACGATGAAACGTCTTTTTGTAGTAGGGCTTGGGCCTGGCGGCAGGGATGGTATGACGCTGGAGGCAAAAAAAGCGCTGGAACAGTCAGAAGTAATCTGCGGCTATACCGCCTATGCGGATTTAATCCGGGAAGATTATCCGGAGAAGGAATATCTGGTCAGCGGTATGACAAAAGAAGTCGAACGCTGTCATATGGCGCTTTTGGCAGCGCAGGACGGAAAAACGACGGCAATGATCTGCAGCGGGGATGCAGGCGTGTACGGAATGGCAGGGCTTGTACTGTCGTTGGCAGAAAAGTATCCGGAGACGGAGGTTGTGATCGTTGCGGGCGTGACAGCGGCGCTTTCCGGGGCAGCTCGGCTGGGCGCACCGCTGATGAACGATTTTGCCGTGATTTCCCTGTCTGACCTTCTGACGCCAAAGGACGTGATCGAGAAGCGGCTCCGTGCGGCGGCAGCGGGAGATTTTTCCATTTGTCTGTACAATCCGTCGAGCAAAAAGCGGGCGGACTATTTAAGCTGGGCGTGCCGGATTGTATCCGAGTATTATGCACCGGATACGCCCTGTGGCTGGGTGCGGATGATCGGAAGACAGGATGAAGAGAAGAAAACCTGTACGCTGCAGGAGCTTACCAAAGAGCAGGTGGATATGTTTACGACGGTCTTTATCGGCAGCAGCAGGACAAGCTTCCAAAACGGTCTGTTGGTAACAAAGCGCGGCTATGAAAAGCGGGTGGCGGTCAATCGGGCAGGCGGAAAGGAAAAGCTCAGAATCCTGCTGTTTGGCGGAACAACGGAGGGCAGAGAGCTGGCACAACGTCTGTTGACTCTTCCAGTCATTTTCAAAGTCAGTGTAGCAACTCCATATGGAGAGGAACTGCTGCAGGATCTGCCGCAGGCAACGATTCTGGCAGGGCGGATGAATCGGACACAGATGGAGCAGGAGATGGAAAAGGGCTATGATCTTGTGATTGATGCGACCCATCCCTATGCGGCAGAGGTGAGCGAAAATATCCGTCAGGCAGCGCAGCAGGAGCAAATCCGTCTGCTTCGGGTTTGCCGGAGAGCTTCAAAGGTCGGCAGTGACTGTTACTGGGTGCAGGATGCGAAGGAGGCGGCAGGACTGTTGCAGACGCTTTCTGGAAATGTCCTGCTGACGACGGGCAGCAAGGAGCTTGCAGCGTTTGAAGGCGTGGAAAAAGAGCGGCTCTATGTGCGGGTGCTTCCCTCCAAAGAAGCGCTTGATCTGTGCGAAAAGGCTCAGATTCCGCACAGCCACATTCTTGCGCTGCAGGGACCCTTCACAACTGCGTTAAATATTGCGCTGATGGAGCAGTACCATATCGGCATCCTCGTGACGAAGGATGGCGGCAAAAAAGGTGGCTTTCTGGAAAAACAGGAGGCTGCGCGCCTGCAGAAGGCCGCGCTTGTCGTGATTGGCAGACCGACGCAGGAAGAAGGGTATTCTGTAGAAGAAGCCTGGAACCTTGTACTGGAGAGCCTGTATGCAAAAGGAGACGCTGGCGGATACGCGCAGGTCGAGGACAACGCAGCATCCGGGCGGGCGAAGCTGTCCACAGCTGTAGAGCAGGAACTGTGCGTCTACGGCACGAAAGGAGGCGCTGTGGAATGAGAAAACTGACAGTCGTTGGAATGGGACCCGGCAGCCAGTCCTGCCTGACACTGGAAGCGTTGGAAGCGTTACGCAAAGCAGACCTGATTGTCGGGGCAGGGCGCCTGCTTGAAACACTTCCGGAGGAATGCTCGAAGAATCGGAAAATAGCGGTTTCCGCCCAGGCGGTCTGTGATGCAGTGTATGGCTCTGACAGCAGCTTTCCTTGTGTGGTTTGTACCGGGGACACCGGCTGTTACAGCCTTTGTACCGGGCTTGGAAAATACTGGGACGGAGAGCTCTCCATTCTGCCCGGGATCGGAAGTATGTCCTATTTGGCTGCGAAACTGCAGCTGCCGTGGCAGGACTGGAAAGTGGTGAGCGCTCACGGAAGAGCCTGTGATCCTGTTGCGGCAGTTACAGAAAATCCGGAAGTATTTTTTTTGACCGGACCGGACAATACGGCGCAGGAACTTTGCAGACAGCTGATGCAGGCGGGATTTGGCGGATGTCGGGCGTATGTCGGAGAAAAGCTTTCCTATCCGGAAGAACGGATTGTGTCCGGAACAGTTCGGGAAATAGCAGAAAAGATATTTGCGCCACTGGCGGTGCTGGTGGTGAAACGGGAGAAAACGACAGACGATATCGGAAACGATACGGTATCGGCGAAAAAGAATTCTGAGAATTCTGTTACGGGATCTTACTGGCGGGAGCGTGCAAAAACACATGGTCCCGGACTTTTGGATGACTGGTTTGTCCGGGGAGAGGTTCCAATGACAAAACAGGAGGTGCGTGCAGCTGCGCTTGCAAAGCTCGGGGCGGCAGGCGCAAAAGTCCTTTATGATGTCGGTGCAGGAACCGGTTCTGTTTCTGTCGAACTTTCGCTGATGGCAGGACAGGCAGACGTGTATGCGATTGAGTGTGAGGAAAAAGCAGTAGAATTGATTGGGAAGAACCGGGAGCGGTTTGGCTGCGGGAATTTGCATGTGGTTTTTGGAAAAGCGCCGCAGGCATTAGACTCCCTTCCTGCGCCGGACGCTGTGTTTATTGGCGGGACGAAGGGAAATCTGCCGGAAATTTTATCCATCCTTTTTGAAAAAAATCCGTCCGTCCGGATCGTTGTGACCGCGATTTTGCTGGAAACAGCACTGCAGGCATGTGAAAGTCTGGAAGCGTTTACCTTAAAGCCGGCAGAAATCATGCAGCTTCAGGTTTCGCGGTCGAAAAAGGCAGGAAAAGGTCATATGCTTTGCGCCAATAATCCGATCTTTTTAATCAGTGCCGGAGGATGTGCAGATGAATAGGATTTTATTTGCAGGTCTGTCCAGCGGAAGCGGGAAGACGGCTGTTACCTGTGCGTGCCTGCGGGCGCTGCAGAAAAAAGGAATCTCTGCGGCTTCGTTTAAGTGCGGACCGGACTATATCGATCCGATGTTCCATCAGCGTGTGCTCGGCATTCCGGGAGAAAATCTGGATCTGTTTTTTGCAGATGCAAAAACACTGCAGCGCCAGATTGCCTGCTATGAACAGCGGTGTAAAATTGCAGTGCTGGAGGGCGTGATGGGATATTATGACGGTCTGGGCGGCGTGTCGGACCGGGACTCTACATGGGATGTTGCGTGTGCAACAAATACTCCGGTAATTCTTGTTGTGCGTCCGAAAGGTGCGAGCCTGACGATTGCCGCACAAGTTCAGGGAATGCTTTCTTTCCGGAAAAGAAACCAGCTTGCAGGCATTTTGCTCAATGGCTGTTCGGAAAGGATGGCGTGGCTGCTTGCACCGATGCTGGAGGAACAGACCGGACTGCCGGTTGTTGGTTTTTTGCCCTATGTGGAGGATGCTTCTTTTGAAAGCAGACATCTAGGGCTTGTGACAGCGCAGGAGGTCGGAGCGCTGTCGGAAAAGGTGGACAGGCTGGCAGATGCTTTTTTACAACATGTTGATCTGGAGCAAGTGCTGCGGATCGCAGCGACAGCGGACAGCGTGGCAGAGACAATAAAAAGCGAAGCAGCGTTAAAAAGCCCGGATTGTCCGGATTCTCCACAGTTTCATGCCCCGGATAAAGAGTGCCTTCGAATCGGTATTGCACAGGACACAGCGTTTTGTTTTTATTATGAAGAAAACAAAAGAGCGCTGCGGCAACAGGGATTGGAGCTTGTGGAATTTTCGCCGATGGAAGATAAAAAGCTGCCGGAAGGCATCTGCGGACTGTATCTGGGCGGCGGATACCCGGAGCTGCACGCCGGGAAGCTTTCTGAAAACAGTAGGATGCGTCATGCAATTTTTGAGGCGGTCCGTCATGGAATGCCGACGATTGCGGAATGCGGCGGCTTCCTGTATCTGCAAAAGGAACTGGAAGACGCTGACGGACAGGTCTGGAAGATGACAGGCGTTTTGGATGGAAGCGGATTTCGGACGAACCGTCTGCAGCGCTTTGGATACGCGGTCATGACAGCAAAAGAAAATTCCATGCTGTTTGAAAAAGGGGAAAGCATTCCGGTGCATGAATTTCATTACTGGGACTGTACGCAGAACGGGACAGCGTTTGAAATGAAAAAGCCGGTCGGAAACAAAACCTGGGAGGGAAGCGTAGCAGGAAGCAGTCTGTATGCAGGCTTTCCGCATTTATATTTTCTGGCAGAGCCAAGGCTGGCAGAACGGTTTGCCAGGGCAGCGGCAAAATGGCAGGAAAAGCAAAGGGAGAAGGCATTGTGAATTTGGAAAGGTTATCAAATCAGCTGAATCAGATATCGGAGCCGGACAAAAAGGCAGCGTCGGAAGCGAAGCAACGATGGGACAGTGTGGCGAAGCCCCTGGGAAGCCTCGGGCTTTTGGAGGATGCGCTGATTCGGATTGCAGCGCTGACTGGGAGCGCGGACATTGATCTGTCGGTGCGCAGATTGTATCTGATGTGTGCGGATAACGGCGTAGTGGCACAGAACGTCACACAGACCGGAAGCGAAGTGACCGCGCGGATGGCAGACAGCTTTGCCGCCGGAAAAAGCAGCGCCTGCAGGATGGCAAAGGTGGCGAACTGTCAGGTAGAGGCGGTCGATCTCGGAATTTTAAATTATCCGGGAAATCCTGGAGTCCGAAACTGTCGGATCGCCAACGGGACGGCGGATATTACACAAAAGCCGGCGATGACAAAGGCAGAGCTGTACCGCTGTATCGAAACGGGAATCGGGCTTGTAAAGTGCGCAAAAGAGGATAGGGTAAAGCTTTTGGTGACCGGAGAAATGGGAATTGGCAATACGACGACGTCCAGCGCGGTTGCTTCGGTTCTGCTTGACTGTGATCCGCTGCTTGTGACGGGACGCGGTGCAGGCTTGTCTGACAGCGGGCTTTCCCGTAAACTGGAGGCAATAAAAAAAGCGATAAAGCTTCACCACCCGGATCCGGAAGATCCGCTCAGTGTGCTCTCTATGCTTGGCGGGTTCGATATTGCAGGAATGGTCGGCCTCTACCTTGGCGGCGCGCTGTATCAGGTTCCGGTGCTGATTGATGGTGTGATCTCTGCAGTGGCGGCACTTTTGGCGGTAAAAATCTGCCCGGCTTCCAAAAAGGCAATGCTGGCAACTCATGTATCTGCGGAACCGGCCGGATGCATGATTCTGGATGCAATCGGTCTGGAACCGATGATCACGGCGAGCATGCGTCTCGGAGAAGGAACCGGTGCGCTGTGCGCGATTCCGATGCTGGATATGGCGTGCAGCGTCTATCAGGGTTCTACATTCGGAGAGCTTTCGATCGAGGCGTATGAAGAGCAGGGCAGCCAGCTGTAAGAAAGCAGAAAACGGAAAAGAGGAAGGATATGCTGACATTGATTGTGGGCGGAAGCGCGAGTGGAAAGAGCGCTTTTGCGGAAAATTACGCGATGGAAGCCGGAGAAAACCGTATTTACATCGCAACGATGCAGCCGATGGACAACGAATGTCTGGCACGGATTGAAAAACATCGTGGGATGCGCGCACAGAAAAATTTTCAAACTGTGGAATGTTATACCGGTTTAAAACAGGTGCGCGTTCCGAAAGACAGCGTCGTTTTGCTGGAATGTATGAGTAACCTGACTGCGAATGAAATCTACGCGCCGGAGGGCGTCGGAGAGGATCGGTGCAGCGAAGAAATTCTGGCAGGCGTAAAAGCTCTGGAAAACCAGTGCAGGCATCTGATCATTGTCAGCAACGAAGTGTTCGAGGGCGGGACAAATTATGATCCGTCTACGGTGCGGTATCTGGATATCCTCGGAAAAATCAACCGGGAAATTGCAAAAATGGCGGATGCGGCAGCGGAAATTACAGCAGGGTGTTGGATCTGGCATAAGCAGGGAGGAAAAATCCAATGATTTCGACAGTGATCGTGGCATTTTCGATGTTTTCGGCAATTCCGATGCCGCAGACAGAATGGACAAATAAAAGTATGCGCTATGCGTTGTGCGCGTTCCCGCTGATCGGCGCAGTGATCGGCGCGCTGGTGTGCCTGTGGCGTTTTGTGTGCCTGCGGATGGAGTTTTCGGAATGGATACTGGCGGCGGGAATCTGTGTACTTCCGGTGCTTGTGACCGGAGGCATTCATCTGGATGGCTTCTGCGATACGGCAGATGCGCTGGCAAGTCATCAGGATACAGAAAAAAAACTACAGATTTTAAAGGACCCGCATATGGGCGCGTTCGCGGCGATCTGGCTGGGCTGTTATTTTATCGCCCAGCTTGCTCTTGCAGTGACGGCAGCACAAATGCAGGCAGATCTGACGGCGCTGGCGTTTGGCTATTGTATCAGCAGAAGCCTTTCCGGGCTTGCAGTTGCGAGCTTTCCTCTTGCGAAAAACAGTGGTCTGGCATATACTTTTGCAGAGTACGCGGATAAAAAGAAGGTGCGAACGTTTCTTGCTGTCCTGGCAGCAGTCCTTTGTGTCCTTTGCTGTATTTGCTGCGGGAAAAAAGGCATTGGCGTAAGCATTGCCGCAATCGGGACTTTTTTGTATTATCGGTTCCGGCTGATTGGAAAATTCGGCGGCCTGTCGGGGGACCTGGCAGGATGGTTTGTCCAGATGTGCGAACTTTTCATGCTGGCAGCAGTAGTACTGACAGAGTATCTGTAGTGCGGCAAAAAAACATCGCAGATGCGATCTTGTAAATGACGCTGGCGAAGGGTAGTTTTTGCAGGAGAAGGGAAAAAAACAGGCATGATTTATATTTTTGGACCATATGCGGCCGGAAAACGGGAGTATGTCCGGGAAACTTTCGGCTATACGGAAGCAGATTTTTCGACAAAAGCAGAGGATAACTGCAGGGTGCTTTACGATGCACAGCAGCTGGCTTCCAAAGTCGGAAATCGGCCGGAAGAGCTGGAAAAGCTGGCGGAGCAGCTTTGCAGAAAAGAAGTTGTCATCGCAACGGAAACCGGGTGCGGTGTCGTGCCGATAGATGCTGCAGAGCGGGAGGCAAGAGAAGCAGCCGGACGGCTGTCGATTCTGCTTGCAAAACGGGCGCAGAAAGTCATTCGTGTCTGGTGCGGCCTGCCGGAAAGCCTTCGATAACAGCTGTCTGGACCGGCCGGCAACAGGGGAGGTGTGGTAGAAATGAGAGGAAAATATGGAGCAGAAGATAGAAATCTGGCTGATCCGTCATGGAAAAACGCCAGAAAATGAGCAGCACCGTTATATCGGGTGGCTGGATTCCTCCCTCGGAAGTGCTGGAAAAGCGGAGCTTATCCGCGCTTCGGAAACCGTTTCCAAAGTATGGGTGACGAACAGACGCAGGACACAGGAAACGGCGCAGATTCTGTTTCCAGGAGCAGAGCAGATCCTTGTACCGGGGCTGGAAGAAATGAATTTCGGCAGTTTTGAAGGAAAAAATTTTGAAGAGATGCAAAATGACAGCGCCTATCGGAGCTGGGTGGAGAGCGGCTGCCTGGATGTCTGTCCGGGCGGGGAGAGCAAAGCAGTTTTTTGCAGCCGCGTCTGCAGCGCTTTTTTGAAGCTGACCCAGGGATGGAAGCAGAAAGAACCGCAGGCAGTTTATCCGGTTGTGGCTCACGGCGGCACGCAGATGGCTCTGTTAGAACAATTCGGAGAACCGAAAAGAAGTTATTATGAAGGACAGACGCAGGCCGGGGACGGCTGGAAGCTTGTTTGGGAAAACGAAAGGCTCTGGATAAAGGGGCAGCTTTCGTTTCGCAGGCAGCAGGAAAAGAGAGGAAAAAGATGAGAATAGCAGCAGCCGTTTTATGCGGCTTTTTCATGGATTTATGCCTGGGGGATCCGGACTGGATGCCGCACCCGGTTATTTATATGGGAAAAGCAATCAGCGCGCTGGAAAAATTTCTGCGCAGGAAGTTTCCGGATACCCAAAAGGGACTTCTGATGGCGGGAGCAGCCCTGGCAGCGATTCTGCCGCTTGGAAGCTTTCTGATGGCGGCAGCCGCAATTTATCTGGCAGGTTTGGTGCATCCCGTGCTGGCATTTTTGCTGGAAACGCTGTGGTGTTGGCAGGCGCTTGCGGTGAAGGGACTGTATACAGAGAGCATGCGGGTGAAAAAAAAGCTGGAAGAGCAGGATCTGCCCGGCGCCAGGAGCGCGGTGGCAAGAATTGTCGGAAGGGATACGCAGAATCTGGACGCAGCGGGAGTTGCAAAGGCTGCGATTGAGACGGTGGCGGAAAATTTTTCGGACGGTGTGGCAGCACCGCTTTTTTATCTGGTGATCGGAGGTGCGCCGTTGGGACTTTGCTATAAAGCCATCAATACGATGGACAGCATGGTCGGCTATAAAAATGACCGGTATCTGTACTTTGGACGCGCGGCAGCAAAGCTGGACGACGTTGCAAACTATATTCCGGCGCGGATTTCAGCTTTTTTGATGATGTTTGCAGCGCTTCTGACCGGGCAGAACGCAAAGCATGCGTTTCAAATCTGGAAGCGCGACCGTTACAATCACGCAAGCCCGAATTCCGCCCAGACAGAAAGTGTGGCGGCAGGAGCGCTGGACATCCTGCTTGCAGGGGATGCATGGTATTTTGGGAAGCTGGTAAAAAAGCCGACGATTGGAGAAAATCTGCGGACGGTGGAAGCAGCAGATATTATGCGGATTAACCGGATGATGATCACAGCGAGCCTGATCGCGCTCGTGTTGTTTCTTGCGGTCAGATGTGTACTGTGTATATTGTTATAGAATATATAAGACGGCTTGCGGGGAAGGTGCAGAAGAATGCACAAAAGAAAGCTGTGTAATCTGTGCGCAGGCAGAGGGAGAAAAGAATGGAACTGATTCATGGCGGAGACTGGGCAGGACAAAAGGAGCGTCTGGGAAACCGTAGCATCCGGGATTTTTCTGCAAATGTCAGTCCGCTGGGCGTGCCGGATAGCGTCCGGGAGGCGATCTGCCGGGCGGCAGGGAAAATAGACCGTTATCCGGATCCGTTATGCAGAAAACTGATTCAAAAACTCTCGGAGGAGCTTTCCTGTCCGGAAGAATGGATTGTCTGTGGCAACGGGGCAGCGGATCTGATTTATCGGCTGTTTCAGGCGGAAAAACCGAAAAAGGTGCTGCTGACAGCTCCGGCATTTGCGGAGTATGAACAGGCGGCAGCACTTGTCGGGAGCAGGATTTATTTTTATGAACTAAAAGAAGAAGATCAGTTTCAGATTCAGGAGGATATTCTGGAACAGATTACGCCGGATACAGATCTTGTTTTTCTGTGTGAACCGAATAATCCGACCGGGCAGTGCACAAAACACAGCCTGCTGACAGCAATTCTGGAGCGCTGTCGGGAATGCAGTGCACTTCTTGTGCTGGATGAGTGTTTTCTGGAATTTTTACCGGATCGGAAGGAGCGGACGCTTTTGCCGTATCTTGGACAGTATCCGAACCTGGTGATTCTGAGGGCGTTTACGAAGCTCTATGCGATGGCAGGGGTCCGGCTTGGATATTGCGTGTGCAGTGATGCAAAGCGAAAAGAACAGCTGATGGAAAGCGGACAGCCGTGGGGAGTGTCGCTTCTGGCACAGGAAGCCGGAGTCGCCGCACTTTCGGAGCAGGCATATGCAGACCGGGTGAGGAAACTGGTGGAACAACAGCGTCCGATTCTGGTAAAGGGTTTGCGGCAGGCAGGATTTACAGTCTGGGAGGGAAAAGCCAATTATCTGTTGTTTCGCAGTCACGATGCGACGCTTGGAAAAAGAATGGAAGAAGCAGGATTCCCGATGCGGGACTGCTCCAATTATCATAACCTGCAGCCCGGGGACTACCGGATTGCAGTGCGCACAGAGGAAGAAAACCGTGGGTTTCTGGAGGCACTTTTTTTGTGTCAGGGAAAAGGCAGCTTTGAACCCGATTGCGTCGGAACTGTCTGAAGACGTTTGCGGAAATGGAATGGGGAAAAACAATGAAGCAAAATATTATGATTCAGGGCACGATGTCGAGTGCCGGAAAGAGCCTGATCTGCGCGGCACTGTGCCGTATTTTTACGCAGGATGGTTTTAAGACTGCGCCGTTTAAAAGCCAGAATATGGCGCTCAACAGTTTTATCACGGAAGACGGGGCAGAGATGGGGCGCGCGCAGGTCATGCAGGCGGAAGCTGCGAAAATCAGACCGGATGCGAGGATGAACCCGATTCTGTTAAAACCTACCAGTGATGTGGGAAGTCAGGTTATTGTCAACGGGCATGTGCTCGGAAACATGCCTGCAGCGTCTTATTTTAAATATAAAAAGCAGCTTGTCCCGGAAATCATGAAAGCTTACCGATCCCTGGAAGAGGAATATGACATCATTGTGATTGAGGGCGCGGGCAGCCCGGCAGAGATCAATTTAAAGAAAAACGATATCGTCAACATGGGCATGGCGAAGATGGTGGACGCGCCGGTGCTGCTTGCCGGAGATATTGACCGGGGCGGCGTTTTTGCGCAGCTTTACGGGACAGTTGCCCTGCTGGAAGAGGAAGAAAGAAAACGGGTGAAAGGACTGATTATCAACAAGTTCCGGGGAGACGTTGAGATTTTAAAACCCGGACTTGCAACGCTGGAGGAGCTGACGAAAATTCCGGTAGCAGGTGTCATTCCGTGGATTTATGCAAAGCTGGATGATGAGGACAGTCTCGCGCCTCGTCTGTCCCGGGTACAGGCGGGGGCGGGCGTGGATATCGCGGTGGTTCGCCTGCCGCATATTTCGAATTTTACCGATTTTAACCCGTTGGAGCAGCAGCCCGGAATCAGTCTGCGTTATGCAGGGGATGTAAAAACGCTCGGGCAGCCGGATATGGTGATTGTACCCGGAAGCAAAAATACGATGAGCGACTTGAAATGGATGCGCCAGAATGGTATGGAAGCCGCCATTTTGAAGCTTGCGGCAGCAAACGTGCCGGTGCTGGGAATCTGCTACGGCAGCCAGCTGATGATGCACCTGCTGGGCGGTCATGTCTGCCGCGCCCCTGAGCGTGAGTACGGCAAGACCGAGGTCTTTGTGGACAACAGCAG
>ERZ1107006.859-NODE-859-length-28343-cov-8.311616_pt1 | contig 28343 bp, 22 predicted proteins | sample MGYA00403696_ERZ1107006 | MGnify/ENA primary metagenome ERZ1107006 (study PRJEB35170, sample SAMEA104062441) | human gut metagenome | biome: human gut; feature: human-associated habitat; material: faeces | place: Denmark | collected 2012-08-13 ...
GATACACCAGCGGAACCGATTAACGGGTTGATCTTGCCGCCGGTTACAGCGCAAAGCACCTTACCAAGGAGAACACCTCCGATGGTAGCGAATGCGAATGCAAGAAGACCCATGCAAACGATAGCGATGGTCTGAACACGCAGGAAAATCTCGCCGTTTGCGGTCGCACCTACGGTAGTACCAAGCATGATAGTTACGATGTTGCACAGTGCGTTCTGAGCTGTATCAGAAAGACGCTCTGTAACACCAGATTCACGAAGCAGGTTACCAAGCATCAGCATACCAAGCAGTGGAGCTACGGACGGAAGAAGCAGGGAGCAGAACAGTACTACGAATACCGGGAATACAATCTTCTCAACCTTGCTTACCTTACGGAGCTGCTTCATAACGATGGAACGCTCTTTCTTAGTGGTAAGAAGCTTCATGATCGGCGGCTGGATCAGCGGGATCAGCGCCATGTAGGAATACGCGGCAATGGCGATCGCGCCGAGCAGCTCCGGAGCAAGCTTCGTCGTCAGGAAGATGGCCGTCGGGCCGTCTGCGCCGCCGATGATGCCGATGGAAGCGGCCTCAGGGCCGGTGAAGCCGAGGCAGATCGCGCCGAAGAAGGCGACGAACACGCCCAGCTGCGCAGCCGCGCCGAGCAGCAGGCTCTTCGGATCTGCGATCAGGGGGCCGAAGTCGGTCATGGCGCCGACGCCCATGAAGATCAGGGACGGGTACAGACCGGCCTTGACGCCGATGTAGAAGATATCCAGCAGGCCTGCATTCGACAGAATGTGGCCGTAGCTGTGATAGTAGGGGCTGGTGGAGTCAAGGAACGCGCTCCAGAGCTCGGGGTGGTACATGGCGTTGGTCGCGTTCAGCTCGGGGTTGACCGCGTCCAGACCGGGGAAGTAGCTGACGTTCGCAAGCAGACAGCCAAACGCGATGCCGACGAGCAGCAGCGGCTCGAAGCCTTTGACGATGCCGAGGTACAGCAGGACGCAGGCGATGACGATCATGACAAGGTTCTGCCAGCCGCCGTTTGCGAAGAAGCCCGCAAAGCCGGATTCCGTCGCCAGCTTTAACAGGGTATCACCAACATTAAACATCTTTGATCCTCCTTATGCCAGAACGACCAGCGGAGCACCCGTATCCACAACAGCGCCCTTGGTGGTCACGACCTGTGCGACCGTGCCGTCACGCGGGGCAAGGATCTCATTTTCCATCTTCATGGCCTCGAGCACGACCAGAATGTCGCCGGCCTTGACGGCCTGACCCTGGGAGCAGTTGACCTTCAGAATGTTGCCGGGCATCGGAGCCGCGACGACTTCGCCTGCGGCGACAGCCGTGGGAGCGGCGGGCGCTGCGGCAGGAGCGGCAGCGGGAGCAGCCGCGGGCGCAGGTGCTGCGGCGGGAGCGGGAGCGGCGGGCTTATATGCCTCGTACTCGTCGACGAGCATGGCCTGGCCTTCTTCGACCTCGACCTCGTAGGTTTTGCCGTTGAGCGTGATCTTGTATTTCATATCAGATGACCTCCTTCATCGATTTGAAGCGCAGGGTATTGAGGGGCTTGCCGAGCTTGTTGGCGACGATGGCCATGAGCATGGCGGCTTCGCGGTCGCCGACGTTATAGAGCTTGCATTCTCCGGCGGTGCCGGTGGCAAGTGCGGGGGCAGCCTTGGGCGCAGGAGCCGGAGCGGCAGTTGCTGCAGCGGGAGCGGCGGCAGGCGCGGTCTTCTTGGCAACCATGATCTTGCCGACGATCATAATGACCGCCATCAGCGCAATCAGACCGATAAACACGACGGCGTAGCCCAGCAGGGCTACGAGGCCTGCGGTACCGACGGAAATATCTTCCATCAAAGTATTGATCAGAAACATCTCAGGCCACCTCGCTTACGCTTCTTCGATGACGTAGGTGCAGATGTTTTCTTCCTTGGCCTTGCGATCCTCGAAGAACTTCATGGCCTGATCCGGATAGCAGATGTAGCTCATGACGTCCTCTTCCGAGCGTGCCAGATCGCCGAGTGCTTCCTTGGCCTTCTTGAAGTCCTCGCCGGTGCGCTTGGCGTCTTCAATGCGGCAGTCGACAGGCTTGCCGCCCTCGCCGAGGATCTTGGCCTGCAGCGATTCGGAGACGGGCGCGGGCGCGATGCCGTACTGGCCTCTGAAGTAGTTCTGCACTTCCTTGGAGACGATCTTGTAGCGCTCGCCCATCAGAACGTTGGTAACGGCCTGGTTGCCGACCATCTGGGACAGCGGCGTGACCAGCGGGGGATAGCCCAGATCCTTGCGGACCTCGGGGATTTCCTTGAGCGCTGCGTCGAACTTATCCATGGCCTTCATATCGGTCAGGTTCGCGATCATGTTGGAGAGCATACCGCCGGGAACCTTGTAGACGAGCGCCTGCGCGTCGGTCGCCATGGACTTGGCGCTGATGCGGCCGGAATCGACGTACTTCTGCTTGATGGGCTTGAAGTAATCGTTGACCTTGTTGATAACGTCCTCGTTCAGGCCCGTCTCGATGCCGTACTGGCCCAGAGCGTAGAACATGGTTTCGGTGGAGGGCTGGCTCGTGCCGTTGGAGAAACAGGAGGTCGCGCAGTCGATCACGTCGATGCCGGACTCGATGGCCTTCGTCACGGTCATGTAAGCCATGCCGGTGGTGCAGTGGGTGTGCAGGATCAGGGGGACATCGCCGACGGCGTCCTTGATGCCCTTGATGAGGTGCTCGGCCTCATACGGGCTCATGGTGCCGGCCATGTCCTTCAGGCAGATGGTATCGAAGCCCATGTTCTTGAGCTCCTTGCACATCTCGACATATTTTTCAACCGTATGCACCGGGCTCTGCGTATAGGAGATGCAGCCGGACGCAACGGTGTTCTTGGTGGCGTATTTCTTGGTGGCTTCCAGCGCGGTGGCGATGTTGCGGAAGTCGTTCAGTGCGTCGAAGATACGCAGGATGTCGATGCCGTTCTTGATGGACAGTTCGACGAACTTCTCGACGACATCGTCATGGTAGTGCTTGTAGCCGAGCAGGTTCTGGCCGCGCAGCAGCATCTGCAGCTTGGTGTCGGGCATGGCCTTGCGGATATCGCGCAGTCTCTGCCACGGATCCTCGCCCAGATAGCGCAGGCAGGAATCGAACGTCGCGCCGCCCCAGCATTCCACGGAGTAATAGCCGGCCTTGTTCATTTCGGGCAGGATCTCGGCAAAATCAGAATACGGGAGACGGGTCGCCATCAGAGACTGGTTGGCATCACGAAGGACAGTTTCAGTAATTTGAACTTTTTTCATGTGTGCTCCTCCATTTTTTCACGCCGTATGGCGTTATCGATATGAAAACAGGACACATGGATGAAAAGAACACGCTGCAGCGAGATTGCCGCAGCGTGTCTCGCGCTATCATCCAGTATACCTGATATCGGGCCGCGTGTAAAATCAAGCGGCTGTTAAGAAAATGCCTTAAAGCGTCCGAAGCCCGCTTGCGCGTCTGATACGGGCTTCGGAGAAAAATGCCTGGTGCTTAGAGCTGCGGGCCAGCTGCGACGAGCGCCTTGCCGGCTTCGTTGCCTTCGTACTTGACGAAGTTCTTGACGAAGCGGGAGGCGAGGTCCTTTGCCTTGACGTCCCAGTCAGCCGCATCGGCGTAGGTGTCGCGCGGATCGAGGATCTCGGTGGCGACGCCGGTCAGCTCGGTGGGGATCTCAAAGTCGAAGTACGGCAGCTTCTTGGTGGGTGCCTTGTTGATATCGCCGTTCAGGATGGCGTCGATGATGCCGCGGGTATCCTTGATGGAGATACGCTTGCCGGTGCCGTTCCAGCCGGTGTTGACGAGGTAAGCCTTCGCGCCGCTCTTTTCCATCTTCTTGACGAGCTCTTCGGCGTACTTGGTCGGATGCAGCTCGAGGAAGGCCTGGCCGAAGCAGGCGGAGAAGGTCGGGGTGGGCTCGGTGATGCCGCGCTCGGTGCCGGCCAGCTTCGCGGTGAAGCCGGACAGGAAGTAGTACTTGGTCTGCTCCGGCGTCAGGATGGAGACGGGGGGCAGAACGCCGAAGGCGTCGGCGGACAGGAAGATGACGTTCTTTGCGGCCGGTGCGGAGGAAACCGGGCGGACGATCTTCTCAATGTGGTCGATGGGGTAGGAGACGCGGGTGTTCTCGGTGACGGACTTGTCGGCGAAGTCGATCTTGCCGTCCTTGTCGAGCGTGACGTTCTCCAGCAGCGCGTTGCGCTTGATGGCGTTGTAGATGTCGGGCTCGGACTCCTTGTCGAGGTTGATGACCTTGGCGTAGCAGCCGCCCTCGAAGTTAAACACGCCGTTGTCGTCCCAGCCGTGCTCGTCGTCGCCGATGAGAAGGCGCTTCGGGTCGGTGGAGAGGGTGGTCTTGCCGGTGCCGGACAGGCCGAAGAAGATGGCGGTGTTCTCGCCGTTCATGTCGGTGTTGGCGGAGCAGTGCATGGAAGCGATGCCCTTGAGCGGCAGATAGTAGTTCATCATGGAGAACATACCCTTCTTCATCTCGCCGCCGTACCAGGTGTTGATGATGACCTGCTCACGGCTGGTGATGTTGAAGGCGACGCAGGTCTCGGAGTTGAGGCCCAGCTCTTTATAGTTCTCGACCTTGGCCTTGGACGCGTTGTAGACGACGAAGTCCGGCTCGAAGTTCTCCAGTTCTTCCGCAGACGGGCGGATGAACATATTGGTGACGAAATGTGCCTGCCATGCGACCTCCATGATGAAGCGGATGGCCATGCGGGTGTCCTTGTTGGCGCCGCAGAAGGCGTCGACCACGTACAGCTTCTTGTTGCACAGCTCGCCGACAGCCAGATCCTTGACGGTCTTCCAGACCTGCTCGGACATGGGATGGTTGTCGTTCTTGTATGCGTCGGAGGTCCACCACACGGTGTCCTTGGAGTTCTCGTCGACGACGATATACTTGTCTTTGGGGGAGCGGCCGGTGTAGATGCCGGTCATGACGTTGACGGCGCCCAGTTCGCTGACCTGGCCGACCTCATAGCCTTCCAGACCGGGCTTCGTCTCTTCGGCGAAGAGCATCTCGTAGGAAGGATTGTGGACGATCTCGGTGGTGTCGGAGATGCCATACTTGCTCAAATTCAGTTCTGCCATCGTATATTAACCTCTTTCTAAAAAAATTAAAAATTCTGGCTGGTGAAGCATGTTTCCAGTTAGGCCATTGTTCACCAATTAGCAGTATATCACGGTTCGTCAAGAATATCCACAACAATTTTCTGCATTGCGCTTTTTTATTGATTTTGCCGGTTTCTGCCGGTGCTATTCGGCGAAATTGTCCCAAATAGGTAAAAAGCACAAAAACGCAGAACGGAAAAAATATGAAAACCTGAAAAAATTTCAGGGCAGCACCGCATAATTTGGCTCGCAGACAAATTGTGCGGTGCTGCCGTTTGTGTCAACAGACACAAACGCCGGTGTGCCCGAAAATGGGGCACACCGGCGGGAAATGCGGGTCGTTATCGAAGCTCGGAAGCATCCGCTTCCTTCTTTCCGGCCAGCCGCTTCTGCAGCCAGTCTTTGCCGTCAACATAGCGGGAGACGATGAAGGAGACAACGTAATCGCCGGCAGAGTTGACCATCGTCGCGGGGGGATCGACCAGATTGCCGAGCGCCAGCGCGATGGGGAAGGCGACGGCCAGATGATCCGGGAAGAAGATCGAGCACAGAACGAGTTCGCCCGTGCCGCCGCCGCCGGGAATGCCGGACATGGCGACCGAGGAGAACACGGCGACGATGATCGCAAGGATTGCGCGGCCCGTCGTGAAGTCCTGCCCGAACATTCCGAACAGGAACGCGACCTTGATGATGGCGGACATGGCGGAGCCGTCCATGTGCATCGTCGCGCCGAGCGGGATGACGATATTGGAAACATCCTTGGAGATGCCCGTTTCCTCCGCGACCTCCATGTTGGTCGGGATCGTCGCGACGGACGAGCACGTGCCGAAACTCATGGCAGCCGGGCGGAACAGCTTGGAGAACATGACCTTCGCCGCGCCCTTTCCGCCGCCGAAGCGGGCGTAGATCGGGGAGAAGACGAGCATATAAACAAAACTCAGAATATAATAGATCGCAAGCGCGCGGCCATAATCGCCGATGAGGTCAGAGCCGTGGTAGGCGATGAGATACGCGAAGAAGCCGAAGAAGCCGATGGGCGCGTAATAGGTGATGATCTTGAACGTCTTCATGATGCAGTTCGTGACATCCTCGAGCAGCTTCGCGGTCTTCGTCTCCGCGCCGCCTGCCATCTGGATGCCGAAGCCGAACAGGATCGCCGCGACGATGAGCGGCAGAATGGCCCTGCGGCTGAACAGTTCGGTAAAATCGGGCTTCGTAAAGAAGTTGACAATCATGTCGGCCACGCCCAGCGTGCCGCCGACCTCGCCCTCGACCAGCGCATATTCGCCCACGACCGGCGGGATAAGCCGCACCGTCACGTACATGATGACGGCGGCGATCGCGGCGGTCACGAGGAAGGTTGCAATGGTCACGCCCATGATCTTGCCCGCGCGCCTGGCGCTCTGCATGTTTGCAATCGACGACGAAATAGAGCAGAACACCGTGGGAACGGCGATGCAGAACATCAGGTTCAGGAACACCGTGCCGAGCGGCTCGAGCACGGTCGCGCCCTTGTCGACAATAATCGTTTCGCCGTCAACGACTTCCATGACTGCGGGCCAGATCGCGCCAACGACGCAGCCGGCGACGATGCCGGTCAGCATCAGGATCAGAAATCCGTAGCTTTTCCAAAAGTTACTCTTTTTCATGTTTTCTCCTCCTGCCTTTTTACAAGCTTCAAAATTGCCTCGTCCAGAATCTCGCCCGCGCAGACCATCGCCGCCGGGCCGGTCAGGTACAGGTTTTCAATGCTTCCGTCTTTTTCTTCCGCATCGACCGTCAGCTCACCGCCGTCCATGCGGACGCGGACGTTTTTGCCGCTGACCCTGCCAAGAAGCGTCAGCGCTGCCGCGACCGAGCCTGTGCCTGTGCCGCAGGCGAGCGTAAAGTCCTCCACGCCGCGCTCGTATGTCTTTTCCAGGATCTCATCCGGGCCGGTCAGCTCGTAAAAGTTGACGTTTGCGCCCTTTGGCAGCGCCGGATGGTACCGGAGCGCCCGGCCAAGCCGCCGGAGCGCGTCCTCGCTCTGTTTTGCCAGCGCGGGGACCTCCAGCGCCAGATGCGGGATGCCGGGGCTTCCAAGTTCAACATAGCTGCACCGGTATGTCCTGCCGTCCGCGTCCAGCTGCTTTTCCAGCTCCACAACGGACGGCGTGTTGAGCCGGATGCGGTACTGCTCCTCCGTGATGCGCCAGCCGGTCACAAGTCCTGCGGTCGTCTCCACGCGCTGTACGGGGCCTGCATAGCCGCGTGCATAGCCGTACCGGCAGATGCACCGTGCGCCGTTGCCGCACATTTCGCCGAGCGAGCCGTCGGAATTGTAAAACCGCATCCGGTAGTCCGCATCGCCCTCCGCCCGCGTCACGAGCATCAGACCGTCCGCACCGACAGACCGCCGCCGGTCGCACAGCGCGCGGGCCAGAGCGGGCGCGGCGCTTTCGTCGAACGGCTCCGCGATGGCGTCGAGCAGGATAAAGTCGTTGCCCGCGCCGTTCATCTTGGTAAATCGCACCGTGCATCCCTCCTGTGCGCCTCTGCTGGTATTATATGCTGCGTGGAAACGAAAGTAAATGCAAAATCGTGCTGAAAACATTGCATAAAATGCTCCGAACAGCGCCGCATTGACTTTCACGCTTTTTCACGCTAGAATAAAGAAAACAGGCGCAGGAGGAAATGATACCGTGCAGAAATGCTATAATTGCGGGAAGGAAGTGGACGACAACGTCCTGATCTGCCCGGACTGCGGTGCGCTGGTCAAGCGCTACGGAAGCCCCGAACCGGCGCAGGAGGAGCAGGGAGCCACGCCATTCCCGCAGGAAACGGCCTTTGACGCGCAGCCGCGCGGCGCTGTCTGGCGGCAGGAGGACGGCAAGCTGAAATTCAGCGGCTATGTGACGTTCTGGCTGGTCCTGTGCGCGATCTATCTGGGCAATTTACTGTTGAGCTTCGCCATTACACTGCTGGTCTACCGGTTCCGGGACTTCTATTTTGAGATCCTGGGGCAGTTTGAAGAGCTGGCCTATATGGAAGAGTACCTGAGACAGCTGCTGTCGGTCATTGAGGCCGAACCGATCCGTTTAATCGTGGTCGGCGTGCTGGTTGCCGTGCAGTTCGGCTGCGTGATCTGGTTCCTCGTGTCGAAGCGGAAGCTGGCGTTTTATATTCTGACCGTTGCGGCTGTGCTGCTGAGTGTCTTGCAGCTAATTTTGGGCGGCGGCCTGACTGCGCTTATCTATTTGCTCGGCCCGTTTACCGCATGGCTTCTCCTGTGCAGCAGCTGGAAGCTGCTGCGGTAAATCATAATCAAAAGCACGCAAAACGTCGGGCACTGCACAGAGCAGCGTCCGCCGTTTTATGACCGGAAGGAAGAAATCATGGAGGAGTAGAGAAGAAACCGGTCAGAAGCGGGTGGTATTAACCGCCGAAACCAAAGCCGAAGGGCCACGAGCCGCCGAACTGATTATCGGACTGGCCGGACTGGCCGCCGTCATAATAGCCCTGCTGGGACTGCTGGTTCTGGTCGGTGTTCTGGGCGGGCAGCGCGTCGGTCTTCTGTTCGCCGACGGTCAGGGTGAGCGTCGTGGTCTGGCCCTGACGGTAGACGGTCAGCTCCAGCGTATCGCCTGCGGCAGAAGCCTTGACGAGCTTGACCAGATCATTGCTGCCGGTGATCGTTTCGCCGTTCACGGCGGTGATGATGTCGTTCTCCTGCAGTCCTGCCTCGGCAGCCGGGCCGTTTTCCGTGACGGAGCGGACAGCCGCACCCTGCGGCAGACCGTAGCTCTGGCTCTCGGAGGACACGTCGGAGACGGTCACGCCGATGTAGGGCTTTACGATATAGCCGTTCGTGATGATCGACTCAAAGATCGAGCGGACCTGATCGATGGGGATGGCGAAGCCGATGTTGTCGATGGACGCCTCAGAGGACGAGCCCGAAGAGGAATATTTTGCGTTCGTGATGCCGATGACCTCGCCGTAGAGGTTGAACAGTGCGCCGCCGGAGTTGCCGGAGTTGATGGCGCAGTCGGTCTGGATGAGGTTCATGGTCGTGCCGGTGGAGAGGGTGACGGGACGGTCAAGCGCGCTGACAACGCCGGTCGTGAGCGAGAACGTCAGCTCGCCGAGCGGGTTGCCGATGGCGACGACGCTGTCGCCGACGTTCAGTGTATCGGAGTCGCCCAGAACCACCGGGGTCAGGTCAGACGCGTCGATCTTCAGGACGGCAATGTCGTTGCTCTCGTCGTAGCCGATCAGCTGCGCATCGTAGCTCGTGCCGTCATAGGTCGTGACCTTGATGGAGTTGGAACCCTCGACGACATGATAGTTTGTCAGGATATAACCATCCTGTGTCAGGATGAAGCCGGAGCCGGCCGCGGCGGATGTGGTCTGGTAGCCGAAGTAGTTCGTGGTGATGGAGGTGGTGATGCCGACGGTGGAGTTCACGTTCTGCGCGTAGACCTCGCTCGGCGTGAGTACCTTGCCGGTGTCAACGGATGCGACCTGCAGGGCTGCGGCCTGCCGCTTGGCCTCGAGCATGACGGACGCATCGGAGGAGGCCTGCGTCGTGCTCTGCGGCTGGGCTGCCGCGTTTTTCTGCATCAGCGCTGCCGCGCCGAAGCCGGAGCCGCCGCCCACAAGTGCGCAGGCCAGAAGCAGCGCGACGATCTTCCCGGCCTTGCCGCTCTTTTTCTTCTGCTCGGGCACCGGAGCGGACGGCTGCGGCTGTGCGGCAAACGGCTGCTGCTGCGCGTCGAACGGCTGCTCGAAGCTGTACGGGTAGGAATTGGAGGACTGCTGGCTGGGTTCCGATGTAAATTCGTTGTTGTTGAATACTTCAGACATATTGAAAATCTCCTTTCCGCGCATCCTTGCGGTGCGTGTGGGTCTTTTGTTTTTGTGCCTTCAGCATACTGCACGAATCTGAAATAACGCTGAAAAATATGAGAACGAATTGTAAAGAAAGCATGAAAAAACTTTGCCGGGAACGCACGGCTGCCCGATAGCACAGCTTATGACCGTTATGCACAAAAATGATAACATAAATTAGTCGGATGCGCACAAAATTGAATTGACAATTTGAAAAAATATGATATAACGGGTATCCGCAACAAACAGGAGGTGCGCAGCTATGACACAGGATCTGACAGTTGGAAAACCGATTTCGCGGATCTGGCAGTTTGCCGTTCCGGTGCTGTTCGGGCTTCTTTTGCAGCAGGTATATTCTCTGGTCGATACGGCGATCGTCGGCCACGCGCTGGGCGTAATGGCGCTGGGCGGCGTCGGGGCGACAGGGTCGGTCAACTTCCTTGTGCTCGGCTTTTGCGGCGGTCTGTGTACCGGCATGGCCATCCCGCTGGCGCAGGCGTTCGGCGCGGGCGAGTACCGGCAGCTGCGCCGCTATGTGGCGGGCTGCGTCTGGCTGGGACTTATTATGTCGGTGGTGCTGCTGGCCGTGACGCTTCCGGGTACGCGCGGGCTGCTGCGCCTCATGGGAACGCCGGAGGAGCAGATGGACTACGCGTTCAACTATATCTTCATTATTTTCGTCGGCATCCCCACGACGATCCTTTATAATATGGGTGCGTGCGTCCTGCGTGCGCTGGGCGACAGCAAATCGCCGGTGTGGTTCCTGGCTGCGGCCTCGGCCATCAATATTGTCCTCGATCTGCTGACGGTGTGCGTGCTCGGCTTGGGCGTGGCAGGCGCGGCGATCGCAACGGTCGTCTCGCAGCTCGGCTCGGGGCTGCTGTGCGTCGGGTATCTCAAAAAGCACTTCCCGATCCTGCGCATGGAAAAGGACGACTGGAAGCTCCGGCGGCCGGAGGTCATGCGCCTGCTCGGCATGGGCGTGCCGGTCGGACTGCAGTTCTCCATCACGGCCATCGGCTCCGTCATGCTGCAGAGCGCCGTCAATTCCCTCGGCGCAGTGTGCGTGTCGGGCGTCGCGGTGGCGGGAAAGATTTATATGCTGCTGGCCTGCCCGTTCGATGCGCTGGCCATGGCGGCCACGAACTTCACGGGCCAGAATCTCGGCGCGGGCAAGTATGACCGCATCAGGCAGGGGACGTATGCCTGCCTGTTCATCGGCATCCTGTACTGCGTCCTGTACATCCTGATCGCGCAGTTCGGCACGCGGTATCTGTCGCTTCTGTTCATGAACGCGGACGAGGCGGCAAGCGTCATGTCCTACACGCAGCAGCTGAACGTCGCCTATGCCTACGCAACGCCGCTGCTGCTGGGCGTCAACGTGCTGCGCCTGTCCATTCAGGGCATGGGCTACAGCCGCCTGTCTCTGATCTCAGGCCTTCTGGAGATGCTTGCGCGCACGGCGGTGAGCCTTTGGGCCGTGCCTGCGTTCGGCTTTGACGCGGCCTGTCTGGCAAGCCCGCTTGCGTGGCTGCTGGCCGACTGCTTCCTCGTGCCCGGCTTCTACGGCTGTCTGAACGCCAGACGCCGTCAGGCTGCCCGCGTCCGGAAGGAGCTGCCGGAAGAATAAAAACAAAAAAGCGGGGCTGCAGCGAGTGTCATTTCGCTGCAGCCCCCTTTTGCAATTAGCGGTCGATATCGACCCACTCGTAGCCGAGATAGGTTGTGAACGCTTCCTTGAGGATGTCCTTGTAATGGCCCTCGCAGATGGCGGTGTGGTGCTTGAAGCCGCCCTTGGCGAGCGTGATGCACTTATCCTGCAGGTGCGGGATCTCCGCCACGCCGCCGCAGCCGAAGTAGCCGTCCTCGATGGGATCGTCGGTGAATTTCGCCTCGGAGGCGTAAATGACGATCTTGCCGTCCTTGGTCTGGCAGTTGGAGATGGTGATGGGCATGGGCTTGATGCGGCCCTCGTTGCAGCCCCAGCCGGAACCCGGATCGTTCTTGGCAAACATCTTGTGCTCGGTGACGGTGCCCTTGCCGGCCATCAGGCTCTGGGCGACCGGGCCGCAGTGGAACAGAATGATCTTGTCCTCGTCGTCGCCATAGTTGTTGTTCCAGTCAAGCACAGCGGCCGGGCCTTCGGAAGCAAGGCTCATGGCGCGCATGGAAATGGCAGAACACATGTCAATCTCGCAGGATGCGACGATGCCGCGGTCGTTCAGCTCGGAGAGCAGCACGCACGGGCAGATGCGCAGATACGTCTCCATCTCGTTCCAGCAGCGCAGCGCCAGCGCGTCCAGATGGTATTCTTCGATGTACTCGTCGAGCACGACGGAGACCTTCGCCAGCGTCAGAGCGTTGGAGGCCGGGACGAGCGAGAAGTCGGTGTAGTTCTTCAGATGTTCGAGCTTGGCCAGCACGACCGCGTCGTCGTCCGCCTTGGCGCGAACCTTTTCAAAGACCTCAGACAGGTCGAAGGACTCGACGTTGATGCCGTTTTTCTGCATGGCGACCTCGTCAAAGCGGACGGTCTTGAACGCGGTGGTGCGCGCGCCGATGCAGCCGAGGTTGAAGCGCTTCATGCCGTTGACCACGCGGCAGATAGCGGCGAAGTCGCGCAGGTTCTCCTGGAACTTGGCGCTCAGCGGATGGACAACATGGGGCTTGAGCACCGTGAACGGGACGTTATACTGACAGAACACGTCCGTGACGGAGAACTTGCCGCAGTAGGCGTCGCGGCGGTGGGCAAAGTCCATCTTGCCGATCTCGTCGGGATAGGCCTGCATGAGGATGGGAACGCCCGCGTCCTGCAGCGCGGTGATGGCGCCGTTTTCGTCGGCAAAAATGGGCATAGAGAAGATCACGCCGTCATACTGGCCCTCGTGCTCCTTGAGCCACTTGGCGTAGAGCAGACCCTCGTCGCGCGTCTCAACGCCGCCGTAGCGGGTCAGCTCCTTGTCCATCATGATGTAGTCATAGCCGGCGTCGGTGACAGCCTTGACCATATCGTCGCGTGCGCCGTAAATCAGCTCGCCTGGCATGAAGCCGCGGTTGCAGAAGCAAAGGGCAAAGGTCATTTTCTTTTTCATGGTTGATTCCTCCTGTTATTTATCCGAACAGTTTTTCCTGGTTTCCTTCGATGCGGAACGAGCGGATGATCTCGCACGTGCGGGTATAGACGGCGGCGCGGGCCTTTTCCACGTCGTTCGTCTCGCCCAGCGTGCGCTCGTAGGTCTGGCGGATCTCGGTGCCGACATTGATCTTCGCGATGCCGTTGGCGATGCCGTCGAGAATGCACTGGTTGTTGATGCCGGAGCCGCCGTGCAGCACGAGCGGGATGCCCGTGACCTTGCTGAGGTCGGCGATGTGCTCGATGTCCAGACGGGCCTCGGGCTTTTTCTGGTTGCGCACGCCCTCGGCGATCGCACCGTGGATGGAGCCGACGGCGACGCTCAGCCAGTCGCACTTTGTCTCCTCTGCAAACTGCTTTGCTTCGCCCAGATCAGTGAAGCCCTTCTTCGTGCGGAAAATCTCTTCATAATCCATGTTCGCACCCGCGCCCTCGTGGCCCATGACGGAGCCGAGCTCGGCCTCGCAGGCGATGTCATTTGCGTGCGCAAAGTCTGCGACCTGCTTCGTCACAGCGATGTTCTCCGCAAGGCTCAGGCGGCTGCCGTCGACCATGACGGACTGATAACCTGCCTTGACGGCACGCTCGAGAATGGGCATATAGTCCACGCGTTTCTGATCCTCGTCGATGACGGGCACGTGGTCGAGGTGCAGAAGGGTGTATTTCGGGTCATAATACTTGAAATACTCCTCCGCGACAGCCTCAAGGCTCCGCGACTCGAACTTTTCCCATTCCAGCCGCGCGACCTGCAGCATGGCGACGGTCTTTTCGTCGATGATGGCCTGCGCGACGGGCTTTGCCATCGGCAGATAGGGGATGTTGAACGCCGGGACGATGGTATGGTGCTGCCATGCCAGCCGGACAGCTTGCTGTGCTTTCATATGGATCTCTCTCCTTAAATATTTATTTCTGCTTGAGCGCTTCGAACTGCGCCTCGTTTTCGAGCATTGTCAGCCGCACGCCATAGGTCTTCTTCTCGCCGGGGGCAAGCATCTGCAAAAGGCCCTTTTCGCGCATTACGTCGCGGCCGTCGGGGTAGCAGTTGCCGGGTTCAAGGCCCATGACGTAGTCCTTGACGCCCATCATCTTCCACTGCGTAAAGCAGTTGAGGCTGGACGAGTCGAACGAAATGGCAAGACCGTAGCCGCGGTCATGATTGAAGATGGCGGCAAGGCCGGGTTTGCCGTTGAAAGCGTGATAATAGCACTGCTCCTCAAAGCCGGGCGTCGGAGTGAGGACTTTATTCCACGTGTCCAGATCCTCGGCGGCGTGCGCGTTGCGGGGCGTGACCCCGGCGGCGGGGATATAGAGCTCTGCCGCCTCAGACAGCATGGGGTAGCCCATGTTCATGTGGTACAGGATCATGACCGGGGAGGCCTCGCCGCCGATGTTTTCGATTTCGTCGGTGACGGTGATCTCATTCGTTTTCTTCGAGCACGTGATCGTGCGCGTCAGAATGAGCTTTTCGGCGAAGATCTGCGCGTGGCGCATGACGGCCTTGACCCAGATCCTTTCATCGTCCATGTCCCAGAGCAGACGCTCGGCGGGAATGTTGTCGACTGCACCGTGCAGCGGCAGGCGCACGCCCTCGTCCGTGCAGGGAGAGCCGACGGCCAGCAGACCGCAGGTGGTCAGAAAGCCCGCCGTGAAATTCTTGAGCCAGCCCGCTTCCTTATCATCATAGTAAGCGGGGGCGACGTAGCCGTTTGCCGAGAAGAAGCCGCAGTTTTCGCCGCGGAAATGCAGGCGGGAAATATCTGCGCAGCGGTCGGCGGAGACGGTGAAGTCCAGCCCTTTGCCGTTTCGTACCTGCAAAAGGCGCATTCCGTCGCCCTTGCCGCCAGTCAGCCGGTATTCCTCCACGCCGAACAGCTGCGATTCGTGTCCGTAATATGCGCGTTCGTTCATTTGGATGCTCCTTTCAGTCCAGACGTACATACAGACAGAAAGCCTGTACGTTGTTCCTTCTATCCTAGAATAACAGAAAAAACGTACAGGCAATAGTGATTTTTGTACAAAATCCGAAAAAATTATTTTTTGTCCGCCGCTTCGCTGCCGCTCTCCAGTTTTTTTCGGTATTCGCGCGGGGAACAGCCGAATTTCCGGTGGAAAACCTTGGAGAAATAGTTGTAGTCGTAAAAGCCGACGTTGGACGCGATCTCGGAGATCTGCATTGAGGTGGAGCGGATCATCTGCTCGGCCATGGAGATACGCTTGCTGCGGATATAGTCGGCGACGGAGGAATTGAAGCTCATGTGGAAGATCTGATAGAGCTCGGCGCGCGAGACGGAAAAATGCGCGCACAGGTGCTCGATGGACAGATCCCAGGCGATGTTGTCGTTGATGTATTTTTCGATCTGCTGCGCCGTGTCGAGACTGCGAACTTCGAGCATCCGCTGGTGGTAAATGTGGCTGATGCAGGCGTCGAGAATCCTGCAGGCTGCCTGAATCGTTCTTGGTGCATAATGGATCTGCATATCATAGAGCTCATGGCATTCTTCTTTGCAAATGCCAAATTGCGCGGCATACTGTGCGATTTTATCAAATTCTGCATCCATGCCATATGTTGCCTGGCCGATACACACAAATGCAACAATGACGCCCTCATAATAAAGCGGAGCAAGATATTCCGTCAGTCCGGCGTGACACTGATATTGCAAGGGTTTTCTGCTTCGCCTGCATATCTGCATATGCGCTTCGTCACAGCTCCTGCATCGGCTGTCAAACTCTTCTATTTTTCGCATACGCGCACAAAAAGGGTACAACTTTATGGGGGTCGATGCACATTCCTGATAGTCTGTATCAAAAATGCAGAGCTTCATGTCCGTCAATGTGCAAAAGTCGTTGAGTAGCTCAGTCAGTCCCGCATTTTTCAAGTCAAGCATATTGTCAGCCTCTCCCGAAAAGTAGTAAATTCGTAAAAAAAGACAAGTTGCTATTTCCCTATTTTCTTTACAATATATATTGTATCAGCATGAAAAAAGGAATGATATATGGCAATATGCACAAATTTAGACCCTCCTTTTTTATGCTTTTAAAGATATTTTTCTCTACTTTGGAAACGTTTTTTACTAGTCCTTTCTTTTTTCACATGCTAAAATGAAATCACAAACGGGAAACTCCGTTTCAACATTACTTTAGGAGGAATTTCACAATGAAAAAGATCATCGCTTTGCTGCTTGCAGTGATGATGGTTCTGGCCATGGCTGCCTGTGCCGCCAAGACCACCGACACCCCGGCTCCCGCTGAGACTGACAACAAGACCGACGCAGTCCAGGAAACCGCTACCGAGGCTGCTGCCGACGGCAAGACCGAGCTGAACATCGGCGTTCTCGTCTGGAAGTATTCCGACACCTACGGCTCCTCTGTCCGTGTTGCCATGGACAAGTACGCCAAGGAGATCGGCGCTGAGAAGGGCCTGACCATCAACCTCGAAATGCAGGACGGCAACGACGACCAGGCTACCCAGAACAACCAGGCTGACGTTATGTTCGCCGCAGGCAAAGACCACATCATCATCAACCTCTGCGACACCTCCGCTGGCCAGTATCTGGTTGACCTTGCCAAGCAGTACAATGTCCCCATCTCCTTCTACAACAAGGAGCCTGTTGACTCCACGATCGTGACCGGTTCCAACTCCATCTTCGTCGGCACCAAGCCCGAAGAGGCCGGCATCATGCAGGGCGAGATCCTCGCTGACCTGTATGCCGCCAACCCCGAGCGCGTCGACAAGAACGGCGACGGCAAGGTCGCTACCCTTGAGTTCGAAGGCGAGATCAACAACCCCGAAGCCATCGCCCGTACCGAGTATTCCCTGTCCACCGCGATCGAGAAGGGCGTTCCCTGCGAGATGATGACCGAGAACCAGGTCGCTAACTGGGATACCGCCAAGGCACAGGAAATGATGACCGCGCAGATCGCTTCCCTCGGCGTTGAGAACATTGAGGTCGTCTTCTGCAACAACGACGACATGGCCATCGGCGTCATCGCTGCTCTGAACGAGGTCGGCTACAACCTCGGCGACGGCGGCGACGAGATCATCGTCATCGGCGTTGACTGCACTGATACGGCTGTTGAGTACATCAACGCCGGCAAGCTCTACGGTACTGTCAAGCAGGACGGCGACGCAATGGGCAAGGCCAACATCCTCATGGCCATCAACGGCGCTCTGGGCAAGGATTGGCTCGACGGCACCGACTACACCATGGCTGACGACGGCTTCTCCATCCGTATCCCGTACGCAAAGATCACTGCGGAATAATCTGTTCAGACCATTCTGCTGATCTTAGTAAGAGAATCGTAATCGAATCAGGTGGCCCTCCGGGGCCACCTGATTATGCAAAAAGGAATTGGTGATACACTTGGAAGAAAACTACCTGCTCGAAATGCTTGATATCGAAAAGCAGTTCCCGGGCGTCAAGGCGCTGGACCATGCCAAGCTCCAGCTGCGTCCCGGCTCCATCCACGCCCTCATGGGCGAGAACGGCGCCGGTAAATCGACGCTCATGAAGTGCCTGTTCGGTATCTATAAAAAGGACGCGGGCTCCATCCGGATGAACGGCAAGGAGATCAATTTCACCAGCCCGCGCAACGCCCTCGATCACGGCGTAGCCATGGTGCATCAGGAGCTCAATCAGGTGCTCTACCGCAGCGTCATGGAAAATATGTGGCTGGGCCGGTTCCCGCTGAAGGCCGGACTGGTCGACCACAAAAAAATGTACAACGACACCAAGGCTGTTCTGGACGATCTGGAAATTAAGGTCGACCCGAAGGCGATCATCGGCACCATGGCCGTTTCCCAGCGCCAGATGCTTGAGATCGCGAAGGCAGTCTCCTATAACGCAAAGATCCTCGTGCTCGACGAGCCGACGTCTTCGCTGACCAGCGAGGAGGTCGAGCACCTGTTCCGCATCATGCGCCGCCTGTGCGATCAGGGCGTCGGCATCATTTATATCTCCCACAAGATGGACGAGATCAAGCGCATCTCCGACGAGGTCACCATCATGCGTGACGGCCAGTGGATCTCCACCGACAAAACGGAGAACCTCTCGACCGACGATATCATCAAGCGCATGGTCAACCGCGAAATGACCAACCGCTTCCCCGCCAAGGACAATGTCCCCGGCGACGTGCTGATGGAGGTCTCGCACCTGACCGGCAAGTATATGCCCACCTGTCAGGACGTCTCGTTCGAGCTTCGCGCGGGCGAGGTGCTCGGCGTGGCCGGTCTGGTCGGATCGCGCAGAACGGAGCTTCTGAGCACGATCTTCGGCATCATGGCGCGCGAGAGCGGCGAGATCAAGCTGAACGGCAAGCCCATTTCCAACAAAACGCCGCGTCAGTCCATCAAAAACGGCTTCGCCATGCTGACGGAGGAGCGCCGCGCGACCGGCATCTTCCCCTATGCCAGCATTCTGTTCAACACCGTAATTTCAAACCTCGGTTCCTATAAAAAGGGCCCGCTGCTTTCCGATAAAAAAATGACCGCCGATACGGACTGGTCCATTTCCTCCATGCACATCAAAACGCCGTCGCAGAAAACGCTCATCAAAAACCTCTCCGGCGGCAACCAGCAGAAGGTCATTCTTGGCCGTTGGCTGCTGACGAAGCCCGATGTTCTGCTCCTCGACGAGCCGACGCGCGGCATCGACGTCGGCGCCAAGTACGAGATTTACGAATTGATCCTGCAGCTTGCCAAGCAGGGCAAGGCTGTTATGATGGTCTCTTCCGAAATGCCGGAGCTGATCGGGATCTGCGACCGCATCCTTGTCATGAGCAACGGCCATATGGCCGGTATCCTCGAACGCGGCAAGGACTTCGGCGGCATTGAAAACGAGCAGGAAACCATTATGCGTCTGGCTGCGCAATATGTATAAAGAGGTTGAGAAAATGACGAATTCTAAGAAAATGAACCCGCAGAAGCTGAAGGATACGCTGCTGAAATACGCGCTGTACATCATCCTTCTTCTGCTCCTTGTTGTGATCGTTGCGATCAAGCCCAACTTCCTTTCCGTCGGCAACCTGATCTCCATTCTGAAGCAGGCCTCCACGAAGGGTATTCTGGCCTACGGCGTCGCAGGCATCATCATCCTTGCCGGTACCGACCTGTCCGTCGGCCGTGTGCTCGGCCTCTGCGCGGCTGTCGCAGCCTCCATGCTGCAGTCGGTCACGTTCGCTTCGAGATACTATCCCAGCATCACAGAGCCGCTGCCTCTGATCGTGCCGTTCCTCGCCTGCGTGGCCATCGCAGTGATTATCTCTGCGTTCAACGGCTTCGGCATGGCAAAGCTCCATATGCACCCCTTCATCGTCACCCTCGGCACGCAGCTGATCTCTTACGGCCTGTGCTGCATCTACATCGAGAACCAGCCCTCCGGCTCCACGCAGGCGCTGTCCTCCCTTGACCAGCGCTATCTGGCGCTCGCGACCGGCTCCGTCGATATCTTCGGCTTCAAGCTGCCGTATCTGGTCATCATCTTCCTGCTGCTGGGCGTTCTGACATGGCTCGTCTGGAACAAGACCCGCTTCGGCAAGAACATGTTCGCCGTCGGCGGCAACTCCGAGGCGGCTGAGGTCTCCGGCGTCTCCGTCACGAAGACCATCATGGGCGTGTTCCTGTACGCCGGTCTGATGTACGGCATCGCCTCCTTCCTCGAGGGCGCCCGTATCCAGTCCGTCGGTACTGCAACCGGCATCAACTACGAGCTTGACGCCATCGCGGGCTGCGTCATCGGCGGCGTTTCCTTCAACGGCGGCATCGGCACCGTCCCCGGCGTCGTGATCGGCTCGATCATCCTACAGGCGATCAACTACGGCCTGTATTTCCTCGGCGTCAACGCATACCTCCAGTACATCATCCGCGGCGCGATCATCATCATCGCCGTCGCCATCGACGTGCAGAAGTACGTTGCAAAGAAATAATTGCGCTGCGGCTTTTCAAAGCCACTGCGTTCTGATAGAATGAACGCAATCGCAGCAGATCTTCATGAGGCGCGTTGCTGCTGCAGCGCGCCTCAGCGTGTCGAAAAGGTCTTTTCGCCACGCTGAGGCAAGTTTTCGAACTTTTTCAAAGCTCGAAAACTTAGTTGATTGAACGCGAAGGGGGCTCTTTGCCCCCTTCACTCTTCCCCTGCTACTCTATCATCTAACTGCTATCTGTATTTTTTGACAGTCTCACCGCACTTTTTACGAAAGGACGTTTTTTATGCTGACCATTCAAAAGCTCCCCCTGTGCTCGAAGGGCGCGCCTGTCGCCATTACGCTGGAAAACAGCAATCATATGCGCGTGACGCTCCTGTCCTACGGCGCGACGATCCAGTCCATTGTCGTTCCCGACCGGAACGGCGTTCTGACCGACGTGCTGCTCGGCTATGAGACGGTAAAGGAATATGAAGAAAATGACGGCTATCTCGGCGCGTGCATCGGCCGAAACGGCAACCGCATCGCGGGCGCGGCTTTCACGCTGAACGGCCAGCGCTTCCACCTCACGGCCAACGAGGGCAAGAACCAGCTCCACGGCGGTCTGTGCGGCTTCGACAAGAAGCTCTGGAATTACAACTGCCGCGAAAACAACGTCGAATTCACGACGGTTCTGGCTGACGGCGAGGAGGGCTACCCCGGCAGGCTTGACGTGTCCATTACGTTTACCCTGACGGACGACAACGTGCTGCGCATCGACTACCGCGCCGTCAGCAGCGCGGATACCGTCGCGAACTTCACCAACCATGCCTATTTCAATCTCAACGGACAGGGCAGCGGCGACGTGCTGGGCCATCTGCTCCAGCTGAACGCCTCCGCCTATACGCCCGCCGATGCCGCAACGCTGCCGACCGGCGAGATCGTCCCCGTGGACGGCACCTGCATGGATTTCCGCACCGCAAAGCCGATTGGCCAAGACATTCACGACGCGGCGCTCGCCCCCTTCCGCGGCTACGATACGAACCTCTGCCTCGATGGCCAGGGCCTTCGTAAAATCGGACAGGCCGAGGGCGATCAGACCGGCATCGTGATGGAGGTCGAGACGACGCTCGAGGGCGTGCAGCTCTACACCGGCAACTTCATTTCTGACCGTGCGGGCAAAAACGGCGCGCGCTATGCGTCCTACAGCGGCTTCTGCCTCGAAACGCAGCACTATCCCGACGCGATCAATCAGCCCGCGTTCCCGTCCCCGGTGCTCCGGCAGGGGGAGCCGCTGCACGAGACGACCATTTACCGCTTCTGCGTGAGAAAGTGAGGCACATTTATGATCAGCCTTGGCATTGACATCGGCGGAACCGGCTGCAAATGCGTCGCCTTCCGCGATACCGGCGAGCAGATCGCCATGTCCTACCGCGAATACCCCACGAAGCCCGGCGAGGTGAACCTGAACGCGCTGGCACTGCGCGAGAGCGTGTTTTTCGTGATCTCCGACTGCGTCAAAAAGCTGGACGACGCAAAGCAGGTTGCGGCCATCACCGTCTCCTCCTTCGGCGAGTCCTTCGTCCCCGTCGACCGCGGCGGCCAGCCGCTGAGCGACATCATTCTCTATTTTGCCAATACCGAAAGCGGGGAATTCTCCCGTCTGATCGAGTCGGTCGGCGTGGAAAAATTCATGCGCATCACCTGTGTCCTGCCGGACGCGTCGTATTCGCTGGCAAAAATGCTGTATACGCTCCGCACGGCTCCGCGCCCGGTGTGGAAGTTCCTGTTCATTGCAAGCTATATCTGCTTCTGCCTGTCCGGCGAGACGGTCGCGGACTGCTCCCTTGCCTGCCGCAGCATTCTCTTTGACGTGCGGAAGCTCTGCTGGTCGGACGAGCTGACGAGCGCCTGCGGCATCGACCCGGAAACGCTCCCCGCCGTCCTGCCGACCGGCGCGTGCTCCGGAACGCTCACGCAGGAGGCAGCCTCCGCGCTCGGCCTGCCGCAGAGCGTCAAGGTCGTCATCGGCTCGCATGACCAGATCGTCAACGCCCTCGGCTGCGGTGTGGCGAACCCCGGTGAAGCCGTCGATACGACCGGTACGGTCGAATGCATCTGCCCGCTGTTCGCATCCATTCCCGAAACGCTGGACTTTGAACGCGAAAATTACGCCTGCGTCCCGTATCTCGACGGACGGGGCTATGTGACCTACGCCTATAATATCTCCGGCGGCGCGGTCGTGCGCTGGTACCGCGATTCGCTGGCGTTTTATCTCAAGCAGGCCGCGAAGGAGCGCGGGTGCTCGGTCTACGACCTTCTGAACGAGACCTGCCCGCCCGAGCCGACGGGGCTGATCGTTCTGCCGTTTTTGCAGGGTATGGGCGGCACGCCGGATGTGCTGACCGGTGCGCGCGGCACGATCTACGGCCTCACAATGCACACCTCGCCCGCCGATCTCTACCGCGCCATTCTTGAGGGCCTGACCTTCGAAATGCGCTATAACCTCGAAAAGCTTGCCAAATACGACATTCGTCCGACGACGCTCTTCGCTGCGGGCGGCGGCGCGAAGTCGCCCGTCTGGCGGCAGATCAAGGCGGATATTCTGGGCGCTGAAATTCGGCCCACGCTGGCCGACGAGGCCGGCGCGCTTGGCAGCGCGATCCTCGGTCTTGCCGCCGCGACCGGCGAAAAGGACCGGACAGCCCTTGCCGCCCGCTTCGTCCGCTACGGCCAGACGGCAAAGCCCGACGCGCAGCGGCACGCGTATTATGAGAAGCAGTTCGCGCTTTACAAGGAGCTGCGCGACTTTGAGGTCCGCCATGCCCGTGGATAACGCATCGGCAGTCGGAACCGTATTCGACATCAAGCAGCTTGCCGTCTACGACGGCCCCGGCATCCGCACGACGGTGTTTTTGAAGGGCTGCCCGCTGCGCTGTATGTGGTGCCACAACCCGGAGGGGCTTTCCTATCAGCCGCAGCTGATGGTGTCGGCGAACAACTGCCTGCACTGCGGGGCCTGCGTCGAAGCCTGCCCGAACGGCGGGAAAAGCTGCACAGCCTGCGGCCGGTGCATCCGCGCCTGCCCACAGGGGCTGCGGAAGCTATGCGGAAAACGCTATACGGCACAGGAACTGGCCCAAAAGCTTCTGCGGGACAAGGACTATCTTGCCGCAATGTCCGGCGGCGTGACCTTTTCCGGCGGCGAGCCGACCGGGCAGCCGGAGTTCCTGCTGGAAACGCTGGACCGCGTCGCGGGGATGCACCGCGCGATCGAAACGAGCGGCTATTGCAGCGGGAGCGTATTTGAAGCCGTGCTGGCGCGGGTCGAGTATGTCATGATGGATCTGAAGCTGATGGACCCGGAGCAGCACCGGCACTATACAGGCGTGTCCAATGAGCCAATTCTGGAAAACCTCGAACGGCTCAAGAAAAGCGGCAGGCCGTTCCGCATCCGCATTCCGGTCATTCCCGGCGTCAACGATTCGGATGAGAATTTTGAGCAGACCGCGCTGCGCCTGCTGGATGCTGAAAATCTGGAGCAGGTCGAGCTGCTGCCGTACCACGTGACGGCGGGTGCGAAATACGAGATGGTCGGCCTTTCCTATCAGCCAGAATTCGACACCGCCGCCGCACCGAACCTGAACACGGAACTCTTTCGCCGCTTTGGGCTGAAGTGTACCCATCTGTAGGGCAGCGTCATATCTGCACGGAAGATCGATCTGCCGGAATCATAAAAAACTGCGCAGAGGCTTTCCTTCTGCGCAGTTTTTGTGTATAATAGAAACTCCGGAGGTGAACGGATATGTATCAGGCGTTATACCGCAAATACCGGCCGCAGACATTTTCGGATGTAGTCGGTCAGAAGAGCGTGACTGACACACTGCGCGCACAGCTTGAAACGGGCAAGCTCAGCCATGCGTATCTGTTTACCGGTACGCGCGGCACCGGCAAGACGTCCTGCGCCAAGATTCTGGCCAAGGCCGTCAACTGTGAAAACCCGAATCATGGCGACCCCTGCGGGCTGTGCCCGTCATGCCGCGCCATCGACGAGGGCAGCTGCATGGACGTGCTGGAGATCGACGCGGCCTCGAACAACGGCGTCGATTCCGTCCGCGTTCTGCGTGACGACGCAATTTACACGCCCGGCACGGTCAAAATGCGCGTGTATATCATCGACGAGGTGCATATGCTCTCGACGGCGGCATTCAACGCGCTGCTGAAAATCATCGAAGAGCCGCCCGCGCATCTGTTATTCATTCTGGCGACGACCGAGCTGCAGAAGGTTCCCGCGACGATCCTGTCCCGCTGCCAGCGGTTTGCGTTCAAGCGTCTGCGGCCCGATGAAATTGCCTCCCGGCTGAATTTCATCGCCTATCAGGAGCATATCGAAATTGAGCCGGAGGCGATCAATCTTCTGGCCCGGCTGGCTGACGGCGGCATGCGCGACGGCGTGAGCCTGCTCGACCAGTGCGCGTCGGCGGCAAACGGCCCCGTGACGCTCGAAAGCGTCTATGCGTCTCTCGGCCTCGCGGGCGAAAAGCGCACGGCGGAGCTGATGCAGGCCATCGCGGAGCAGGATACGGCAAAGGCGCTGACGATCTTTTCCGCGCTTTATTCTGCGGGCAAGGACGTGGGCGCGCTGCTGGGCGAGATGTGTGCGCTCTGCCGCGATCTGCTCGTGCTGCGCACGGCCCCGAAGAGCGGGCTTTCCATGCTCTCCGGCATTGCGACAGAGCAGCAGGCGCTGGCGCTGCAATCGGTTTTCTCTCCGGGCGAGCTGATGCGCGTGCTGACGGAAACGCAGAAGACACGCGCCTCATTCGGCAAAAATACCGACGTGCGCGTGGCGGCGGAGCTGCTTCTGATGCAGCTGTGCGAGCCGTCCTTGCGGCTGGACGCGCAGGCGCTGGACGCACGCATCTCGCGCGTGGAGGAGCAGCTGGCCTCCGGCGTGCTGGTGAAAAGCGCGCCCAAAGCCAGCGGCGGGGATGCATTTGATGACGACCGCCCGCCCTTCCCGGACGATGCGGATGATCCGGAACGCGGGAGCGCGCCTCCGGCGCAGACGCAGGAGCAGTCGTCTGCCGCGCCGCAGGCCGAAACGCCTGCCGGCTTCTGGCCCGCGCTGTCTGAAAAGCTGCGTGCGGCGCTTCCGGCTAAGATCAGCGGCTTCTTTGCCGTGAACGGCCCAATCCACCCTGTTTTGCAGGGAGAAGTGCTTATCATGGCGGTGGATTCAGATTTTGTGCTGAATCAGGTTAAAAAAACGCCTGATACGGAGGCACTTGTCCGGGAAAAGGCGTCGGCAATATTGGGAAAACCGGTTTCGGTGCGCTTTGCACTTAAAAACCGGCTTTCACGGCTGGGGGACGACCCGATGGACGCGCTTGTTCAGTTTGGACAGCAGCACAGCGACATTTTTACGATCAAATAATTTATTTACGATAGAAGGAGAACAAACATGGCAAAAGGCGGATATCGCGGCGGTATGCCGATGGGCGGCATGAATCAGATGCAGATGATGAAGCAGGCCCAGAAGATGCAGGAAAACCTCATGAAGATGCAGGAGGAGCTGCAGGCAAAGGAATACGAGGCGACGGCGGGCGGCGGTGTGATCACAGCCGTATGCGGAGGCAACCGCGAGCTCAAGTCCATCACCATCGACCCTGAAGCGGTCGATCCGGAGGATGTGGAAATGCTGCAGGATATGATCGTTGCGGCGGTCAACGAGGCCATGCGCAAGGCCGAGGCCGACCAGTCCGCGAATATGGCCAAGCTGACGGGCGGCCTGAATCTGGGCGGCCTGTTCTGATGCGCGCGTTTCCCGCCGCGCTTGAGCGGCTGACCGAACAATTTGCGCGTCTGCCCGGCATCGGCATGAAGTCGGCGCAGCGGCTGGCGTTTTATGTCCTGTCGCTGCCGAAGGATGAGGCGCAGAGCTTTGCGCAGGCCATTCTGGACGCGAAGGACAGCGTTCGTCTCTGCCCGGTCTGCCAGAACCTGACCGATCAGGAGCTGTGCGCGATCTGCGCCGACCCCGAGCGCGACCACAGTCTCATCTGCGTTGTGGCAGAGCCGAAGGATGTGATCGCCATGGAGCGGGCACGGGAATACCACGGCGTGTACCATGTGCTGCATGGGGTCATTTCGCCCCTTAACCATGTGGGGCCGGATGATATCCGCATAAAGGAGCTTCTTCAGCGCGTCGCGGACGAGGAGGTCGAGGAGGTCATCATGGCCACAAACCCCGACACCGAGGGCGAAGCGACGGCAATGTACATTTCCCGCCTGCTCAAGCCGTTCAGCATAAAGGTGACGCGGCTGGCATACGGAATTCCGGTGGGTTCAAATCTTGAGTTTGCGGATGACGCAACGCTCAACCGCGCCATAGAAGGGCGCACCGAGATGTGAGACGCCGACAGGGCGGCGGGTTAATCCATATTACATTTGGGCAATATTAAACCGGAGCATATACATACAATGCCGGAGGCTCAATAAATTCAGCCGCGGTAAATTCTTGACAGATTGGAGAAATTAAAGAAAAGATGATATCTAAACTGAAGATCATTCCGCTGGGCGGACTTGGCGAGATAGGAAAGAACATGACTGCCTTTGAGTTCGGCGGCGATATAATCGTCGTTGACTGCGGCATGGGCTTTCCGGACGAGGATATGTACGGCGTTGACATGGTTCTGCCTGACATCAGCTATCTCAAGGCCAATGCCTCCCGCGTCCGCGGAATCATAATCACGCACGGACACGAGGATCATATCGGCGCTGTGCCGTATGTCCTCAAGGAGCTGGATGTGCCTATCTACACGATGCCGCTCACCGCAGCGCTCATTGAGCTGAAGCTTGAGGAGCACGATCTGCTGTACAATACGCAGATATTCACCAAGAAGGTCGGCTCGTCCTTCCGTCTCGGCGCGTTTACGATCGAGTTTATAAACGTGAACCACAGTATCCCCGATGCCGTGGCGCTCGCCATCGGCACCCCGATCGGAACAGTCATCCACACCGGCGACTTCAAGATCGACGTCACGCCGATACAGGGCAGCATGATGGACATCGCGCGCCTCGGCCAGCTTGGCAACGATGGAGTACTGGCGCTGCTCAGCGATTCTACAAACGTCGAAAAGCCCGGCTATTCCGCGTCCGAGCGTAAGGTCGGCGCAAGCTTCAACAAGCTTTTCATGGGCTGCGACAAGCGCATAATCATCACCACCTTTGCCTCGAACGTGCACCGTCTCCAGCAGATAATAGACGTTGCGGCGAAATACGGGCGCAAGGTAGCCATAACCGGGCGCAGCATGGAGAACGTCCTGCACGTCGCCTCCGTACTCGGCTACGTGAAGATACCCGAAAACGTGATGGTCGATCTCGAAAAGGTGAACTCTCTGCCGCGCGAAAAAACGGTGATTATCTCCACCGGCAGTCAGGGCGAGGCTATGTCCGCGCTCTACCGCATGGCTTTCTCCGAGCATAAGCAGATAAAGATAGACGCGGGAGACCGCGTGATAATCTCCGCCTCCGCCATCCCCGGCAACGAGACGATGATAAGCCGCGTCATTGACGAGCTGTTCCACAAGGGCGCAGAGGTCATATACGACAGGAATACCGAGCTGCACGTCTCCGGCCATGCGTCGCAGGAGGAGCAGAAGATGGTGCTTGCGCTCACGAAGCCCAAGTATTTTATCCCGGTTCATGGCGAGTACCGTATGCTTGTCAAGCATGCCGAGCTTGGCCGTATGATGGGCGTTCAGCCCAAGAACATTGTCATCGCCGAAAACGGCAAGGTGATCGAGATAAGCAAGAAGGGTATCCGCTGCGAGGAGACCGTGCAGGCCGGCGCCGTCATGCTCGACGGCAGCGGCACGAGCGAGGTCGGCAGCGTTGTCATGCGCGACAGGCACCGCCTCGCGGAGGACGGTATGATAGTTGTCGTTCTGCCCTATTCGTCGGACGACAGGAAGCTGCTTTCTGACCCTGAGATAATCACCCGCGGCTTCATTTACGTGAAGGAAGCCGAGGCCATGATGGACGAGCTCAAGCGCGTCAAGGCGGCGGTGAAGCCGAACGAGATCTTGCTGGTCGTGGACGCCATGACCGGACAGGACGCCGTGAACGCCGCCACCGCGTTCGACGAGGCTCTCGGCATCGACGGCGTTGTGCTCACCAAGCTCGACGGCGATGCCCGCGGCGGCGCGGCGCTCTCCATCCGCGCGGCGACCGGAAAGCCCATCAAATACATCGGCACGGGCGAAAAGCTCGACATGATCGAGCCCTTCCACCCCGACCGCATGGCGC
>ERZ1107006.870-NODE-870-length-28165-cov-19.582070_pt1 | contig 28165 bp, 20 predicted proteins | sample MGYA00403696_ERZ1107006 | MGnify/ENA primary metagenome ERZ1107006 (study PRJEB35170, sample SAMEA104062441) | human gut metagenome | biome: human gut; feature: human-associated habitat; material: faeces | place: Denmark | collected 2012-08-13 ...
GTCGGCACCATGATCGAGATCCCGCGCGCCGCTCTGACCGCGGACGAGATCGCCAAGGAAGCGGACTTCTTCTCCTTCGGCACGAACGACCTGACCCAGATGACCTTCGGCTTCAGCCGTGACGATGCCGGCAAGTTCCTCGGCGCGTACTACGACAAGAAGATCTACGAGAGCGATCCGTTCGCCCGTCTCGATCAGGCCGGCGTCGGCAAGCTCGTCTCCATGGCCGCCAAGATGGGCCGCGAGACCAACCCGCACATCCACCTCGGCATCTGCGGCGAGCACGGCGGCGATCCCACGTCCGTCGAGTTCTGCCACAAGGTCGGTCTGGACTATGTCTCCTGCAGCCCGTTCCGTGTCCCCATCGCCCGCCTCGCCGCCGCTCAGGCTGCCATCAAGGAAATGTGAGCGATCTTTTGAGCGTTCACAAAGCGGCTCGAAACTTGCAAACCTTTGATGTAACTGCCTTTGCGGGCATCATTGGCTGAAAACAGACAAAAATCCGGTATTGTTCCGTTTGGAGCGATACCGGATTTTTTGCATCTTCTGCGGGGCAGGTTGAGAAAAACTGCGCCATGGAGAGATTCCGTGTGCCGCCGGTACTCGGAATGGCACTCTGAATGGCACGCGGAAGCGGCACTTGGAAGGGTCGGCGGCATCAACGAAAGCGATGCATTGCCTTTGGCATGGTTGTGCGGTACAGTCCGTGCAGAGGTGATGCAGCATGAGGTTTTATTACAGGCGCGGAGGAAAGGGCGCAGCGCCGGAGGGTTTTGACAGAGTCTACACGGAGGTCGATGGGGACGGCAACGTCCTGCGGGAGCTGCTTGCGTATGTGAGAGCGGACGACAGTGTAACCGTGGAGATGGGTGGTGAGCTGGGCGGCACAGCCGGTGCGTTTGTGGAGATGGCACTTGCCCTCTATCGACAGCAGGCAACTTTGCTCTGCAAGTCTCCTAAGATTGACACGGCGGCAGGTCACTGGCAGGCGGTGCTTTCCGACCTTGCGCTGTTGACAAGCAGGGACACCGGAGATGCGGCGCGGCTGTCTCGGTTTATGGAGGGGCTGCACCGGTGCTTCGACCTTGTGGAGAGACGACAGATGACCGTAGCGGAGGTCTGCCGGAAGATGAGCATTGGGAAGACAACCTACTACCGTTATTGGCGTAAGATCAAGAGTGCCCCGCAGAGGGAGCGTCACACAGAGCTTTTTGAGGAATTGCGGACCAAAATAGAAGCAAATGAGTTGAGTATTTCCGCAGCTTGCAGGCAAATGAATATCGGTGCGGGAACGTATTACAGAATGAGGGATCAGTATAAAAAAGAACGCAGCGTTCCAAATGTTCCAAATTCAGAATGATGTGGTTTTGCAGTCAACAGGAGATAGTGATTCGGCAAATTGGGGAGGTATGGAACGACACTATAGGTGAGAAGCCCTCTTACGGTCGGAAATGGAGGGCAGGAGATCAGTGCGCGGCTGCTTCAATGAGAGTAAACATACATTTTTCTGATGCTGACAGCGGCACTGCTGGCATTGCTGATGAAATGTCTGTACAGAAGGCTGGAAGCCCTGGTCACAGAGATCATAGTGAAGGCAGCACAACAGACACAGCAGAACCCGCAGGAGACATAGTTCCAAATATATAAACCGCCCACCCTACTATAATGGGCGATGAGGCGGTTGTTGTCCAGATAATCCGCCAAATCTGTGATCTGCGCGAAGCCCTCGCATTTCATAACGATAAAAGCGCCGACCATGGCTTCTTTGGGGAAGCCCCGCCCGGTTGCCGCCCTGGGCAGCGTGAAGTCCAGACTGCTGAAAAGCCTGTCGTAAAACATGGCGGCGCTTTGGGATGTAAACAGCGTCACATCCTGAATGATTTCCTGTCGGTAGATAGCGGCCAGCCCCTTTCCGGTTGGCGTGTTTCACAAATCCATTTTACCAAAAAGGGGCTCCGCTTTCTATATCAATGGAGTGATTTTCGGCTTCAGCCATGGCCGGGAACCATTGCAATTACCGCGTTTCTTGCGTTTTGCTCATGGCGGTGTTATGATTATTTCGTGAGGGGATCCTATCCGGTTCCCGCGCACGAGAGGACTTCCACCGCACAAGCGACGGCACACGCCAAATGCCGGAAATGCCAGAAAGGACTTTACTTATGCGGCGCAGCCCTGTATAATCGTTTAAGATAGAAAATCGTCGAAAGACTATGCTGCAGGGCCATATGTCTGAGCGGGAGAGCCCCTATGATCGACCGACCGCACTCTTTTAAGGAAACACCGCGCAGTGAAAGCTGCGGTATTGCCTTAGCAGGACTGCGGTCAGTTTTTTTCTCTGCGAAAGGAGGGAGCATCGGTGAACCGCGTGTTCCGCGAGGAAAAGAAATATCTGATCTCGCTGCCGGAGGCGCTGCAAGCCTGCCATCGGCTCGCGCAGGTCATGCACGAGGACCCGCACAACGGCATAAGCGGCTACCCTGTCCGCTCGCTTTACTTCGATACGCTCGACGACAGGGACTTCCACGAAAAGGCTGCGGGCGTAGAGCTGCGGCGCAAGCTGCGCCTGCGCAGCTATGATCCGGCGGCAGACTTCGCCATGCTGGAGATGAAGCAGAAGCAGGGCGCAAGTCAGCTCAAGCGCTCTCTGCGCGTGACACGGGAGGATGCCCAAGCGCTCACGCGCGGCGACTACGCGCCGCTGCTGCGGTATCCGGAGTCTTTTGCCGCGGAGTGCTACGCGCTGATGCACAGCCGGTGCTATCGCCCCAAAACGATCGTAGAATACAACCGCAAGGCATTTATCGCCAAGGAGAACAAAATACGCATTACCTTTGACAGCCGCATTGTTTCCGTTGAGAGCTGCTTCGACCTCTTTTCGCCGCGGCTGAACATGAACCCCGTGCTCGATCCGTACTGCGTGGTGCTTGAGGTCAAGTACAACGGCTTTCTGCTCGATTATCTTCGCGAGCTGATCAACAGCGTGGATCGCAGTGAGATTTCTGTCAGCAAATATGTGCTTGCCCGCCAAAACGGATGTCAGACGAGGCTATAGGAGGAAAACACCATGAGACAACAGATCCTGAACCTTTTTACCACACCCCGCGATATGTCGTGGGAGGATATTCTTCTCAATATCGTCCTTGCCGCCGTGCTGGTTTTTTTTATCTTCCTGTCCTACGCCATCTCCCACCGCGGGACGATCTACAGCCGCAAGTTCAACGCCTCACTCGTCATTCTCGCGGTGCTGACGGGGACGGTCATGACCGTCATCGGCAACAACATTGCGCTGTCTCTCGGTATGGTGGGCGCGCTGTCCATCGTCCGCTTCCGCACCGCCATCAAGGACTCGCGCGATACGGTTTATATTTTTTGGTCCATCATTGTCGGCATCTGCTGCGGCGTGGGCGATTATGCCGTGGCCTGCATCGGCAGCGCTGTGACCTTCGCGGTGATCCTGCTGCTCGGCTGCATCAAGAGCGATAACCGGATGCTGCTCATCATCCGCGCCCACCGCAGCAAGCAGGAGCCGATCAAGGCGCAGGTCTACAAGCTCTTTCGCGCCAAAGCGACGCTGCGTGTGGAAAACACGACGGAGGATACGGTCGAACTGATCTACGAGATCACGCAAAAGCTCCTGCGCCGCGCGGAGCAGACAACGCCGGACATTCCCGGCAGCATCTATTCGTTGGGAAGTATCGACTATGTCAATCTTGTCATGCAGAACGACGAGGTGTCGAACTGAGAAACCGGAAAGAGGGGGGCGGAGACGAACATGAAATACAAGCGAATGGCTCTTGCGGCCTGTGCGCTGCTGCTCCTCCTATCCGCAACAAACCTGTCAGCCGTGCTGACCGATGAGCACCCACGCTATCATCAGCATCTTGAGCGCCTCGCCTATACACCCTGTGCCGACCACGGAGAAGATCTGCTCTGCTCTCATCTGCCGCTCGTTCTCATCGACACTGGCGGAGAGGCGATCCCGGGCGTGCCCATCCAGAGCGGCGGCAGCGGCCGTGAGGACGATGCTTTCACCACGACCGCAGACGGCAGTACGCTGCTGCGCGCGTCCGTCTCGGTGGTGGATCATGCCGAGGGCAACAATCACCCCACCGACACGCCGACGCTTCAGAGCGTCATTGACATTCGAGTGCGAGGCAACTCCTCGCGCTATTTTGATAAGCACAGCTATCTTGTCAAGACGCTGACGGACGACGGTGCGGCCTCGCGCGATGTCGCCATGCTGGGGATGGATGCCTTCGACGAGTGGGCGCTGCATGGGCCGTACCTCGATAAGACGCTCATCCGCAATTATATGTGGTACAATCTTGCGGGCGAGATCATGGACTACGCGCCGAATGTGCGCTTCTGCGAGGTACTGCTCAACGGAGTGTATCAGGGGCTTTATGTTATGACGGAGACTGTCAGCTCCGGCGCGGATGCCCGCTTGAAGCTCACGGAGCCGTCGAAAGACACGGTGCAGACGAGCTATGCTCTGCGCCTTGACCGCGGCAGCGGCAACGAGGTCAAAAACATCGAGACCTTCTCCCAATACGCCCTGCGAAATCTGCAGGATATAGACATCGTCTATCCGGGAACAAAATGGCTTACGCCGGAGCGCACGGCGTGGATCGCACAGGATTTCTCCGACTTTGAAAAGTCACTCTACTCCTATGACTATGATACCGAGCCCTATGCATGGTGGGAGCAGGCGGACATGAGCTCTTTCGTGGACTACTTTATCCTCAACGAGTTTACCTGCAACTATGATGCGGGCTGGCTTTCCACCTATATCTACAGGGATGTGCGCGGCAAATACAAAATGTGCATCTGGGACTTCAACTCCGCCTGTGACAACTACAGTCATCCGGTCGCAGAGCCGCAGCATTTTGAGCTGCAATACAATGTCTGGTACTATATGCTCAGCAAAGACGAGAAGTTCATAAACGCCGTCATCGACCGCTACCGCGAGCTGCGTCAGGGCATCCTCAGCGACGAGTATCTCTGCGCCTACATAGACGACGTTACCGCGTGGCTCGGCGATGCCGTCGAGCGCAACTTCTCCGTCTGGGGCTACACGCTCGAAAAGGATATGCTCTCCCCCGCGTGGCGCAACCCGCACTCACACGCGGCTGCCGTCGCGCAGATGAAGCGCTTTTGCATCGAGCGCGGCGCGTGGATGGACGAGAATATCGACATTCTTCGCCAGTACAGCCACGAATCCAAAAACAAGAAATTCAACCACTGAGCCACCACACCATCGAGAAAGGAGGGCGGCGGCTTGAAAAGATTTCTCATCGTGCTCACCGCCCTGATCTTAGGCTATCTCGCCTACGACACCGCGCGCTACTACCTCGGCTGGTACATCGACCTTCAGCCGGACGCGCCGGTCAGCGCTTTCATGTCCACCGACGCGCAGCACCTTTATATGGACCGCGGCGCGGGACCGGAGGAGTTCACCGTCAAGGGCGTGAACCTCGGCGTGGGCATCCCGGGCGAGTGGGCGACGGACTACGCCGTCAGCAAGGAGACCTATCTGCGCTGGTTTGCCCAGATGCAGGAGATGGGCGCGAACACCGTGCGCGTCTACATTACGCTCCACGACGACTTCTACAACGCCTTCTACGAGTACAACACCGCGCGCGAGGAGGCGAACGAGGAACCGCTCTGGCTCATCCACGGCGTATGGGTGAACGACTATATCCAAAACTCCCACCGCGACGCCTATGACAAGGACTTTCTTGAGACCTTCGTCAGGGACGGGCGCACACTGGTCGACGTTCTGCACGGCAACAAGAAGATCTCGCTCGGGCGGGGCACGGGATCGGGCTTTTACAATAAGGACGTTTCCCGCTGGGTCATCGGCTATATTCTCGGTGTGGAGTGGGAGGATGTGACCGTCACCTACACCAACCATAAATACCCCGATCTGCCGCCCTATCAGGGAACGTACCTCTCCGCGACGGAGGACGCCTCCGCCTTTGAATCCATGCTTGCGCAGGTGGGCGACCGGATCGTCTCATATGAAAGCCGCCGCTACAAGACCCAGCGCCTTGTGGCGTTTTCCAACTGGCCGACCACCGACCCCTTCCTCTATCCGGAGGATATCACGACTTTCTTTATGAAGTGCGCGCAGGTGGACGTGGAGCACATCCGCACTGAGGATGCCTTCCTCGCCGGTCAGTTTGCCTCCTACCATGTGTATCCCTACTATCCCGACTATCTCAACTATATCCTCAACCCCGCGGCGATGGACCGCACGCCCATCTGGGACGGCAAGGCCGTCATCTCCCGTGCGGAGACCGGTCCCGGCACGCCCATCGGTTCCGTGCTGCGCCGATCGGACTTCTACGATGAGACCGGCGCGGCGAACACCTACCTTGCCTATCTGCGCGCCCTGCGGCGGCATCACACGATGCCCGTCGTCATCTCCGAGTTCGGCGTTTCCACTGGGCGCGGCATGGCGCAGATCGACCGGAACACCGGACGCAATCAGGGCCATATGTCCGAGCAGGAGCAGGGGCAGGCGCTCGTGGACTGCTGGCGCGACATCACCGCGGCAAACTGCGCGGGCGGCTGCGTCTTTACCTGGCAGGACGAGTGGTTCAAGCGCACCTGGAACACCATGCACGCGGTGAATCTGCAGCGCACGCCGTACTGGAGCGACTATCAGACCAACGAGCAGTATTTCGGTCTGCTCTCCTTCGACCCCGGCGAGGAGGAAAGCGTCTGCTATGTGGACGGCGACCTCTCGGAGTGGACGGAGGAGGATAAACTCTTCGATACCGGCACGCGCGCCCTTTCGATGAAATACGACGAGAAGTTCATCTATCTGCTCGCCTATGAAAAGGGCTTTGCGAACGGACAGAAAACGCTCTACATCCCCATCGACACCACGCCCAAGACGGGCAGCACCTACTGCGAAAACTTCGGCCTGCGCTTTGAGGACCCGGTGGACTTCGTCCTCGCCATCGACGGCAGGGACAACAGCCGCCTCCTGGTGCAGGAGCGCTACGAGGTGCTGCGCGCCATGTTCTACCACGAAACGCACGACGCGGACGCCTACCTCGACCCGCCCGACGCGGACACGCCGCTTTTCAAGCCCATCGAATTGATGCTCCAGACGGCGACGCCGCTGCTCACGGGCAACTGGCAGGCAAGCTCTGAGACCTACGAGACGGGCGATCTTGCCTACGGCAACGCGAACCCCGCCGCGCCGGACTACGATTCCCTCGCGGACTTCATCTTCGCGGGCGACTATGTGGAGCTGAAGCTCCCCTGGCAGCTTCTGAACTTTTCAGACCCCTCGCGCATGACCATCCACGACGATTACTATGAAAACTACGGTGTGGACTACATCACCATCGACACGATGTACCTCGGTCTTACCGACGGCGCGGCGCAGGAGCGCACGCCGATCTATCCCGCGGCGCTCAAGGGCTGGGGCAATACGGTCAGCTATCACGAGCGGCTCAAGCCCTCGTACTACATTCTGCAAAAGCTCTGGCAGTAAAATACACGAGAAAGGAAGAACGCCGGTGTTTGTTCAAATCCTGATCTACGTCTATCTCGGCATCTGCGCCGGCATGATCCTCTTTAACATTGCAACGGCGCTCCTTTCGCGGCGCAGGGAGCATCGGTCCTTCCGCGACGGCATCCGCCTTGAGCTGACGGTCTCGCAGGAGCTTGACCGTCTCGCGGAGACCGGAGCGGTCAGCGAGAGGCATCTGCGCTTCATGGAGCGCAGACTGCGCCGCGTGAACGGCATGGCGGCCTTTGACGCCGCGCTGGAGCGCCTGTGCGTGAGGCGGCCAGAGCTGACCCGCTCCTATCTGACGGCGCTTAACGGTGTGATGATCGCGCTGGCAGAGGATTACTGCCGCCGCGATGAGATCGAGGCGGCGTATTTTCCGTATATCATCCGGAAATACCGGCTTCTCGACGGGCAGGAGAACGAGGCGCTGAAAACGATGCTGCTCGACCTGTTGCATGAATCGAGCATCTACTGCCGCGAGAATGCCATGCAGGCGCTCTACACGGCGGGCGATCCCGCCGTCCTTGTGCGTGCGCTGCGGATCATCGACGCAAGCAGCCTCTATTATCACAGCAAGCTCCTCTCCGACGGCTTGCTGAACTACACGGGCGACACATGGGAGCTTGCCGACGCGCTTTGGGAGGAGTTTGATGCGTTTCAGCCGTGGATGCAGGTGACGCTGCTCAACTATTTCCGCTTTTCCTCCGGCGCATACTGCGAGAAAATACACGCGCTCCTCAACGATCCCGCGCAGGACGACGAGGTGCGCTTTGCCTGTCTGCGCTATCTTGGCCGCTATCCCTATCCGCCCGCCTACGCCGATCTGCTGCGCTATGCGACGCCCTCGAAAAACGCGCGCTGGGAGTATGCAGCCATCGCCTCGTCGGTGCTGGCGAGCTATCCCGGGGCGGAGACTGCGGCGGTGCTGGAGAGGAACCTCTATCATCCCAACTGGTATATCCGCTTCAACGCGTCAAAAAGTCTGGAGCAGCTCGGCTTCGGCTACCGCGATCTGATCGACGTGATCGAGGGGCACGACCGCTACGCCTCCGAGATCCTGCGCTATCGCTTTGATGTGCGGGAGCTGGAGGAGCGAAAGGAGGACGCAGTATGTACGACGGTATAAAGCTGTTTCTTGAGTGGGTGGGCTATTTCTTTATCGCTTATCTGATCGGCTACTCGACCTTTCTGTTTCTGTCGGTCGTCGTCGGCTCACTTGAGCTGTACAAGCACCGCCGGCAGGAAATGTTCAAAAGCATTCTGCCCTCGGATTACTACCTGCCCATCAGTATCATCGTTCCCGCCTACAATGAGGAGGTCACCGTGGCAGACACCGTGCGCTCGCTGCTGACGCTGGAATACCGCGCCTATGAGATCATCGTGGTGGACGACGGATCGAAGGACCGCACCTCGGAGGTGTTGGCCGAGACATTTGATATGCACCTTGTTCACCGGCCCATTCGCCGGCAGATCAACTGTCAGCGCGAGGAATACGTCTATGAGACACGCGCACAGAAGGTACCGGTGACGCTCATCCGAAAAAAGAACGGCGGCAAGGCAGACGCGCTGAACATGGGCATCAACGCCGCAAATTTCCCGTACTTTATCTGCATGGACGCGGACTCCGTGCTGCAATACGACTCTCTGCGCCGCATCGCCCAGCCGGTGCTGGAGGACGGCAAGGTGGTGGCGGTGGGCGGCATCGTCCGCATCTCCAACGATGTTGAGCTGGAAAACGGGCGCGTCAAACGCTACCGCCTGCCGCGCAGCATCCTCGCTTTCATGCAGGTGCTGGAGTACGACCGCTCCTTCCTCGCCTCGCGCATCCTCTTTGACCGCTTCAACGGCTCGCTCATCATTTCCGGCGCGTTCGGACTGTTCAAAAAGGACACGGTCATCGCCGTGGGCGGCTACGACAACAAGACCATGGGCGAGGATATGGAGCTGGTGGTCAAGCTGCACGAATACTGCACAATCAACGGCATCGACTATGCCATCCGCTACGCCACCGACGCCATCTGCTGGACGCAGGTGCCCGAGCGGCTGCGCGATCTGTGCAAGCAGCGCAAGCGCTGGCATCTGGGCCTGTTCCAGAGTATGTACAAGCATCGCGTCATGTTTTCCAATCACAGGTTCGGCGCGGTGAGCTTTGTATCCTATCTCTATTTCCTCATCTATGAGCTGCTCTCGCCGTTTATCGAGGTCTTCGGCGTGTTCACGATGGTGCTCGCATGGTGGTGCGACCTCATCAACGTGCCGTTCATGCTGCTCTTCTTCCTCATCTACGCCGTCTTCGGCGGGGTCCTGACGCTTACCGCCTTTTTCTCGCGCATCTATACGGCGGATCTGAGCGTGTCGTTCCGGGATGGGGTGAAGGCGGTGTGTCTGTGTCTCTTTGAGCTGGTGTTCCTGCGCTTTATTCTCGCATGGGTACGCTGCACGGCCTTTATCGGCTATAGGAAGAAAAAACTCAGCTGGGGGCGCATCGAGCGCCGCAAGATCGATTTGAAATAAAGGGGGGTGTCGCCTGTGCGCCGAAAAAAGCTCTTGGAAATCACGCTCTGCGCCGTGCTGATGATCGGAGCGCTGCTGTGCTGTATGCAGGATGCAAGCGCGAGGGAGACGCTTCTGATCTCGGGAAACGCCGATCTCTATCCCATCGAGTCCTATGACCGCGGCAGAGAATGCTATGTCGGATTGCTGCCGGAGCTGTACGAGCGCCTGAGTGAGCAGACAGGGTACGATCTTGTCTATCTTCCGTACAGCAAGAACACAACGCAGGCGCAGCAGGCGGAGAACCGGCAGGCGGACATTATTTCCGCCTATCCCTCCGGCACGGTCGACAGCGGCGCGATGTGCCGTCAAGTGCTGCTCTGCACGATAGAACATGACGGCACAGAGCGCGCGATATATGTTGGCTTTACCAACGCACTCACGCCGGAACTGGCCGGCGCGCTTTCACAAGCGCTGGAGGACCTCTCCGGCGCGGAGAGCATTGGTGTCCTGGCAGACTATATGAATAGCAGCGGCGCGGAAGCCTACCGTACCAGGTGGCTCATTACGCTCGCCGCATTGATCGCGGCGATGCTTGCCGCGGCGGTCGCGCTGATAGTCTTTGCGCGAAAAAAGCGTGCCGAGCAAAAGACCAACGCCCTCATCGACCCGCGCTACGGCATCGGCAACGACGGGTATTATCTGAACTGCATGGAAACGCTCATCCCCGCCCCGCTCAGAAGCATCGTCTATGTCTTCTGCATCGGCTGCGATATGCCCTCGCTCGAACGGCGCTTTGGCGAGGCGGAGCGCGAGGAGATCTTCTCCCGCGCGGCGGAGTATCTGCGCCTTGACTGCGGACGCGAGGAATACCTCGCCTGCGTGGGGCGCGGGATGTTCGCGCTCGTGTGTCAGTGCGGCAGCCGCGAGGCGGCACAGCAGCGCGCCGAGGGGCTTATCCGCGGGCTGGACGGCTACCTTGCGGGCTTCCGCGCCGAATATGCCGGCGCGTTCCGCGCGGGCATCTGCTCGCTGTCGGAAAACCCCGACTGCAGCGCCGAAGCTGCGCTCTACAACGCGCGCCAGGGCTGTGCCCACGCGTTCCGCACGGAAACGCCCTGCGCGTTCAGCACGCGCGGCATGATCGACGAGAGCGAGCAGCTCGAGCGTCTGCGCGGCAGCATGAGCAAGGCGGTGGAAAAGGGCGAATTTGAGCCGTACCTCCAGTTCGTTGTCGATCGCGCCGGCACGGTCGTCGGCGCGGAGGCCGTCTCGCGCTGGCAAAACCCGGAGGAGGGACTGCTCAAGCCCTCAAAATACATCGACCTGATGATCCGCGCCGGCACGATCACCGAGCTGGATCTCTATATGCTCCGCTGCGCGTGCGTGCAGCTCCAGACGTGGAAGCGGGAGGGGCGCGGGACGCTGTGGCTCTCGTGCAACTTCACGCGCCAGTCCATCGCAGACGAAAAGATCCTCGCGCGCGTGCGCGAGATCGTCGAGCAGTACGACTTTACGCGCGACCGCCTTGCGGTGGAGCTGACGGAGGACTCCTACGCGCACGACCGCGAGACGGCGCTGCGGACGATCGAGGGGCTGCACGCGATGGGGCTTCGCATCGTGCTGGACGATATCGGCGCGGGCTATTCCTCGCTCTCCGACCTGAGCACCTACCCAATCGACGGCGTGAAGATCGACCGCAGCATCGTGATCGAGTCCGCCTTGCCGCGTGCCCGCGCGCTGCTGGAGGGCATGATCCGTCTTTCGCACGACATGGGCATCCGCGTGCTGTGCGAGGGCGTGGAGGACAAGGCAACGTGCGACGCCGTGCTTGCGGCGGGCTGCGACTTCATTCAGGGCTTTTATTTCTCGCGCGTCCTGCCCGGGCGCGAAGCGGAATCCTTCCTGCGCAGCCTGGCGGCGCGCGACAGGGGGGAAGGATAAAGGAGAAATGAACATGGTCAACAAAAAACGAGTAGGCATGATGGTGGCGGTCACGCTCCTGACCGGCGTGCTGCTCTTTTGTTCGGTCTTTTTCCTCGTCCGGCGGGCGAATCGTGAGATCACACAGCGCTCCTTTGACGAATTGGCTACCGCGACGCGCCAGATCGCAAAGGATCTTGTCGACGCGGCGAACGCGGACCAGACCATCCTCTCCGCCATGGCGGAGCTGATCGCGGGGCATGACGAGCGTGACAATGACGCGGTGCTGCGCATCATGAAATCCTTCAGCCTCAGTGAGACCTTTGTCTCCACCGTCGCGCTGCTGCGGCCCGACGGCACGCTGCTGCTGACCGACGGCACCCGCTACGACGTTTCCGGCACATTCGATTTTGAAACAGAGGCGGCGCGGGGCGCGTACATCTCAGACCGCGTGACAAGCTACTTTGCGCCGGAAAAGCTGGTGGTGCGCAACGTCGTGCCGGTGGTGCGCGACGGCGAGACCGTCGCCATCCTCTACGGCGTCGTCCTCCTGCAGGAGCTTTCCCGAAACTATCAGATCGACCTCTACAACGGCAATGCCTTCCTCCTTCTTGTGGACGGCAACAACGGCGACATCCTGCTGGATACCTGGCATGACTCGCTCGGCAACATCTCGGAGCTGCGTGGCCGCAAAATGCTCAAGGGCTACACCTACGAGGAGGCGATGAAAAAAATCCCCAACGGCATCGGCGGCGATATGTGCACCGTATCCCGCTCCACGGGGCTGACGGTCTACCTGCACTACGAGCCGGTCGGCATCAACAACTGGAGCGTTGTGCTCGGCGTGAGCGAGGCGGAGGCGCTGGCGGGCACGCGCGGCGTGGTGCAGACACTTTCGATGATGGCGATCATCGTCACCGCGCTGCTGCTGAGCTATCTTGGTTTTATGGTCTGGTATCTCGCCTCGGCGCGACGCGGCGTTTACCGTATGAGCATTACGGACCAGGGCACGGGCCTGATGAACCGTGTCGCCTATGAGAAGTGTCTGCGCAAGAGCGACCAGCGCGTCATCGCTCCGGCCGCCTGCATTTATATCGACGCGAACGGCCTGCACGAGATCAACAACGAGCGCGGTCACGAGGCGGGCGATCAGCTGCTGCACGCGGTCGCAGAGCATCTGCGGGAGCAGTTTCCGAGGGACGATCTCTACCGCGTCGGCGGCGACGAGTTCGTCGTGTTTCCCGCGCCGGCGGCAGAGGCGGAATACGAGGCGCGGATGCGGGCGGTTTCTGAAAGCCTTGCCGCGCAGGGCTACAGCATCTCCTACGGCATCGCCGTCTGCGAGGCGGCAAACGGGCTAAGAGAGCTGGTCCGCGAGGCGGACGAGAAGATGCTCGGGAGCAAGCGCGCCTACTACGCCGAGCACGATCGCAGAAGGCCGAGATAACGCCAAGACGATAAAATGACCGCCGGACGATACCGGCGGTCATTTTGTCGTCCAACCAACAAAACCGCTTTAGAATATCGTTCATGATAAGTCCCCCTCTCCGCATGATCTCAACCCTTATTTTCTTAGAGATGAGCAAAACAAACCCTAAAACAAAAGGGCGAATGGTCATCTTATTTTTTATACACATTGAGGCTTAAAGTAACTGTGATATTGGTGATTGGAAAAGAGTGTTCATTTGCAATTCTAAGGGGTGCCCACGGTATTTGCCGCGAAAACCTGTGGAAAGAGTGATAGGGGTGAAATTTTCAACGACTGGCAAAGGCATTTTAAGGGGAAATAGTCAATAACCAAGGCACCGCTTCTGCAAGAATTTTGAGCAAAGAAAGGCTTGCAATTCAAGAAAATCTCGTGTACGATGCCATCCCAATTTTGAAAGCGGAGGTATGGTTTATGTGCAAAGAGAAGGAAATCACTGTGCTCAAGGTCAGCCCTCATAAGAAACCGGAAGTAGTCACCCTGAAAAATGAGTTGTCGGCTCTGCAAGAAGCCGTGAGCAGTGGAGTGAAGGACTACCATCACCTGATCCAGTTGGTCGGCGTGGAAGAAGGCGTAGTCCTGCTCCTGAACGATGAGGGTAAGCTCATTGGCTTTGAGCCTGATCGCCGGTTCGGACAGGACGTGCTGGTTGGCGATTTCTATGTCGTAGGGACTGACGGCGAGAACTTGGCGTCCTTGCCGCAAGACAAGATAGAGAAGTACGCGGCTCTATCTCGCGCTGGTCAAATGCGCGGTGCGAGACAGCGGGCGCAACTGCCTCTATTTTTACCCGGACGCGTATCTCGACGAGGCGCAGAAGCGCGGCATCGCCGACAAGACTGAGGAGCTGCGCAAGGGCAAGCGCTTTATGACGTTCTTCTGCCTTGTGATCTTCGTCGTGCTGATCGCGGTCATCGCCGGATGGAACGGCGTGAAGGACTTTAAGACTGCGAGTTTTGAAACCTACCTCTTCCTTGTGGTCGTGAACTGGTTCGACGGCTTTGTCATCGACCTGCTGTGGGTCGGCCACAGCAAAATCTGGCGTATCGAGGGCATGGAGGGCGTCCCCTATGGGAAGCCGTGGCGGACGGTCTACACCAAGCGCAGTGCGGCCACAGCGCTGTACCTTCTTGTCGCGGCCGCGGTCGGCGAGATCGTTGTGCTGATCGGCAAAATTTGACAGCGGAAGAAAAAAGGTTCCCAAGCCATTGGCTTGGGAACCTTTTTCGCATCGCCGCGCGATGCAGAGGATCAAAGGAGAGGTTCATAAAGAAGTTTGGAAGAGATCGTTTCAGATACGGCTGCGGATCTCCGCACCCATGGCCTTGCAGCCGACGAGTTGGCAGTTTTCCTGCATGATGTCGCCGCAGCGGAAGCCCGAGCGCAGCGTTTCATCCACCGCGCGCTCGATGGCGTCGGCCTCGGCGGCCATGTCGAAGCTGTAGCGCAGCATCATTGCGGCGGCCAGGATCGTGCCGATGGGGTTCGCCTTGTCCTGTCCCGCAATGTCCGGCGCGGAGCCGTGGATAGGCTCGTAGAGCCCGTTCGTGCCGTCGCCCATGCTGGAGGACGGGATCATGCCGATCGAGCCCGTGATCTGGCTCGCCTCGTCGGAGAGGATGTCGCCAAAGAGATTTTCGGTCACGATGACGTCGAACTGGCTCGGGTCACGCACGAGCTGCATCGCCGCGTTGTCGACATACATGTGGCGAAGCTCGACGTCGGGATAGTCTTTTGCGACCTCCGTGACCGTCTTGCGCCAGAGACGCGAGGTGTCGAGCACGTTGGCCTTGTCGATGGAGGTGACGCGCTTGCGGCGCTTGCGCGCGGTCTCGAACGCGACGCGCGCGACACGCTTGATCTCGTGCTCGGAGTAGGCCATGATGTCGGTGGCCTTCTGCTCGCCGTTCGCCTCTTCCGTGCGGTGATCGCCGAAGTACACGCCGCCGATGAGCTCGCGCACGACGACGAAGTCGATGCCGCCTTCCGCGATGTCGGCGCGCAGCGGGCAGGCGGCGGAGAGCTCGGAGAACATCTTGGCGGGGCGCACATTTGTATAGAGACCCATGCCCTCGCGCAGCTTGAGCAGACCACGCTCGGGACGGTTGGCGGCGGGCTGGTCGTCCCACTTCGGGCCGCCGACCGCGCCGAGCAGTACGCTGTCCGCGCCGCGGCAGGTCGCTAAACTCGAATCCGGCAGCGGCACGCCGAATTTATCGATGGCGTTGCCGCCCATCGGCGCGTCGACGTAGGTGAAGGTGTGGCCAAACTTCGCGGCCACGGCGTCCAAAATGCCCATGGCCTCGGTGACAATCTCGGGGCCGATGCCGTCGCCCTTGATGATGGCAATGGTCTTGTTCATTTCGCCGCCTCCTTTGCCTTGAGCGAGGCCATCAGGCCGCCGCGCGCGATCATGTCCTTGATAAACGGCGGGAAGGGCTCGGCCTGATACGTCGTGCCCTTTGTCACGTCTGTGATGACGCCGGTGTCGAAGTCGACTGTTACCTCGTCGCCGTTTTCGATCTCCGCGCTCGCGGCGGGGCACTCCAAAATGGCGAGGCCGATGTTGATAGCGTTGCGGTAGAAGATGCGGGCGAAATTCGCCGCGATGACGCAGGAGATGCCGCTCGCCTTGATGGCGACGGGCGCGTGCTCGCGCGACGAGCCGCAACCGAAGTTTACGCCCGCGACCATGATGTCGCCGTCTTTGACGCGGTGGATGAAGTCCTTGTCGATGTCTTCCATGCAGTGGGAGGCGAGCTCCTTGTGGCTCTGGGTGTTCAGATAGCGCGCGGGGATGATGACGTCCGTATCGACGTGATCCCCATACTTATGGACAATGCCGTGTGCATTCATTTGTTCATGACCTCCTCCGGATGAGAAATGTGGCCGGTAATACCAGACGCCGCGGCGACAGCCGGAGAGGCGAGGTAGACCTCGCTGTCGACGTGGCCCATGCGGCCGACAAAGTTGCGGTTGGTGGTGGAAACGCAGCGCTCGCCGGCGGCGAGGATGCCCATATAGCCGCCGAGGCACGGCCCGCATGTGGGCGTGGAGACGATGCAGCCCGCGTCGAGGAAAATATCGGTGTAGCCCTCGTGCATGCAGGCGCGGTAAACTTCCTGCGTGGCGGGGATGATGATGCCGCGGACGTTCGGGGCCAGATGATGGCCCTTCAGGATCGCGGCGGCGGCGGCCATGTCAGGGAGCTGGCCGTTCGTGCACGAGCCGATGACGATCTGGTCGATGGCGATGTCGCTGCCCTCGCGCGCGCTGTGCGCGTTTTCGGGCAGGTGCGGCCAGGCGACCGTGCAGTCGACCTTGCCAAGGTCGATGTCGATGACGCGCTCGTATTCTGCATCGGGGTCGGCCTCGAACGCTGTCCAGGGGCGGTCCACGCGGCCCTCAACATAGGCGCGCGTCACGTCGTCGACGGGGAAGATGCCGTTTTTGCCGCCCGCCTCGATGGCCATGTTGCAGATCGTCAGGCGGTCGTAAATCGTGAGGTTCTTGACGCCCTCGCCGGAAAATTCGATGGACTGGTAGCGTGCGCCGTCCACGCCGATCATGCCGATGAGCGTCAGGATGACGTCCTTGCCGGAGACAAACGGGCGGAGCTTGCCGGTGAGATTCACCTTGATGGCGGACGGGACCTTGAACCACGTCTCGCCCGCGGCCATGGCCGCGCCCATATCGGTCGAGCCGACGCCGGTGGAGAACGCGCCGAGCGCGCCGTAGGTGCAGGTGTGAGAGTCCGCACCGATGACGGCCTCGCCCGGGGCGACAAGCCCCTGCTCGGGCAGCAGCGCGTGCTCGATGCCCATCGTACCGACATCGTAGAAGTGGTCGATGTCGAAGCGGCGGGCAAAGGTGCGGCACTGCTTGCACTGCGTGGCGGACTTGATGTCCTTGTTCGGTGCGAAGTGATCCATCACCATCGCGATGCGGCTCTTGTCGAAGACCTTTTCAAAGCCCGCGGACTCAAACTCGTTGATGGCCACGGGGGTCGTGATGTCGTTGCCGAGGACGAGGTCGAGCTTTGCCTGGATGAGCTGGCCCGCGCGCACGCTCTCAAGTCCTGCGTGCTTGGCGAGAATTTTCTGCGTCATTGTCATGCCCATGTCGCGTTTCTCCTTTCAGTTGCCAGATTCCATGATCTTGTTGATGCCGTTGACGTAGGCGCGGATCGACGATTCGATGATATCGGTCGAGAGGCCCGAGCCGGTGTACGAGCGCCCGTCGGGGCCGGAGACCTTGACCACGGCCTCGCCGATGGCGTCCTCGCCGTCCGTGACGGCGTTCAGGCTGAAGCTCTCGAGCTTCACGTCCATTTGGAGCATGCGGTTGATAGCCTTGAACGAGGCGTCCAGCGGGCCCGTGCCGATGGCGACGTCTTCGATCTGCTCGTCGCCGCGCTGGAGCTTGATGCACGAGATGTTCGGCACGCCGTGGCCCGTGTTGACCACATGACTCACGAGCTGGCAGCTGCCCTGCACTGCGGCCTGACGGTGGAGCACGAGCGCCTCAATGTCGCTGCTCGTGATGTTCTTTTTCTTGTCGGCGAGATCCTTGAAGCGGGTGAACACGCTTTCAAGCTCCTCGTCGCTCAATTCGTAGCCCATGGATTCGAGCTTTTCACGCAGCGCGTGTTTGCCGGAGTGCTTGCCGAGCACCATCGTGTTCTGCGGGATGCCGACGTCGGTGGAGTTCATGATCTCGTACGTTCTTGCATTGGCAATGACGCCGTGCTGATGGATGCCCGACTCGTGCGCGAAGGCGTTCGCACCGACGATGGCCTTGCTCGGCGGGATGGGCACGCCCGTGATGTTGCTCAGCAGCTTGCTCGAGCGGTAGATCTGCTTGGTGTTCACGCCGGTCTCGGCGTCGTAGAAGTCCTTTCTCGTGCGCAGCGCCATGACGATCTCTTCAAGGCTCGCGTTGCCCGCGCGCTCGCCGATGCCGTTGACCGTGCATTCGACCTGCGTCGCGCCCGCGCGGACGCATTCGAGCGAATTCGCGACCGCCATGCCGAGGTCGTTGTGGCAGTGGACGGAGATGTCGACGTGCTCGACGCCCTCGATGTTTTCACGCAGGTAGGTGATGAGGTCATACATCTCCTGCGGCGTGGAGTAGCCGACGGTGTCGGGCACATTCAGCGTCGTCGCGCCCGCGGCGACGGCAGTGGAGTAGCAATGGGCCAGAAATGCCCAGTCGGAGCGGGAGGCGTCCTCGGCGGAAAACTCGATGTCATCGCAATAGCTCTTGGCGTAGGCGACCATCTCGCGGATGCGGTCGATGACCTGCTCGCGCGTCATCTTGAGCTTGTACTCCATGTGGATGTCGCTCGTCGCAAGGAAGACATGGATGCGGGGGTGGTTCGCTTCCTTCACGGCGTCCCACGCCGCGTCGATATCGCCCTTGGCGCAGCGCGCGAGCGAGGCGACCGTGCAGTTCGTCACCGCGGCGGCGATGGCCTGCACGCTCTTGTGGTCCATCGGAGACGCGATGGCGAAGCCCGCCTCGATCACGTCGACGCCCAGCTTTTCAAGCTGGCGGGCCATTTCGATCTTTTCCGTCAGATTCATGCTGCAGCCGGGGGACTGCTCGCCGTCTCTCAGGGTCGTGTCAAAAATTTTAATGCGTTTCATGGTGTGTTCCTCCTGCTCTTTTTTCTCTCGCATAGCAACAAAAAAAGCTTTCGTCTCTTCCCTTGAAGAGACGAAAGCTCAAAACTTCCGCGGTACCACTCTTGTTGGCATAAAATATGCCCGCTTTCTGCATCGGCTTAAAATCAAGCGAATGCGCCTCGTTGGTAACGGTGAGGAGATCCGGCTGCGCCTAAACGAAAATCGTCTCAGCGGAGCTACTCAGGGGCCAGTGACATCATCCCGCTCTGCATTGCCTCGCAGCGACCGGCAACTCTCTGAAGCGTCTGTAGGACGAATTTTTCCCCGTCATGGTATTTGTGAACTATGAGATTGAATGATGCCACTATAATCGCTTGCCCTCGCTTTGTCAAGCAGAGAAAAAGAAATTTGCGCTTTTGACAAAAAAACGCGCGGCGGAAAAACATATTTTGCGCACGTTGAACGGAGAAAAAGGCGGGAGAGCAAAAGAAAAGGGAACGCGCAAGCGTTCCCTTTTTTGCCAAAATTTCTTACCTGCCGCCGAAGATCAGGCTGCCGAGCCCTGTGGAGGTCAAAAACAGAATGAGCATGACAACGGGCACGACATACTTCATCATCACGCTGTAGAGCTTGGCGCGGCCAAAGTGCTCGCCGTTTTTCTCGACCTCGGCAATGATCCATTTCGGACCCACGACCCAGCCGACCAAAATGCTCGTGAGCAGGCTGATAAACGGCATGAGGAAGCTGTTGCTGATGTAGTCCATCACGTCGAGCAGCTGCGCGGTCGAGCCGTTGGGCAGCGGGAGCTCGAAGTAGAGCACGTTGTAGCCAAGGCAGATGAGCACGGCGGTGACGAGCGAGTAGATGCCCACGGCGGCGCACATCTCCTTGCGCGACTTGTGGAAAATCTCCATGCAGTTGGCGACAAGCGTCTCCATGACGGACACGCAGCTCGTCAGCGCGGCAAAGCCGAGCGCGAGGAAGAACACCGCGCCGATGACGCGGCCCGCGCCGCCCATCGCGGCGAAGACCTTCGGCAGGCTGATGAACGTCAGGCTCGGGCCGCTGGCCATGCCGTCGGTGCCGAGAAAGACATAGACGGCGGGGATGATCATGAGGCCCGCGAGGAACGCGACGCCCGTGTCGAAAATTTCGATCTGGTTGTTGGCCTTGTTGAGGTCGACGTCGTCCTTGACGTAGCTGCCGTAGGTGATCATGATGCCCATGCTGACACTGAGCGAGAAGAAGAGCTGACTCATTGCGTCGAGCGCGATGTTCAAAAAGCGCTGGACGGTCAGGCCCGTGAAGTCGGGCTTAATGTAGACGAGCAATCCTTCGATACCCGTGCGCGTCATGCCGCTCTCGTCGGTGTAAGAGAGCGTGAGCGAGAAGATGGCGATGCCGATGATGAGAAGGAGCAGACCCGGCATAATGTAGCGGGAGTATTTTTCAATGCCCTTTTCAACGCCGCAGTACACGACCCACGCCGTCAGCGCCAAAAAGATCAGCATGAAGACGATGGGCGAGACGGGGGAGGTGATGAACGAGGTGAAGAACCCGTCCTGCGCGGCGGCATCGCCGCTTGAGACGAGGTAGAGGGTAAAATACTTCGTGATCCAGCCGCCGATGACGGAGTAATACGTCATGATGAGCGTGGGGACGAGGAAGGTGAGGTAACCCAAAAACTTCCACTTCTTGTTGAGCGTTGCAAAGGCATTGAGGGCGTTCTGCTTCGTGCGGCGGCCGATGGCTACGTCAGTCGTCAGCAGGGTGAAGCCGAATGTCAGCACCAGCACCAGATAGACGAGCAGGAACAGTCCGCCGCCGTCCTTGGCACAGAGATAGGGGAAGCGCCAGATATTGCCGACGCCCACCGCGCTGCCCGCCGCGGCCAGCACAAAGCCGAGCGAGCCGCTGAAACTACTGCTTTTTTTCATGTACGATTCTCTCTTTTCTTTCATGTAAATGGAATGATTAATGCCCCATTATAGCAGAAGAAACCGAATTGGCAAGGGGAAAAGCACTGAAAATGCAGGAATTCTTGCGAAAATGTGAAAAAATATCTCACCAGCGGCTTGCTGATGAGATATTTTATTCATAGCAGGATTAGATTTTGTCATGGCCGGCGGCTTCGTCGGTGAAGACGGCCTCGAATTCCTCAGCGCTCATCGTCTCGTGCGCAAGCAGGAATTCCGCCACGGCGATGAGGTGCTTCTGATCGCGCGAGAGGATGTCCTCGCAGCGCTCGTAGGCCGCGTCGACGATGGACTTGACCTCCTCGTCGATCTGTGCGGCGACCTGCTCGGAATACGGCTTGGCCTGCGCCATCGAGCGGCCGATGAAAATTTCATCGTGGCCGGATTCAAACGAGATCGAGCCAAGCCTGTCGCTCATGCCGTACACCGAGACCATCTTGCGCGCGATCTGCGAGGCGCGCTGGATATCGTTCGACGCGCCGGTCGAAATGTCGCCGAGCATCAGCTTTTCCGCCACGCGCCCGCCAAGCAGCGAGACGATCTGCTCTTCCATATAGCGCTTGGACTGGTACGAGCGGTCCTCCGTGGGCAGCGAGATCGTCATGCCGCCCGCGCCGCCGCGCGGAACGATCGTGATCTGGTGCACGGGGTCGTGCGTCGGCAGTGCGTGCATCACGATGGCGTGACCGGCCTCGTGATAGGCGGTCAGCTTGCGCTCGTGCTCGCTGACGACGCGGCTCTTCTTCTCGGGACCTGCGATGACCTTGATCTCCGCCTCGGAGAAGTCGGACATCGTGATGAGCTTGCTGCCGCGGCGCGCGGCGAGCAGCGCCGCCTCGTTCGAGAGGTTCTCGAGGTCCGCGCCCGTGAAGCCGGGCGTTCCCTTGGCGACGGTGGAGAGGTCCACATCCTCGGCAAGGGGCTTATTCTTGACGTGGATCTTCAGGATCTCCTCGCGGCCGCGGATGTCGGGAAGCCCCACGTAGACCTGACGGTCGAAGCGGCCCGGGCGCAGCAGCGCGGGGTCGAGGATGTCGGCGCGGTTCGTCGCCGCCATGACGACGACGCCCTGATTCGTACCGAAGCCGTCCATTTCAACGAGCAGCTGGTTGAGCGTCTGCTCGCGCTCGTCGTGGCCGCCGCCAAGGCCCGTGCCGCGCTGACGGCCCACGGCGTCGATCTCGTCGATGAAGATGATCGCGGGGGCGACCTTTTTCGCCTGTTCGAAGAGGTCGCGCACGCGGCTCGCGCCGACGCCGACATACATTTCGACAAAATCAGAGCCGGAGATCGACAAAAACTGCACGCCTGCCTCGCCCGCGACCGCGCGGGCCAGCAGCGTCTTGCCCGTGCCCGGAGGGCCGACAAGCAGCACGCCCTTGGGGATGCGCGCGCCGAGGTCGATGAACTTGCCCGGCGCTTTCAAAAAGTCGACGATCTCCTGCAATTCCTCTTTTTCCTCATCCGCACCGGCGACGTCAGAGAACGTCGTGGGGCGCTTGTTGTCTCCGCCGGTCTTGAACGACGCCGTGCCGAATTTTGCCATGCGGTCGCCGCCGCCTCCGCCCGCGGAGCGGACGGAGAGGAAGTACCAGATGGCGAAAATGCCGAGCACCGCTAAAATATAAGGCGCGAACATCGCGACATAGTTGATCGAGTGGTCGGCGGTGAAGTCGTAGTCCTCGATGATGCCGTCGGCCTTCTGCTGCTCGATGAGCTCGCCTAAGTCGTCATAGAAGAGCGTCACGCTGAAAAGGTCCTTTTTGAGCTCCGTTTTGCCGTCGATGGGCTCGCGCAGCTTCATGCGCAGCGTGGTGTCCGTCACCGTGAAGGCCGAGACCTGCTCGGATTCGAACAGCTCGCGTACCTCGGCATACGACGGTTCGGCCTCCACCGGCTTGTTCATAAAGCCGTAGACGCCGACGAGCACCAGCAGCACCAGCAGATACGGCAAAAGATTGGGACGCTTGGTCTGTTGAGTCAATGGGTGTTCCTCCTTGCTGATTCAAAAAAAGAGGCAAGGCCTCTTTTTTTGAGAAAGATTCGCTGCGTTTTGTGCCTCGGTTGTCCGCTGAAAGCGAACAATTCGACACAACACTCCGCGCAAGGTGTTTTCTGCCACGCACATGTCGCGGCAGAAAACAGATTTGAATTGATTTCGTGCCGTGCGCGGCACGAAACTCTGCGAGGCTTTTTGAGGAGCCAGAAAGATCAATTTTCAGAATAAACCTCGGGCTTGAGCACGCCGATGTACGGCATATTGCGGTACTTCTGGGCGTAGTCGAGGCCGTAGCCGACGACGAATTCGTCGGGCACTTCGAAGCCTGCGAGGTCGGCGGCGATGGGCTTGGTGCGGCGGGCGGGCTTGTCGAGCAGCGTCACGACGGTCACGCTGGAAGCGCCCTTGGTCATAAAGTAATTCTTGAGGAAGTAGAGCGTGTTGCCGGAGTCGAGAATGTCCTCGATGACGACGATATCGCGGCCCGTGATGTCCTGCTGGAGATCGCGCGTGATCTGCACGACGCCGGACGAGGTCGTCGCGTTCTGATAGGACGAGACGGCGATGAATTCAATGTCGCTCTTGAGCTGGCAGGCGCGCACGATGTCGGCCATGAAGATAAAAGAACCCTTCAGCACGCCGAGAAACAGGGGATTTTTGCCCTTGAGGCGCTCGTAGAGCTCGTCGCCCATCTCCTGCACGCGCGTTTTGAGCTGCTCCTCGGAATACAGTACCTTCAGGATGTCCTGATCCATATTGCTCTTAGCCATAGCTTTTTTCTCCACTTTCTTTTTATTCGTATTTGTTGTATCTGATGCGGCATTCCGCCGCAGGTCGCACAAATTGGCGTTATCGGGGGACGACGCGCACGAAGCACGCCCTGTTCCCGCCTTTCGGCAGGAAAGTAACGTCCGTCCCCAGCCGCCACACGGCGGCAAGCCGGCCGCCCACGTAAAGGGCGGGGAGCGCGTCGCGCTCGGTGAGGGAGAGCTTTCGGTCGACGCACAGCCGCTTGACGCTGCGCGCGCCGTTCGCGCCTTGAAGCATTAAGCGCGCGTTCAGGTCGCACGGGGCGACGGTGATGATCTCACCGTCTTCCGGCACGCGGAGCGCAATGCCCTCGCCGTCGGGCTTATGCAGCAGCGTCAGCTCGAAATTGCCCCATGGGAGGGGAACGTTTTCCACAAGCGCCGCCTTTGGCAGCGCGGCGGGGGAGAACGCCATCGTCAGCGCGCCATCCGCGATGCGGACAGTCGCGCTCTGCGGCAGCGTATAGCGCCGCTCGGCGCTGCCGCCTCTCTGTGCAAGGGCGCAGATCGCGTCGAGCTGCTTGCGCCCGATGTCCTTGCGCCCGAGGCCGAGCGCGTCGGCCAAGTGCAGCAGGATACGTGGCTGCACGACTTCATCGGCGGCAAGAAAGCAGTCCAGCGACAGCGAAATACCGCCGTCCTGCGCTTTTGCATGGGAAAGTGCGGCTTCCGCCGCCTGCTCAAGCGCATCGTCGAGCGCAGTCAATGAACGCGCCGTTGTGGCGATATGCTGAGGCGCGCGGGGATTGAGCTCCCTGAGCCGCGGCAGAATTTCAAGCCGCAGGTAGTTCCGTGCGGCGGCGTTCGGGTCCGCGTTCGTGTGATCCTCGACATGCGGGATGTTGTGAGCGCGCGCATAGGTGACGAGCTCTTCTCGCGTCTGCTCTAAAAACGGGCGGACAATGTCGCCCTGCTTGGGCCGCATACCACACAGGCCGCGCAGATCCGTCCCGCGGACGAAGTTTAAGAGCACCGTTTCCGCGTTGTCGTCCGCATGGTGTGCCAGCGCGATCTGGGCGCCGAGCATTTGCGCTGTTTCACGGAGAAAGGCGTAGCGCAGGTCGCGCGCAGCTTCCTCTTCCGATTTGCCGGTTGCGCGCGCGTGGGCACGCACGTCACCGGTGCCCAAATAGAAGGGAATGTCCTCTTTTTCGCACCACGCGCGGACGAAGCCTTCGTCACGCGCAGCCTCTTCGCCGCGAAGCTGGTGGTTGAAGTGCGCACAGGAGACGTCATACCCCTCCCCGCGCAGAAAATGCAGTAAACACATCGAGTCCAAACCACCGGACACGGCGGCGAGCACGGGCCGGTTCTTGTCGAGATAGCGCGCGCAGAGTGCTTCCGCGCGCGGCAGCTCAGTCCTCTTCATGCCGGTAGTCGAGCGACGAGAACGTCGTATACTGCGGCGACCAGGCGAGCTCGACCTTGCCGGTTTCGCCGTGGCGGTTCTTGGCGATGATGCACTCGGCGATGTTGCGCTTTTCCGAGTCCTCGTTGTAATAATCGTCGCGGTACAGGAACATGACGATATCCGCGTCCTGCTCGATGGCACCCGATTCACGAAGGTCGGAGAGCATGGGGCGCTTATCCTCGCGCTTTTCGTTCGCACGCGAGAGCTGGGAAAGACACAGCACGGGAACCTGAAGCTCCTTTGCCATGATCTTGAGCATACGGGAAATATCGCTGACCACCTGCTGGCGGCTCTCGCCGCTGTAGCCCTTCGTGCCGGAGGACGCCATCAATTGCAAGTAGTCGATGACTACCAAACCTAAATTGTCGATACGGCGGCACTTGGCGTTCATGTCCGCAACGGTGAGCAGCGGATTGTCGTCAATGAGAATGTCAAGCCCCGAGAGGACAGATGCGGCGTTTGCGATGTTGACCCAGTCCTGCTCACGCAGGTTGCCCGTCACGAGACGCTGGTTCTCGACCGTCGCCTGATTCGATAAGATACGCGTCACGAGCTGCTCGCGCGACATTTCGAGCGAGAACACGGCCACGGCCTGCCCGCTTGAGCGCGCGACATTCAGCGCAAGGTTCAGCGCCATACTCGTTTTACCCATACCGGGACGTGCGGCCAGCAGCACAAGGTCCGATCTGTTGAGACCATTCATCTTGTCGTCCAGTACGCCAAAGCCCGTGGGAAGACCCGGCAGCGTCTTGCCGCCGTTGGCGCTCAGCTCGCTCAAATGGTCGAGAACGCCCTGCAAAACAACGCCGATGCTCGCCATGCTCTGCGCGCTGCGCCCGCGGCGCACGGCGTAAATTTTCTGCTCCGCCGCGTCGAGCACGCTGGACGCGCCGCCTGTGCCGTCCTGCACCATGGTGGAAATTTCCCCCGCCACGGTATAGAGCGCGCGCAGCAGCGCCTTGTCGCGTACGATGCCGACGTATTCCATCACGTTTGCGCTCGTGGGCGTCACGTCCATCAGTTGGGCGAGGTACGGGCGCGTCGTGCTTTCCTCATAGGTGCCGTTTTTCTCCATCTCGCCCGCGACGGTCACGCCGTCGATGGGCTTGGAGTAGACGAACATGGAGTAGATCGTCTCGAAGATCTCGCGGTTCTGCTTTAAGTAAAAATCATCGGGACGGAGCTGCTCCATCACGTCCTTGACGCAGTTTGCGTCGATGAGCATCGAGCCGAGCACCGACTGCTCGGCCTCGAGCGAATGAGGCATCTGCCGGTAGAAGATATCTTCCACGAGAAGACCTCCTTAATTGCGTAATCTTGCGCCTTACTCCTCGCTCACGCTGACGGAGAACCTGGCGCTCACTTCGTAGCCGAGCTTGGCCTTGACCTCGTAGGTGCCGAAGGCCTTGATGGGCTCGTCGAGCACGATCTTCTGCTTGGGCACGTCGAGCTGGAACTGGCTCGCAAGGCCCTCGGAGATCTCCTTGCTCGTGATAGCACCGAAGAGCTTGCCCTCCTTGCCGCCCTTGGCCGTGAGCTTGACGGTCACGTTCTTGAGCTTGCCGCCCATTTCGACGGCGGCTTGACGGTTCGCGGCCTCCTCGGCGCGGCGGGCCTTTTCCTTCAGGTTCATGGTGTTGATGGCGTCAGCCGTGGCGAGCACGGCGAGCTTGCGGGGCAGCAGGAAGTTTCTTGCATAGCCCTCGGCTGCGTCGATGAGCTGGCCCTTTTTGCCCTGACCTCTCACATCCTGCGTTAAAATGACTTTCATATCTGTTTCCTCCTTGTGGGGTGATTTACGTTGTGGGGAAGAGCGTCACTCTTCCATATATTCGTCGATGGCGGCGAGCAGACGCTCGCGCACCTCGTCCACGGTGGCGTCGTTTACCTGGCCGCCCGCGGTGGTCGAATTGCCGCCGCCGCCGAGCTTTTCCATGATGAACTGCACGTTGATCTCGCCAAGCGAGCGCGCGGACAGGTTCACGCCCGTGCCGTGCTTATAGAGCACGACCGAGGCATGGATGCCGGAGAGCGTCAAAAGCTCGTCGGCCGCCTTGGCGGCGGTCACGCGGTCAATCTCCTTTTCAACCGCGGCCACGGCGATGTCGCCGTGCACGAGCTCGGCGTGACGGATGATGTCATAGCGCTCGACCATGCCGGCAAGGTCGCTCTGGAAGAGCCGCTGTACGTCCGACGTGTCCGCGCCCGCGCGGCGCAGGAACGCGGCGGCCTCAAACGTGCGCCCGCCGGTGCGCATCGTGAAGTTCTTCGTGTCGAGCACGATGCCCGCGAGCAGCGCCTCGGACTCCGCGCGAAGTAAATCGGTCGGGTCGGCGAGGTATTGCAAAAGCTCCGTCACGAGCTCGGACGCGCTCGAGGCGTAGGGCTCGTGGAAGTTGAGCGCGGCGGATTCGATATAATTCGCGGCTCTTCTGTGGTGGTCGATGACCGCCACGCGGTTGCACGCATCAAGCAGCTGCTCGGATTCGACAAAGTCGGGGCGGTTCGTGTCCACCACGACGAGCAGCGCGCCCGGCTGGGCGGAGATGAACGCGTCGTTGCCGGAGATAAAGGCGTCCTTGTATTCCGGAAGAGCCGCAAGCTTACTGAGCAGCGGCTTTGCGACGTTGTCCTCCATGTCGATGACGATCTGCGCCTTTTTGCCGCGCTTGCGCGCGATGCAGCAGATGCCGGCCGCTGCGCCGACCACATCCATGTCCGCGTGCGCGTGGCCCATGACGAAGATCTGGCCTGCGTCGGAAATGAGCTCGCCGAGGGCGTTGGCCATCACGCGGGATTTGACCTTCGTGCGCTTTTCGGGGGACTTGGCCTTGCCGCCGTAGAATTCAAAGTCAAGGCGGTTGCGCACGACGACCTGGTCGCCGCCGCGCGAGAGCGCCATTTCGATCG